>Ga0067045_1028125_pt1 | contig 42288 bp, 34 predicted proteins | sample TerdegcTABiofilm_FD_59184 | JGI IMG/M metagenome (GOLD analysis project Ga0067045, IMG submission 59184) | Combined Assembly of (Gp0054472, Gp0054536) Wastewater bioreactor microbial communities from Singapore -Terephthalate degrading... | reverse complement strand
CCCCCCCCCGAAACCCGCCTTTTTTTCCCCGGAGCCGCCGCGCATGTCCCTTGCCCCCCGTCCCGCTCGCAGCCGCATCGGCATCATCACCGGCTCCGGCCCCGAGGCCGGTGTGGACCTCTGGAACAAGATCCTGCGCGCCAACCGCCAGTTGCTGGGCGAGGCCTACCGGGGCGACCTCGACGCGCCCGAGGTGGTGATCTTCTCGGTCCCCTCCCTGGGACTGTCCATGGAGCTGGCCACCCACGATGCCGAGGTCTGGGCCGCGATGCGGCGCACCGCCACGGCGCTGGCCGCCCATGTGGACCACTACGGCATTGCCTGCAACACGCTCAACCACTATGCCGAGGCGCTGGCCGGCCTGAACCTGCCCGCGCAACTGGTGTCCATGGCCGACGTGGCCCGCGACTACCTGGTCGAACAGCGCCTGTCGCGGGTGGCCTTGCTGGGCGCCCGGCCGGTGATGGACCTGGGCCCCTGGTCGGCCTACCGGCACCTGCCGCGCACCGCGCAGATCGAGGTGCCGGCCGACCTGGACGCGCTGCACCGGATCATCTACGACGTGAAGCACCGGGGCGGCGACGCCCCCGACATCGTCGAACGCTTCGGCCGGCTGCTCGACGGCCTGGCCGCCGACACCGCGCTGCTGGCCTGTACCGAACTGCCCCTGATCCCTTTCCACAGCGAGCGCCTGCGCACCATCGACGTGACCGACCTGCTGGCGCTGGCGCTGGCCCGCCGCTCCCTGACACCGCCGCCCGGCGGGATGCAGCCATGAGCGCGCGCCGCATCGGGCTGCTCTACACCGGCGGCACGCTGGGCATGGTGCGCTCGGCCGCCGGGTACGTGCCGGATCGTGGGCTGCAGCAGGCCCTGGCCCGGCACCTGCCCGCCACCGGCACGGGCGGGCTGCCGCACTGGACGCTGATCGAAACCGAGCGCCTGATCGACAGCGCCGAAGCCCTGCCCGCCGACTGGCTGGCCATCGCCCAGACCCTCGCCAAGCACTACGACGCTTTCGACGGCTTCGTCGTCATCCACGGCACCGACACGATGGCCTACACCGCGTCCGCGCTGTCGTTCGCGCTGCGGGGCCTGCGCAAGCCCGTCATCCTCACCGGGGCGCAGATCCCGCTGGGCGAAGCCCGCAGCGACGCGCGCAACCACCTGATCGGCGCGCTGCAACTGGCGGCCGACCACCCCCTGCCGGAAGTGATGCTGTTCTTCCATGGCCGTCTGATGCGGGGCAACCGGGCCACCAAGGTCGCGAGCGACGAACTGGACGCCTTCGACTCGCCGCACTACGCCCCGCTGGCGCGCGCCGGCATCGCCCTCGAAACCGGCCCGGGCCAGGCCCTGCCCCTGCCCGATGCCGAAGCGTTCCAGCTCGTGCCGCCAGCGCGCGCCGACGTCGCCGTCCTGCGCCTGTGGCCCGGCCTGCAGGTGGAACGGCTGCGCCGCTTCCTGGCACCGCCCCTGGGCGGCCTGGTGCTGCAGTCCTACGGCGCCGGCAACGGCCCCGTCTCCCTGCCCGGGTTTCTGGAGCTGCTGGCACAGGCCAGCGCCGGGGGCACCGTCATCGTCAACGTCAGCCAGTGTGTGCGCGGTCGCATAAGCGCGGCCTACGCCACCGGCACGGCCTGGGCCCAGGCCGGCGTGATCGGCGGACTGGACCTCACCCTGGAAGCGGCGGTGACCAAGCTGCACCACCTGCTGGCGCTGGGGTTCGATCCCGACCGGATCCGCCAGCAACTCCCCCTCCCCTGGTGCGGTGAATGCACGCCCACGGCCACCCCGGCCTGAAGCCCCCGTCGCACCCGCCGGCCCTGGCGGGCGGGCACCCCGGTTTTTCAACGAAGTAGGAGAAGTGCCATGGAAGTCGTCACCAAACTGTTCACCCTGCTGGAGGACCTGACCTGGGGGTGGTCGCTGATCCCCATTCTGGTCATCTTCGGGGTGTTCATGACCCTCATGAGCGGGTTCGTCCAGTTCCGGTTCTTCGACCGCATGTTCCGCGTGCTGTGGCCCCGCAACGAGACCGCCGACCCCAACCAGATCAGCGCCCGGCAGGCGCTGATGATTTCGGTCGGCGGCCGGGTCGGGGGCGGCAACATCGCCGGCGTCGCCGTGGCCATCACGCTGGGCGGCCCGGGCGCGGTGTTCTGGATGTGGGCGATCGCCCTGGTCGGCATGGCCACCAGCCTGATCGAATGCACGCTGGCCCAGATCTACAAACGGCGCACGCCCGACGGCGCCTTCCGGGGCGGCCCCGCCACCTACATCCGGCACGGCCTGGGTGAGTCCTACCGCTGGCTGGCCGTCGTCTATGTGATCTGCCTGATCGGCTCGTTCGCCTTCGGCTTCAACGCCTTCCAGGGCAACACCATTGCCGGCGCCGTCAACGACAGCCTCGGCATCGACCGCCTGGTCACGGGCTGCGTGCTGGCCATCATCACCGGCTTCATCATCTACGGCGGCATCCACCGCATTGCCAAGGCGGCCGACGTGATCGTGCCCGTGATGGCGCTGAGCTACATCGGCGTGGCCCTGCTGATCATCGCCATGAACCTCGGCGAGCTGCCCCGGGTGCTGGGATCGATCTTTGCCAACGCCTTCGGGTTCGAGGAAGCGGTCAGCGGCGGCGTCGGTGCGGCCGTGGCCCAGGGCCTGCGCCGTGGCCTGTTCTCCAACGAGGCCGGCCTGGGTTCGGCGCCCAACGTGGCCGCCACGGCCGACGTCTACCACCCCATCAGCCAGGGCATCACGCAATCGCTGTCGGTGTTCATCGACACCCTCCTGGTCTGCTCGGCCACGGCCTTCGTCATCCTGCTGGGCGACGTGTACGTGCCCGGGGCCGAAGGTGTCAGCGGCGTGGTCCTGACCCAGCAGTCGCTGGTGCACCACCTGGGCAGCTGGGCCCAGTACTACCTGACCTTCGCCGTCTTCCTGTTTGCGTTCAGCTCGATCATGTACAACTACTACCTCGGCGAAACGGCCCTGGTCGAGTTCGTCAACCGCCCCGCGGCCATCCACGTGCTGCGCGTGCTGGTGATCGGCGTCGTGCTGCTGGGTGCCAGCGCACCGGGCGCGACCTCGGTGTTCTTCTTTTCCGATCCGCTGATGGGCCTGCTCGCCCTGGTGAACCTCGTCGTGATCCTGATGCTGTTCCCGGTGGCGATCCGGGTCCTCAACGACTACCGGGCCCAGTTGAAGGCCGGCAACGAGCGCCCCGTGTTCGACGCCGCCCGCTTTCCCGAGCTGGACCTGGACAAGACCGCCTGGGACCCCGAACGCAACCGCCCGCGCCAGACCTCCCACTGACCCCGCACCAGCCTTGCACCCCCAAGCCCTGCCCATCCGGCAGGGCTTTTTTTGCGCTCAGAAGGTCGCCTGCAGCGGCTCCTCGTCCCGCACGGCGGGGCCGGTCTGGGCCAGCGCCATCCAGACGTGGAACGGCAGACGCTCCAGCGCGCGCCGGGGCGCCTCGCGCGCCACGGTCAGCGCCCCGTCGCGGGCGTACATGACCCCGCACTCGGCCGGGACCTCCTCGGGTTCGGCGATGCGCCGGCCGCGCGCGTCGTGGCCCAGCACATACCAGCAGGTGCCCGCGAGCGCGAGATACGCCGCCCGCTTGGCCGGCTTCTTCAGATCGCCCAGCAAATCGGCGCGGCTGACCTTGATCTCGTGCACCACGGGTTCGAGGTAGGCCTCGACCGAGGTACGGCGGACCGAAAACACATCGGGGCAGGCCATGCACCAGCCGTGCGCCGGTTCGGTGGCCGATGGCGGCTGGCCGGCCTCGAACGCGGGCAACTGCCCGGCCCAGGCCGGCGCGGGTTCGGCCACCACCGGGGCCTGCGCTTCACCGTCCAGCAGCGCGCGCGGCAAGGGCACCCGCAGCATCAGCCCGCGCCAGGCCAGCCGGCCCGCGCGGCTCATGGCCTGCGCCACCTGCTCGACCAGGGTTTCGTGTGGCGAACGCGCCGCCTTGTTGCCGGCAAACACCTGCGCCAGCAGTTGGATGCCGGCATCGGTCACGCGCAGGGTCTCGTGTCCCTGGTCCGAACAGCGCCGCTCCAGCAGGCCGGCCGCCAGCAGCTCGACCTCCAGCATGTCGGCGCAGGGCCAGCCCGCGGAGCGGTAAATCTCGCGCAGGCGGCGGTGGTGCTGGCGGGTCAGAACGGGGGCGACGAACTCCATGGACTGACTATATATCCAGTACCATCCGGGCCACAAGCCGAGAGCCGCCTTGACCGCCACCGCCCCTTCCCTGGTCCCGGAACCCGATGCCGATGCCCCGCTCGGCGCGGTGGCCGTGCGGGCCCTGTGCGAATTCGCTGCCCGCAGCGGCGACCTGGACCTGCGCTTTTCCCCGTCGCCCACCGGCGCCGAAGGCATTGCCGGCCACAGCACGGTCACGGCCCGCCGGGGCGAGGGCTACCAGCGCGAAGTGCCCCTGGCCAGCCACTGGCAGGGGCTGCGCGTACAGGGCCGCGCCGACGGCTGGGACCCGGCGGCGCGGCGGCTCGAAGAGATCAAGACCCACCGGGGCGACGCCCACCTCATCGGCCCGGCGGTGCAGGCCCTGCATTGGGCGCAGGCGCGGGTCTACGGCTGGATGCTGTGCGAACAACTGGGGCTGGCGCAGATCACGCTGGCGCTGATCTACTTCAACATCGACACCGGGGTGGAAACCCCGCTCGTGCAGACCCACGATGCCGCCGCGCTGCAGGCCCACTTTGCCGATCTGTGCCAGCGCTACAGCGGCTGGGCCCGGCAGGAGCAGGCACACCGGCGCGCGCGCGACGCCTGGCTGCAGACCCTGCCCTTTGCCTTCGCCCGCTTCCGGGCCGGCCAGCGCGACCTGGCCGCGGCCGTCTACCGCTGTCACAAGGCCGGCCAGCCGCTGATGGCGCAGGCGCCCACCGGCATCGGCAAGACCGTCGCCACCCTGTTCGGCGCCTTGCGCGCGATGCCGGCCGGCGCGCACGACAAGCTGTTCTACCTGACCGCACGCACCACCGGGCGCCAGCTCGCGCTCGACGCGCTGGCGCACCTGTCGGCGGGCGCCGGACCGGCCGCCGCGCCGCTGCGCGTGATCGAGCGCGTGGCACGCGACAAGGCCTGCGAACACCCCGACAAGGCCTGCCACGGCGACGCCTGCCCGCTGGCCCGCGGCTTCTACGACCGCCTGCCCGCAGCGCGCGAAGCCGCCGTGCGCGTGCCGCACCTGGACCAGGCCGCGCTGCGCGAGACCGCGCTGGCGCACCAGATCTGCCCCTACCACCTGGGGCAGGAAATGCTGCCCGCGGCCGACGTGGCGGTCGGCGACTACAACCACTTCTTCGACCTGGGCGCGCACTGGCACGGGCTGGCGGTGGCGCAGGGCTGGCGCGTGGCCCTGCTGATCGACGAGGCGCACAACCTGATCGAGCGCGCCCGCGGCATGTACAGCGCCGCGCTTGAGCCCGCCGATTTCCAGCTCCTGCGCCCGCTCGCGCCACCAGCCCTGCACAAGGCCTTCGAGCGCCTGCACCGGCCCTGGAACGCCCTGGCCCGGCAGCTTGCGGGCGCCCACACGGTGCTGCCCGGCCTGCCGGCCGACTTCATGGCCGCGCTGCAGGCCCTGTGCGGCGAGATCGCCGACCACCTGGCCACGCACCCGGCCGACGGCCTGGGCGACAGCCCGCTGCAGCGCTGGTACTTCGACGCGCTGCAGTTCCTGCGCGTGAGCGAGACCTTTGGCGACCACGCCCTGTGCGACCTCACCCCCAGCCTGCGGCCGCGCCCGCCGCGCACCCGGGTCGCGCAACCGGTGCTCAGCCTGCGCTGCCTGGTGCCGGCGCCGCTGCTGGCCAGCCGCTGGGAAGCCGCGCCCGCCGCGACGCTGTTTTCGGCCACGCTCTCGCCCATGGACTACGTGGCCGACATGCTGGGCCTGCCGGCCACCACCCGCCGCCTCGACGTGCCGGCCCCGTTCGCGCCCGATCAGCTCGCGGTGCGCGTGGCGCCAGCCATCTCGACCCGCTGGTCGCACCGCCAGGCCTCGCTCACGCCCATCGCCGAGGTTCTCGCCCGCCAGTACCGCGAGGCACCCGGCAACTACCTGGCCTTCTTCAGCAGCTTCGACTATCTGGAACAGGCGCTCGACCGCCTGCGCCAGCGCCACCCGGACGTGCCCACCTGGGCCCAGACCCGCGGCATGAGCGAACCCGACCGCAACGCCTTCATCGCCCGCTTCCAGCCCGACGGCCAGGGCATCGGCTTTGCCGTGCTGGGCGGGGCCTTCGGCGAAGGCATCGACCTGCCCGGCCAGCGCCTGATCGGCGCCTTCGTGGCGACACTGGGGCTGCCGCAGGTCGGCCCCGTCAACGAGCAGTTGCGCCAGCGCCTGCAGGCCCGCTTTGGCCGCGGCCACGACTACACCTACCTGTTCCCCGGCCTGCAGAAGGTGGTGCAGGCGGCCGGCCGCGTGATCCGGACCGAACACGACCACGGCACCGTCTGGCTGCTCGACGACCGCTACACCCGGGCCGAGGTGCGGCGCCTGCTGCCCGCATGGTGGCCACCGGCCGTGACCGAATGCCCCCCGTCGGTATGATCGCCGGCACCGCTTCCGCCCTGCCCCGCTGAACCCATGGCCGCCCAGATCCTGCTGCTCGAAGACGAGCAGGCCATCGCCGACACCCTGCTCTACGTGCTGCGCAGCGAAGGCTTCGGCGTCACGCACGTGCGCCTGGTCCAGGAAGCGCTGGCCGCGTTCCGGCAGCAGCCGCCCGACCTGGCCCTGCTCGACGTAGGCCTGCCCGACGGCAACAGCTTCGACCTGTGCCGCGAGATCCGGCGCCACAGCGAACTGCCCATCGTCTTCCTCACGGCGCGCTCGGAAGAGATCGACCGCGTGCTCGGGCTGGAGCTGGGCGCCGACGACTACGTGACCAAGCCCTTCTCGCCGCGCGAAGTCTGTGCCCGCATCCGCGCCATCCTGCGGCGCACGCGCCGGCCGGACCCCGATGCCCCGCCGGCCCGGCCGCCCGAACCCGTGCCACCGCCGCCGCCACCTGCCGGCACGCTGGTGCTCGACGAAGCGGCGCAGCGCGTGCACTGCCGCGGCGAACCGCTGGCCCTCACCCGCTACGAATACCTGCTGCTGGCCACGCTGATGCGCCGGCCGCTGCGCATCTTCACGCGCGCCGAACTGATGGACCTGGTCTGGGCCGACGCGCCCGACACTTCCGAGCGCACCATCGATGCGCACATCAAGCTGCTGCGCGCCAAGCTGCGCGAACGCGGGCTGGAGAGCGAGCTGATCCAGACCCACCGCCACATGGGCTACGCGATCCGCCTGCCCGACTGAACGGCCCACCATGCGCATCGGACTGCGGCTGCTGCTGGCCTTCTTCCTGGTGCTGGGCCTGTCGGCCGTGGTGGTGCTGCGCGTCTTCACCGAAGAGATCAAGCCCGGCACGCGCCTGGCCATGGAAGACAGCCTGGTCGACACCGCCCAGGCGCTGGCGCAACTGGCCGCGCCCGACCTGAAGGCCGGCCACATCGGCGACGGCGCGTTCGCCGACGCGATGACGGCGCTGGCCAGCGCCCGCCCGCAGGCCCGCATCCACGGCTTCGACAAGGACCGGGTCGACCTGCGGATCACGGTCACCGACGCGCAGGGCATCGTGCGCTTCGACTCGCAGGGCCTGACCGTCGGGCAGGACCATTCGCGCTGGAACGACGTCTACCGCACGCTGCGCGGCGAATACGGCGCCCGCTCCAGCCCGGCCAGCGCCGACCGGCCCAACGACACCGTGATGCACGTGGCCGCGCCCGTGCGCGATGGCGATCGCATCATCGGCGCGCTCACGGTCTCGCGCCCCAACCAATCGCTGGAGCCCTACATCCGGCGCAGCCAGGACCGCGTGCTGCGCTGGTCGTGGGGCGTGCTCGGCCTGACCCTGGTCATGGGCCTGCTGGTGAGCTGGTGGCTGGCCAGCTCGCTGTCGCGGCTGCGCGGCTACGCGCTGGCGGTGTCGCGCGGCGAGCGCGTGCCGCTGCCGCGCCTGGGCCGGCTCAGCGGCAACACCGAGTTCACCGACCTGGCCAGCGCGCTCGAACGCATGCACCTGAAGCTGGAAGACCGGGCCTATGTCGAACACTACGTGCACACGCTGACGCACGAACTCAAAAGCCCGCTGGCCGCCATCCGCGGTGCGGCCGAGCTGCTGCAGGAGCCGCTGCCCGACGCGGAACGTCAGCGCTTCGCCCACCACATCGAGACCCAGACCAGCCGGCTGCAGCAGCTCATCGAACGCCTGCTGACACTGGCCGAGGTCGAGCACATGCGGCAGCTGACCGACGTGGAAGAGGTCGACCTGACCGCCCTCACCCACGACGCGCTGCGCGCGCTCGAACCCCGCCTGCGCACCAAGCGGCTGCGGGTCGACGGCGGGCCGTTGGCCGCCGCCCCGCTGCGCGGCAACCGCTTCCTGCTGGCGCAGGCACTGCGCAACCTGCTGGACAACGCCATCGATTTCGGCCCCGAAGACAGCGCGCTGACCCTCGGCATCGCCCGCGACGGCGCGCACTGGGTCTGGACGCTCGCCGACAGCGGGCCGGGCATTCCCGACTACGCGCTGGCGCGGGTTTTCGACCGCTTCTACTCGCTCCCGCGCGGCACCGGCCAGGAACGCAGCTCCGGGCTCGGCCTGTGCCTCGTGCACGAGGTCTGCCAGTTGCACGGCGGCGAGGTGAGCCTGGGCAACCGGCAGCCGCCGCCGGGCTGCCAGGTGCGCTGGCGCCTGCCGCTGCGGCCGCCGGCCGGGCGCTGATTTCACCCCCGCTTCACACGCCTTCGCCCCGGTTTCACACGGCCTCCGCGACGGCTTCGGCGGCGCTTTCCAGAATGGACGCATCCCCTGACAGGAGCTTCCATGAACCGATTTCCCCTTCTGAGCAAACTGCTCGCCATCGGCCTGCTGACGGCGCTGCTGGCGACCGCGCTGGCCACGGTCAGCGGCCTCGTCGACGAGCGCCGGCAGACCCGCCAGGCGGCGGTCGAACAGATCGCCCGCGCGCATGCCGGCGAACAGACGCTGTCCGGCCCGGTGCTGGCCATTCCCTACACCGAAACCTACCCGGTGCGCGTGGACACACCGGGCCTGCCCGGCCAGCCACACACCGAGATGAAAACGCGCGAAGCCGTCGCGATCCAGTTCCCGCAGACCTGGGCGGTGGACGCCAGCCTCGACACCGAGGTGCGCCAGCGCGGCATCTTCCCGGTCACGGTCTACACCAGCGAACAGCAGGCACGCGGTCGCTTCGTCGTCCAGCCCGTGCGGCCGCGCGCCAGCGAGGGCCAGGTCACGCTCGGGCAACCGCGCCTGCTGCTGGGCACCAGCGACCTGCGCGGCCTGCGCAGCGCCCCGCGCCTGCGGGTCAACGGCCAGGACCTGACCGTGACACCGTCCCCCGCCGACAGCCCGGCCGCCCTGCCGCTGACCGGCCTGCTGCCGGCGGCAGCGGCCACACCCGACACGGTGCTGCAGGTGCAGCTCGACCTGCACCTGGCCGGCACCGGTCGCATCGCCTGGATGCCGCTGGCCCACGAAAACACCGTGCACCTGCGCTCGCCCTGGCCGCACCCCAGCTTCGACGGCGACCTGCTGCCCAGCCAGCGCCAGGTGGGCGAAGGCGGTTTCGAGGCCACCTGGCGCATCCCCTCGCTGTCGACGCGGGCACAGCAGCAGTTCCTCACCCACCAGCGCGAGCCGGCCGGCGCGGTCGAAGCCTTCGGGGTCTCGCTGTCGGACCCGGTCGACCCCTACCGCCTGGCCGACCGCGCCACCAAATACGGCCTGCTGTTCGTGCTGCTGACCTTCGCCGCCTTCTTCGTGCTGGAGATGGTCAAGCGCTGGCGCATCCACCCCATGCAGTACCTGATGGTGGGCTCGGCCATGGTGCTGTTCTTCCTGCTGCTGCTTTCGCTTTCGGAACACATGCCCTTTGCCCTGGCCTACCTGGCCGCCAGCGGCGCCTGCATCACCCTGCTCGGCCACTACCTGCGCCACGTGCTGGGCGGCTGGCACGCCGGCCTCGGGCTCGCAGGCATGCTGGTCGCGCTGTACGGCGTGCTCTACGGCATCCTGGTGTCGGAAGACAACGCGCTCATGATGGGCTCGCTGCTGCTGTTCGGTGTGCTCGCCGCCATCATGGTCGCCACGCGCCGGCTCGACTGGTACAGCGTGATGGGCACCGACGCCCGGCACGCCGCCACCGCCCACCACCCCGGGTGAACGCCGTGCACACCACCACCCCCGACCTGGCGCCGCGCAGCCCACGCCAGGCGCGGCAGCATCGGCAACGGTTGATGGGCGCGCTGGAACGCGCCTGGCGCATGCGGCGGGGTGGCGCGCCGGCGGGGCTTGATAATCCCTGGTCCATGAGCCTGACACCGCCCGCCCCGATCTCCGACGCCCCGCCGCCCGGCGACCTCGCGCTGCAGGGCGAACCCGGCCACCTGATCCGCCGCGCCCACCAGATGGCCGTTTCGGTATTCCACGACACCCACGGCCGGCAGGTCACCCCGGTGCAGTACGCCATCCTGCGCACGCTGCAGGAAGCGCCCGGCATCGACCAGGTGACGCTGGCCGACAAGGTGGCGCTGGACACCTCCACCACCGCCGACATCGCCACCCGGCTCGAAGGCAAGGGCTGGATCGTGCGCGAGCTGCTGCCGCGGCGCCAGCGCGCCCTGCACCTGACGCCCGAAGGCGAAGCGGTGCTGGCCGCCATGCTGCCGCGCGTGGCGCCGATGTACCAGCAGCTGCTGCAGCCGCTGACGCCGGCCGAACAGGCCGAGTTCCTGCGCCTGCTGCGCAAGTTCGTGCACCTCGGCGGCACGCCCCCGGCGGATCAGGGTTAACCCCTGTTTTCTTCCCCCCGGAGGGCCTTTTCAGGCGCCTTCCGGGGTTTTAGAATGCCTTCATTCAGCATACTGAATGAAGATCGATGCCCCCGGTCATCGGCACACAAACCCCACGGAGACGCGCATGTTCCCCCTCAACACCTGGTACGTGGCCTGCACGGCCGACGACATCACCGACAAGCCCCTGGGCCGCACCATCTGCAACCAGGCCATCGTGTTCTACCGCCCGCAGCCGGGCCAGGTCGCGGCCGTGGAAGACTTCTGCCCGCACCGCGGCGCGCCGCTGTCGCTGGGCAAGGTCTGCGACGGCAAACTGGTGTGCGGCTACCACGGGCTGGAAATGGGCTGCGACGGCAAGACTGTTTCCATGCCGGGCCAGCGCGTGGGCGGTTTCCCGGCCATCCGCAGCTTCCCGGTGGTGGAGCGCTACGGCTTCATCTGGGTCTGGCCCGGCGACAAGGCGCTGGCCGACCCGGCCAAGGTGCCGCACCTGGAATGGCACGACCACCCCGAATGGGCGTACGGCGGCGGGCTCTACCACGTCAAGGCCGACTACCGGCTCATGATCGATAACCTGATGGACCTCACGCACGAAACTTACGTGCACTCATCCAGCATCGGCCAGAAGGAAATCGACGAAACCCCGTGCAAGACCACGGTGGACGGTGACACCGTGATCACCAGCCGCTTCATGGAGAACATCAGCGCACCGCCCTTCTGGCAGGCCGCCCTGCGCGCCAACGGCCTGGCCGACGACGTGCCGGTCGATCGCTGGCAGGTCTGCCGCTTCTCGCCGCCCAGCCACATCATGATCGAGGTTGGCGTGGCCCACGCCGGCCACGGCGGCTACGAAGCCCCGCCCGAGCACAAGGTCTACAGCGTGGTGGTGGACTTCATCACGCCCGAGACCGACACCAGCATGTGGTACTTCTGGGGCATGGCGCGCAAGTTCAACCCGGGTGATGCCGCGCTGACCGCGCAGATCCGCGAAGGCCAGGGCAAGATTTTCTCGGAAGACCTGGAGATGCTGGAGCGCCAGCAACGCAACCTGAGCGCCTTCCCCGAACGCAAACTGCTCAAGCTCAACATCGACGCTGGCGGCGTGCAGTCGCGCAAGATCATCGACCGCATCCTCGCCGAAGAGCAGGCGGCACCGGCAGCGGCCTGACGCCAAAGCACCGGCGGCCGCAAGAAGCCGCCGCCCCATTCACGCCGGCGTGGCGGCAGACGCCGTCAGCGCGTCAGCCCGGCGTACAGCACCGGCAACTTCTCCGGCAGCCGTTCCACCTTGTCCACCACCAGGTAATTGCGCGCGCCGAAGATGCGGCTGACGTAGCGGTCGGCGCGCGGGTCCAGGCTCATGCAGTAGGTCATCACGCCGTTCCGGCCGGCCTCTTCCACCGCCTTCTTGGTGTCGTGGCGCAGGTACTGCGGGTCGCGCACATCCACGTCGGCGGGTTCGCCGTCGGTGATGACCAGCAGCAGCTTCTTGCTGCTGCGCTGCGCCTTCAACGCAATGGTGGCGTGGCGGATGGCTGCCCCCATTCGGGTGGACAGCTGCCCCTCCATGCCGGCCAGCCTGGCCTTGGCCAGGTCGTCGTAGGGCTGATCGAAGTCCTTGAAGCGCCAGTAGTTCACGTCGTGCCGGCCATCCGAGCAGAAGCCGTGGATGGCGAAGGGGTCGCCCACTTTCTGGATGGCATCGGCCAGCAGCGCGCAGGCCGAGCGCGTGAGACCGAGCACGGTGTGGTCCTGGCCCGCCACCTTGTCGTTGGTGGACTGGGACAAGTCCAGCAGCACCAGCACGGAAATGTCGCGGATCTTGCGCACGCTGCGCATCATGATGCGCGGGTCGGGCTGGCGGCCCATGCGCATCTCGGTCAGCGAAGCCAGCGCGGCATTCAGGTCGATCTCGTCGCCGTCTTCGAGCTTGCGGATGCGCTGCACGCCCTGCGGCTGCATGGCGTCGAGGATGAACTTCATGCGCCCGATCAGGCGCCGGTGTTCGGTCAGGATGCCGTCAATCAACGTCGCATCACCCGCCTTGGGCCGGCGCTCCTGCACCGTGGCCCAAGCCGGGCGTTCGAGCTGGATCAGGTGGTCCCATTCGCCGTAATGCACCGGCGGCAGGACCGGCTCGCGGCCTTCGCTTTCATTGAAGGACACGCCCAGGTCTTCGTAAGGAAAGAGCTCGGTGCCCAGCACCCAGATTTCCTGCGCGTCGTCGCCCGCGCCTTCCACCTCCAGCTCGTTGACGAACGCCATCAGGTTGACCTGCTTGCGCACGGGCTGTGGCGGCTCGTAGCCGGCGGCCATGGAACGCTCGAAGTCGAAGCCATCGAAGGCCCAGAAGTAGCGGTTGTCGTCGCGGTAGGCCGCGGTCTGCCCGTCGGTGCGCGGCTGGAAGGCCGGGCCCTGCGTCCGTTCGCGGTAGCTGTGCGCCAGGTGCACGCCGATGTCCCACGACACGGTGTTGTCGTGCGGATCGGCCTGGATGCGCGGCAGGGCCTCGGCCAGCAGCGCACGGCCCAGGGCGATCCAGGGGTGGGCGTCTTCGTAGGCCGGATCGATCAGCGCCCGCGCCAGGCGGTTCAGCCAGTCACCCGCGGTGGCCGCCTGCGCGGCGGTCGCGGTGTGCAGGTTCGCCCACAACGGGCGCAGGCCGGGAAAGCGTGCCAGCGTCAGCGCTTCGATGCGCGCGTCTTCCACCAGACCGATCACCGCCATCTGCCAGGGGTTCAGCGACTCGGCCGAGATCGGCTGGCGCGTGAACACCACATGCGCGGCAGCGTGCGCGGCGGCGGCGCGGTAGAGCTGTGTCGCGTCCACCGTGCCCGCGTTGCCGTCCACCGCGTCGTAGGCGTCGGGCAGGTGGATGAAGTGGTCCTCAATGAAGGGGCGATAACCCTCGCGCGTTTCAAAGTCGCCCGCGGTGGGCCGCATGAAGAAGTCGCGTCCCCAGAGGGCGCGCAAATACATGTTGATCCGCCGCTGCACGTCCACCAGCAGCGTGCCCTTGCGCTCCTTCTGCAGCATCGCCAGCGACTCCTTGGACTGCAGGCCGAAGTAGGCGATCTGCTCTTCGTAGTGGGTGCGGTGCGCCTGCGCGCCCCAGGTGGCCCAGCGCCGCAGTCCGCCGAGCGTGAGCTGGCCGAACAGCGCGTCGAGCTGGCCCAGCATGGGTCGCAGACCACGCGGCGCCTGCGCCACCAGGGTGTTGAGGAACTGCAGGTACTGCAGGAACAACGCGCCATCGGCCAGGCGCCGTGCCGCGGTGGGCGCGGTGGCCAGCACCAGCTCGATCACCGAACCCGAGGTCTTGGACGCGAGCATGAGAGCGCTGGTGGCCAGTTCGCCCACCACGTCCTCGCCCACTTCCTTGGCCACCTGCGGTGCAGAGGCTATCCAGGCATTGACGAGTTCGTCACCCCGGCCCAGGCCGCGCAGTGCGGCCGCACCTTTCACGTAGTTGTCCAGCCCACGGGCCGAGAACACCTTGGTGGCGTCGGACCAGCTGTGCTCCAGCAGCTCGCGCGAGGCCGGCGCCAGTTGCTCGATCCACTCGGCGTGGTCTTCAAGATGGACACTCATGTCAGACAGGTCCTCGCAGGTGACTACTGAAAACCGACAGCAAACACCCCTTTCGGGGACGCCGCGGAACCGGCTTTGCCGGGCCGCCAGCGTTGCCCCCTGGGGGGTGACGCCGAAGGCGGCGCGGGGGGTCAAAAGAACGTAGCCACCGCGGCGTCGAGCGCGTCGCGCATGTCCGGGTCGTCCGTGATCGGCCTCACCAGGGCCACGCGGCAGGCCGCCTGGGACGGCACTTGTTGTGCGATCAGGCTGCCCGCGTAAATCAGCATGCGGGTGGAGATGCCTTCGTCCAGGCCGTGGCCCTTGAGGTTGCGCGCCCGCTCGGCAATGCCCACCAGCTTGTCGGCCACATCGGCGCCGACCCCGGTTTCGTGCGCCACGATCTCGGCCTCGATGGCGTGCTCGGGGTAGTTGAAGTCCAGCGCGCCGAAGCGCTGCTTGGTGGACTGCTTGAGGTCTTTCATCAGGCTCTGGTAGCCCGGGTTGTAGGAGATGACGATCTGGAAGTCCGGGTGGGCCTTGATCAGCTCACCCTTTTTCTCCAGCGGCAGCACGCGGCGGTTGTCGGTCAGCGGGTGGATGACGACCGTGGTGTCCTGGCGCGCCTCGACCACTTCATCGAGGTAGCAGATGGCGCCGTGGCGCGCGGCGGTGGCCAGCGGGCCGTCCTGCCAGCGTGTGCCGTGGGCGTCGAGCAGGAAGCGGCCGACCAGATCGGAAGCGGTCATGTCTTCGTTGCAGGCCACGGTGATCAGTGGCTTGCTGAGCTTCCAGGCCATGTACTCGACGAAGCGGGTCTTGCCGCAACCGGTGGGGCCCTTGAGCATCATGGGCATGCGCACCGAGTAGGCGGCCTCGAACAGCGCGACCTCGTCGGCGACCGGGCGGTAATAGGGTTGTTCAGCGACGCGGTAGGCGTCGAGGGTGTCGCTCATGTACGTCTCCTGTACTTCGTTGGCCTGCGCCGCGTGGCACGGGGCGGCCGACTCCGTTCGTGTCCTCCGACGGCCTGCGGCCGTCTCCCCCTTTACCTCACTGCGTCAGCCACCCCGCACCACGCTCATGGGCGCGGGATGGATCGGTCCTCAGACGGTTTTTCCGCGATAGATCACCATCGAAGCACCTTGGGACTGGTTGAAGTTGTCGTAGCCGATCAGGCGCACATGGTTGTCCGGGTTGGCCTTTCGGCAGGCTTCGCACTCGGCCAGCACCTTGTCCACGTCGGTCTCGCCGAACATGGGCAGCTTCCACATGTACCAGTAGGAATCCATCAGGTACTGCGGTTCGGTGTGCTCGATGGCGGGGTTCAGCCCCTTCTTCACCAGGTATTCCACCTGCTTGCGAATCTCGTCGGTGCTCATCGCGGGCAGGTAAGAGAAGGTCTCGAACTTGCGGCTGGCGGGGTCGGAAAGGCGGCTGTGGTAGTCCTGCATGCTCATGGTGTTTGTCCTTTGAAGAAGAGACCTTGTGGCGTGGATCCCGGATCGGGTCCGGTATGACGGTCTGTGGGTTCGTGGATCCCGGAGCGGGCTTTGCCCGTCCGGATGACCTGGGGCCTGGGCCCCAGGTCACTTGTGGGCGAGGTCGAGCTTGTCCACGGTGTCGAACTCGAACTTGATCTCTTTCCAGGTTTCCATGGCGATCTTGAGTTCGGGCGAGTGCTTGGCGGCTTCGGTCAGAACGGCCTTGCCCTCCTTCTCGACGGCCACGCCTTCGTTGCGGGCCTTGACGCAGGCCTCCAGCGCCACCCGGTTGGCCGCCGCACCGGCGGCGTTGCCCCAGGGGTGACCCAGCGTGCCACCGCCGAACTGCAGCACCGAGTCGTCACCGAAGATGTTGACCAGCGCCGGCATGTGCCAGACGTGGATGCCGCCCGAAGCCACGGGCATCACGCCCGGCATGGAGCCCCAGTCCTGGTCAAAGAAGATGCCGCGGCTGCGGTCTTCCTTGATGAAGCTGTCGCGCATGATGTCGATCCAGCCCAGGGTCGAGGCGCGGTCGCCTTCGAGCTTGCCGACCACGGTGCCCGAGTGCAGGTGGTCACCGCCGGAAAGGCGCAGCACCTTGGTCAGCACGCGGAAGTGAATACCGTGGTGCGGGTTGCGGTCGAGCACCGCGTGCATGGCGCGGTGGATATGCAGCAGCATGCCGTTGTCACGGCACCAATTGGCCAGGCCGGTGTTGGCGCACAGGCCACCGGTCAGGTAGTCGTGCATGATGATCGGCGCACCCAGTTCCTTGGCGTATTCGGCGCGCTTGTACATCTCTTCGGGCGTGGGCGCGGTCACGTTCAGGTAGTGGCCCTTGCGCTCACCGGTCTCGCGCTGCGCCTTCTCGATCGCCTCCTGCACGAAGTCGAACCGCTGGCGCCAGCGCATGAAGGGCTGGCTGTTGACGTTCTCGTCGTCCTTGGTGAAGTCCAGGCCACCCCGCAGGCACTCGTAGACCGCGCGGCCGTAGTTCTTGCCCGACAGGCCCAGCTTGGGTTTGATGGTGCAACCGAGCAGCGGCCGACCGTACTTGTTCATGATGTCGCGCTCGACCTGGATGCCGTGGGGCGGGCCGCCGCAGGTCTTCACGTAGGCGATCGGGAAGCGCACGTCTTCCAGGCGCAGGGCACGCAGGGCCTTGAAGCCGAACACGTTGCCCACCAGCGAGGTCAGCACGTTGACCACCGAGCCCTCTTCGAACAGGTCGATCGGGTAGGCCACGAAGGCGTAGAAGCAGGTGTCGTCGCCGGGCACGTCCTCGATCTTGTAGGCGCGGCCCTTGTAGTAGTCCAGGTCGGTCAGCAGGTCGGTCCAGACCGTGGTCCAGGTGCCGGTGGACGACTCGGCCGCCACGGCCGCAGCGACTTCCTCGCGGTCGACACCGGGCTGCGGCGTGATCTTGAACACCGCGAGGATGTCGGTGTCTTTGGGGGTGTAGTGGGGTTCCCAGTACGTGCTGCGGTATTCCTTGACGCCCGCGTTGTAGGTTTTGGTGGCCATGCGTTGTGCTCCTTGGGGGTTGAATGGAGCGCATTGTTTGGCCGCCGATAAATAAATAAAAGTAAAATGTTTTTAATGTTACGTTAGACAAAAATCTAACATTAGAGACTCCTATGAACCTTCGGCACGCCACCCTGCACCAGTTGCGCATCTTCCTGGCCGTCGCGCGCCACAACAGCTTCGCCCGCGCCGCCGAAGACCTGCATCTCTCGCCGCCCACGCTCTCGTTGCAGGTCAAGCAACTGTCCGAAACCGTGGGCCAACCCTTGTTCGAGCAACTGGGCAAACGCATCTACCTCACGGCGGCCGGGCGCACGCTGGCCGACGCCTGCCAGGACATCGAACGCCGGCTGGAGCAACTGGGCGAGGACCTGGCCGCCTTGCAGGGCGTGGAGAAAGGCAGCCTGCGGCTGGCCATCCTGACCACCGTGAAATACACCGTGCCCAAGCTCCTGGGCGGCTTTTGCGCCGCCCATCCGGGCATCGACGTGGCGATGGTGGTCGGCAACCGTGAGAACCTGCTGCAGCGCCTGGCGGCGAATCAGGACGACCTCTACATCATGGGCCAGCCGCCTGAGCAGCTCGATCTGGTCTGCGAGGATTTCGCCGACAACCCGCTGGTGCTGGTGGCACCGCCCGGCCACCCGCTGGTGGGCATGGCAGCGGTGCCGCCGGGCCGCCTGGCCAGCGAGCCCTTCATCCTGCGCGAACCCGGCTCGGGCACACGACTGACCACCGAACGCTTCTTCGCCACCCAGGGTGTGGCGCTGAAGAACCGGCTCGAAGTCGGCAGCAACGAGGCCATCAAACAGACCGTGGCGGGCGGGCTCGGCCTGGCCGTGCTGTCGGCACACACCGTGGTCTCGGAGCTGGCCCTGGGCGAACTGGTGCAGTTGGACGTGCAGGGCTTTCCCCTGATTCGCCGTTGGCACCTGGTCTACCCGCGCGGCAAGCGGCTCTCGGCGGCGGCCGTGGCCTTCCGGGAATGGCTGTTCACGCACCACCAGCCGGCCGCGCTGCCCGAGCCGGGTGCGCGGGCCCGCCGCGCCCAGGCACGCCCCACCCAGCGCCCATAATTCCGCCATGGCCACCTACCTGATCGGCGACGTGCAGGGCTGCGACGATGCGCTCGGCCGCCTGCTCGAACGCATCGATTTCTCCCCCAGCCGCGACACCCTGTACCTGCTCGGAGACCTCGTCAACCGCGGTCCCGATTCGCTCGCCGTGCTGCAGCGCCTGATGGCGCTCGAAGGCAGCGCGCACTGCCTGCTGGGCAACCACGACCTGCACCTGCTCGCTGTGGCGCACGGGGTGCGCAAACCCCACCGCAGCGACACGCTCGACGCCATCCTGCACGCCCCGGACCGCCCGCTCCTGCTGGACTGGCTGCGCCACCGGCCCCTGGCCCTGCAGCACCAGGGCTGGCTGATGGTGCACGCCGGCGTGCTGCCCGCCTGGGATGCGGCGCAGACCCTGTCGCTGGCGCGCGAGGTGGAAGCCGCCCTCCAGAGTGCCGACTGGGGCGTGCTGATGCACAACATGTACGGCAACCAGCCCGACCACTGGGACGACCGCCTGCGCGGCTTCGAGCGGCTGCGCGTGATCGTCAACGCACTCACCCGGCTGCGGTTGTGCACGCCCTCGGGCGTGATGGAGTTCGCCACCAAAGACAGCGCCGACGCCGCCCCGCCGGGCTTCCTGCCCTGGTTCGCGGTACCCGGCCGGCGCACCGACGGTCAGCCGGTGGCGTTCGGGCATTGGTCCACGCTGGGTGACACCGGCCGTGCCGATGCCCTGGCTCTGGACACGGGCTGTGTGTGGGGCGGCTGCCTGACAGCCGCCCGGCTGGGTGCGGTGGCGGGCACCGTCGAGCGCATCAGCGTGCGCTGCCCGCAGGCACAGAAACCGGGTTGATGGACCGGCCCGCCCGCAGCGGGCCGAAGACAGCGCGCGTCAGCCTTCGGTGGGCGGCGTGCTCTTGAACAGCGCCGGCACCTTTTTGCGGGTCTTGATGTTCGGCGACAGGCGGCTGGCCGGCTTGGGGCTGGCGGCCTCCCAGTCGGGCTTGGCATCGCCCGCCGCGCTCGGTTCGTACGGGCGGTCGAACAGCGGATCGGCCGGCACCCGCGGTGCACGCGGCTGGCGCCGCTCTTCGGCACTGCCCCTGGCGGTGCGGCTTTCGCGCGCGGCGCGGATGTCGCGCTGATCGCGATCCCCTTCACCCCCACCTTCGCGCCAGGCGCGCTGGCCGTCGTTGAAGCGGCCTGTGGGTTTGCGATCGGCCTCCAGCTCCACCGCTTCGAGTTCGAACTTCTTGCCGATCAGCTTCTCGATGTCGGCCATCAGGCGCGTGTCCTTGCCGCTCACGAACGACACTGCCAGCCCCGAGGCGCCCGCGCGGCCCGTGCGACCGATGCGGTGCACGTAGTCTTCGGCGTTGAACGGGATGTCGAAGTTGAACACCGCCGGCACGTCCTTGATGTCCAAGCCACGCGCGGCCACGTCGGTGCAGACCAGCAGGTCGACCTGGCCCTGCTTGAAGGCGTCCAGCGCCTTCAGGCGCTCGTCCTGGCTCTTGTCACCGTGCAGTGCCGTGGTCTTGAGGCCGTCGCGCTCCAGCGAGCGCGCCAGCCGGGCGCAGCCGAGCTTGCTGTTGACGAACACGAAGGCCTGCGTCACGCCACGCTCGCGCACGATCTGGCGCAGCACGGCGCGCTTGTCGTCGTCGTCGACGCGGTAGAAATGCTGCTCCACCGTGGAAGCGGTGGCGTTGGAGCGGGCCACCTCGATGGTGATCGGGTCCTGCAGGTAGCTGCTGGCCAGGCGCTTGATTTCGGGCGAAAACGTCGCCGAGAACAGCAGCGTGGTGCGGTTCTTGGGCAGGTAGGACAGGATGCGCTGCAGGTCGGGTAGGAAGCCGATGTCCAGCATGCGGTCGGCCTCGTCGAGCACCACGTACTCGACCTGGTTGAGCACGCAGTTCTTGGCCTCGATGTGGTCCAGCAGCCGGCCCGGCGTGGCCACCAGCACCTCGACACCTTTTTTCAGCTCGGCCGTCTGCGGCTTCATGTCCATGCCGCCGAACACCACGGTGCTGCGCAACTGGGTGTACTTGGCGTATTGCTTGACCTGGTCGGCCACCTGGTCGGCCAGCTCGCGCGTGGGCAGCAGCACCAGCGCGCGCACCGGGTGGCGGGCCGGCGAAGTCGAGGCATTCTCGTGCTTGAGCATGCGCTGCAGCAGCGGCAGCGAGAAAGCGGCCGTCTTGCCGGTGCCGGTCTGGGCCGCGCCCATCACGTCACGCCCTTGCAGCACGACCGGGATGGCCTGCGCCTGGATGGGCGTCATGCTCTCGTAACCCATCTCCGCGATGGCGCGAGCGAGGTTGGGTGAGAGCTGGAGTTCGGAAAAAGATTGGGACATGGCAATACCGGGTGAACCCGTTATTGTCTCACTTCAGGTGTTTTTCGCCCAAAAAGGCCCTCGGGAAGGCACACCACCACCGCACACCGGCACGATCCCGGCCCCGCCCAGCGCGCGGCAACCGGTCAAAGCGCCCGGGTGTTGAAGGTGTCGCAGGCCTGCACGCTGCCGCTTTCCAGCCCCTTGCGGAACCAGCGCTGGCGCTGCTCGCTCGTGCCGTGGGTGAAGCTGTCGGGCACCACCATGCCCTGGCTCTTGCGCTGCAGCGCGTCGTCGCCGATGGCGGCCGCGGCATTGAGCGCTTCTTCCACGTCGCCCGGCTCCAGCACGCCCTTGCTCTGGTGGTTGTGGTTCGCCCAGATCCCGGCGAAGCAGTCGGCCTGCAGTTCCAGCCGCACCGACAGGGCGTTGTACTCGCGCTCGCTGACCCGGCGGCGCATCTGCTCCATCTGATCGGTGACGCCCATGAGGTTCTGCACGTGGTGCCCCACCTCGTGCGCGATCACATAGGCCTGGGCAAAGTCGCCCGGCGCACCCAACTGGCTGCGCAAGGTGTCGTAGAAGCTCAGGTCGATGTAGACCTTCTGGTCGCCCGGGCAGTAAAACGGCCCCATGGCCGCCTGGCCCGTGCCACAGGCCGTGGGCGTGGCCCCCCGGAACAGCACCAGGCGCGGCTTCTGGTACTGGGAGCCGGCTTTCTGGAAGATGCTCCCCCAGGCGTCCTCGGTGCCCCCGAGCACGGCCGCCACGAACTGCCCCATCTGGTCAGCGGGCTGCCCCGTGCTGCCCGCCGGTGCCGTCGCCACCTGTTCCTGCGATGAAGGCAGCCCACCGCCGCCCAGCGCGCCCAGGATGGTCAATGGGTTGATGCCGAAAATCCAGCCCGCGACCAGCGCGATCACGATGGTGCCCAACCCAAGCCCCCGGCCACCCACGCGGCGGCCGCCAGCGCCCGAAAAGCCCCCGGACGAAGCCCGGCGGTCCTCGATCTGGTCGGACTGGCGGTTGTTTTCCCATTTCATGACGTGCTCTCCTCACAGCCCTGACCCAGGGCACCACCGGACGGTTTACGTGCCCGGATTATGGGGATGTCCAGGCTTTTGCGCCGGATCGGTGGCACACGCCCCGACCCGCGAGCGTGTCAAGTTGCCAGTGTTGTGGCGCACTTGCACACCCCTGACGCCAGCGGCGCTGGCCACCAACGGCCGCTCAGGAGGTCTGCCCCGCCGAAGCGCCCGGCCGTTGTGCCAGGCGTTGGCGCAATTCGTCCAGCGAAATTTCCACCAAATGGTCGCGGAACAGGCGCTGCAAAGCATCGGCCTGCAGGCCATGCTCGGCCACCGCGTCGACACCCACCGGCACCTCGCCCTCCGTGCTGTCCACCAGTTCATGCAGGTGGCGGAAGAAGTCGTTGATCTGCTGTTGCTGGTAGCTGGCCAGGCGCTGGTCATCGATGTAGGGCCGGTCGTTGCGGCGCGCCCAGCGGTTCCACGAAGCGTAGTAGTCGGCCACGGTGAACAGCGTGGTCGGGAAATCGATGTAGAACGGCTCGGTGGCCTCGCCCCATCCGGCCAGCACGATGACACGGCGGCGCAGCGGTTTGTGCCCGAAACGCGCCACGGCCGCGACCTCCTCTGTGCGGGCATTCAGATCCGGCTGCAGTTGCGGCCAGACCTCGTCCTCCAGCATGCGAAGGTCTTCCACCGAAGCTGGCTTCACCACATGCAACCGGCTGCCCTTGGCTTCCATCACCAGCAGCGCGCCGACCAGGAAATTTTTGAAGTAGCCATAGGCCAGCGCGCGGCCAATGGTGTAGTGGTCGCTGCCGTCCAACTGTCCCAGCAGCTGCTGGCGCTTGATCGCGATGCCCACAAACAGCGCCACCAGCAGGGCCAGCAGGGTGAGGAACGGGTCACTGGTCAGTGCCTGCTCGGCCTGGACCACTTTGGCGTGCGCCCCCAGCCACTGGCTCACAGGCTGCCCCAGTGCGGCCGCCGCAGTGCCCAGCACCGCCAGTGCCGCGAGCAAAGCCGTGACCACCCTGGTCGGCCACTGGTAGTCGCGCACCAGCTCCACGAACGCCCGCGCGGTCTGACGCCAGGGCGCCAGGCTGGCCAACGGGCGGGCCCGCGAGGTGGTCATGGCAGCGGTGCCGAAACGCTCAGGTCTTGGGCAGCGTCACGCCCACTTGGCCCTGGTACTTGCCGCCGCGGTCCTTGTAGCTGGTCTCGCAGACCTCGTCGCTTTCGAAGAACAGCACCTGCGCGCAGCCTTCGCCCGCGTAGATCTTGGCCGGCAACGGCGTGGTGTTGGAAAACTCCAGCGTCACGTAGCCTTCCCATTCGGGTTCGAAGGGGGTGACGTTGACGATGATCCCGCAACGGGCATAGGTGCTTTTGCCCAGGCAGACGGTCAGCACATTGCGCGGAATCCGGAAATATTCCACCGTGCGCGCCAACGCAAAGCTGTTGGGCGGAATGATGCAAACATCGGCGTTGATGTCGACGAAGCTCTTTTCGTCGAAGTTCTTCGGGTCCACCACGGTGCTGTGGATGTTGGTGAACACCTTGAATTCGGGTGCGCAGCGGATGTCGTAGCCATAGCTGCTGGTGCCATAGCTCACGATTTTGTGGCCATCGGCCGCGTACCGGACCTGGCCCGGCTCGAACGGCTCGATCATGCCGTGCTGTTCGGCCATGCGCCGGATCCATTTGTCACTCTTGATGCTCATGAAGCGTTTCTCCTGCCGCGATTGTAGGCAGCCAGGCACGCGATCTGCTTGCGCTATCAAAAAGGGAGAATAATGGCCCCGGTACCGCGGGCTGCCGTTCAGGGCCGCGGGAAGGCCTGCCACCCGAGTCTGCCTGTCCGACATCATGAAGACCGCTCTGCTCCGCCTCACCCTGGGCCTCCTGGCCGGCTTGGCCGCGTGGCCTGTCCTGGCCGAGGTCGACCCCAGTCAGGGCCCCAAAGACCCTTGCCGTGCCGAGGTGTCCCGCTTTGAACAGGTCATCGGGTTTGTCCGCCAGAGCCAGGGCAACCAGGCCGCTGCCGCGCTCAAGGAAAGCCTGTTGCCGGCCAAAGTCGAGAACGATATCCTGATGCGCGAAGGCTATTGCGGGCTGGCGCGCTACCTGCGGGAAAAGAAGCTGACGCGCTGAACACGGCTCTGGCGCTTCAGGACCGGGACCCGCTCACTTGTCCCGGACGATGCGGGACCACTGCGCCAAGTCGCGCTTGATGAGATCGTCCATGGCCTTTGGCGTCGAGGCCTGCGGCGTCATGCCCAGCGTCAGCAGCCGCTGGACCACATCGGTCTGCGTCAGGGCGTCGGACACGTCAGCATGAAGCTTGTCTACCAGCGCATCCGGCGTTTTGGCGGGCACGACCACCGCGTACCAGGTTGAAAAATCAAAGTCCTTGAAACCGGCTTCCACCAGGGTCGGCACTTCGGGCGCCAGCTTGGAGCGGGTCTTGGTCGTCACCGCGAGGATCCGCCCGCGCCCTTGCCGTTGGGTCGGCAACAGGCTGGGCAGGTCGGCGATCACCATGTCGATCTGCCCTCCGGCAAGATCCATGAGTGCCGGCTGAGCCCCTTTGTACGGAATGTAGGTCACATCGAGACCGGTCTGCCTCACCAGTTGGGCACCGATCAGGGGCCCCAGCGTGCCCGCCGACCCGTAGGTGAGCGGCTTCTTGCGGGAAAGCTGGACGAGCTCCTCGACCGTTTTCACGGGGGAACCGTTACCCAGCATGACGGCAAAGGGATTGCCGGCCACGAAGCTCACCCCGCGGAAAGCGGTCGCGGCATCGTAGGGCAGCCTCTCCACGGTGGCGGGGGCCAGGGCGAGGTTGCCCATGGTGGCCAGGTACAGGGTGTGGCCATCGGGTGCGGCCTTGGCCACTGCGTCGCTGGCGATGACCCCGTCGGCCCCGGTCTTGTTCTCGACGATGACGGCTGTGCCCCACTTCTTGGCCAGCGCATCCCCCAGAGCCCGGGCAACGATGTCCGGGGCCGCCCCCGGCGTGAATGAAACGATGATCCGTACGGTTTTGCTGGGGAAGTCCGTCGCCTGGGCGGCCATGGCGGCCGTCATGCACAGCGCGGCGATCAGATGATGCCGGCAGCGGCGTGTGAAAGTGACAAGGTTCATGCGGGTCTCCTCTTGGGTGGAATGCGTGGATTCAGGGCATGGCGACGGGGATCACCGGCAGCAGGACACTGCTGTCGAACTGGCCACCGGTGTGCAGGGTGATGACACCGTTGAGATCCGGGTGGCTCCGGTCGTCCGGGTCGTCGTGCCGGAACGGTCCGCAACCCTTTGACGGGTAGCGGTGGCGGGCATTGCGCTGTGGGTCCACAGGCCCCGAATACACGTAGTCACGCCCCCGGACCTGGAACTCCAACCGGTAGCCCGCCGGCACGACAATGCTGGTGGGCCAGATTTCGATCTCGAGCGCCACGACCTCCCCCGGCGTCAGGGGTTCGACCCGGTCATGCCGATGGACGGGCCGCTCGGGCCGGCTGAGCACGGGATCAAGCCCGCGGTGTGATGCGCGCAGCCACCCCTGGGCCAGGGGCGTGTAGGCATCCATGGCGCCGCGGAAAGCCACCTCGCTGCCATCCGGATCCCGCATCGTCAACACCACGAAGATGTCCGCATCCCTTGTGCTGCTGCTGATATGCAGCCTCGCCGACAACGGCCCGGTGATTTCGGTGCGCTGGGCCAAGGGCGCCGATACGAAGGTCAGGCCGTCACCCTCCGGCGAAAACCGCAGGGCGCCCGCCCCGCGTGGCTGATCGGGTGCAAAGCGGGTATCCGAGGCGTCCAGGTACCAGCGCATCCACTGGGTGCGGGCCAGCGGCCATTCGTTCTCGGCGCGCAGCTCGAAGCGGTCCACATGGCGGACCTGGAGTTGCACCCGAGGCTGCCGTGCCCACCCGGACGGGTCACCCTTCAGGTAGCAGTCGAAAAAGCGCTTCTGCAGGTCCATGCCATACCGCGTGTAGAAATGGGTCCAGTGCTCCAGGCCATGGACCTCCAGGTACTTGTGAGCCGACGCCGAACGCGTGAAACCTTCCAGATTGCCCCGCAGGTGCAGCCCCTGCCCGCCCCAGTTGGCGCTGGAGAGCAAGGGCACCTCGACCCGGTCGAAGTCCGTGATGACCGGCCGGTAGTAGTCGTCCAGCAACGGGTGCGCCTTGACCTCGGCACGCTTGTCCACACGCTGCGCCGCCAGCTCGGCCTCACTCAGGGTGACGTCGCCACCACAGGGTTCACCGGTCACCGGGTGGCGGCGCGAGCGCTCGCCCTGCCCGTACTGCATGGCTTCCTGGCGGGGCAGCCAGGAATCGAGGAAGGTGCAGCGAATGCCACCGTGGTGATACAGCTCGCGATAGCAGTCGGACGCCCCCTCCCAGGGAATGATGGCCTTGAGATACCGGGGCTGGGCCGCGGCGGCCAGCCACTGGTTGGCGGCGTAGTAGGAAATGCCCAGCAGGCCCACGCTGCCATTGCACCAGTCCTGCGAACCCGCCCATTCGATGCAGGCGCAGTAGTCCTGGATCTCGCGCGCCGACCACAGGTCCTGCACACCCGGCGACCAGCCGGCCCCCCGCGAATCGACGCGAAGTACGGCATAGCCATGCGGCACCCACTGCTCGGGATCGGTCAGTTCCCAGCACTGGTACCGGTTGGTGCTGCCCTCGGCGATCTCGGGAAACTCTTCCAGCATGGCGTTCCACTGGGGCGCATACGCCTCCTGAAACGCCTGCCCCTTGGCGTAGCAGCCATAACTCATGATGACCGGCACCTGGGCCGCACCCACTGGACGGAAGAGGTCTGCGCGCAGCACGACCCCATCGTCCATTCGGATCGGCAGCTGCCAGGTGATCAGCATGCCGTCCCGCACTTCGGTGCGGGGATGCGAGTCGAGGATTTGGGTGGGCGAAGTCATTTTTAACGATAAAAATCAAATTAACGATAAATAGATTGTGTATCGTATCACCTTCGTTTTTGCGAAAAATATCGGGGTTTACGCTGGGGTGCGATCGCTTACCCAGGCCCGCCCCCCACCATCCAGCCACGTCCCTCCCCGACGACACCGTGACGGCCAACACCACCCCAAAAGCCCGCGGAACGGCCACCCGGGCCACCGTGATCGGCAACCGCATCAAGGCTGACATCCTTCAGGGCACCCTGCGCCCAGGCACCTGGTTGCGGCTGGAAGATCTCCGAACAGAGTTCGACGTCAGCTGGAGCCCGCTTCGGGAAAGCCTGTCCGCGCTGGTGGCTGAAGGGCTGGTCGTCAGCGATGGCAGCCGGGGCTACCACGTCGCCCCCATTTCCCGCCACGAACTGAGCGACGTGCTGGACATGCGCCTGCTGCTGGAACCCAAGGCGCTGCGCCGCGCCATCGAACTGGGCGACGACGTCTGGGAGCGGGAGTTGGTGGCCACGCACCACCAGTTGCGCAAACTGGAGTCGCAGCGATGGCTGCCCGATCAGTTGGGCGACTGGGAGCACTGGCATCGCCAGTTCCACACCGCACTGATCCAGGCCTGTGCGTCCCCTTTGCTGATGCAGTACTGCCTGAACCTGTACGACATCAGCGATCGCTACCGCCGACTGTTCCTGTCATTGCACCCCCGTGACCGGGACATCAACGGGGAACATCAGGCCATCGTGACCGCAGCCTTGAACCGGAACGCGGACGAGGCATCGCAACTCATGCAGACGCACGTCCGGCGCACCCTGGAAACGATCCTGGCCGCCATGCCCGCATAGCCAGAATGCGCTGCGCGCGCACCGGCGAAGGCCGTGGCGCCCTGGCTGTCAGCGCCCACCGATCACCGTGCGCGCCACCAGCCGATCGTCACCGAGCACGATCAGGGCAAACAGCAGTTCATCCAGGTTTTCGGCCTGGGCCGTCTTGCGCTCCAGCAGCGGCGTGGCCTTGGGGTTGAGCACCACGAAATCGGCCTCGCAACCGGGCTGCAGGTTGCCCACCACGCCCTCCAGGTCCAGCGCGCGCGCGGCACCGGCGGTGTGCTGCCACCACAGCTGCGCCGGGGTCAGGCTCAGGCCCGGCTTGGTGTGCCCTTCGCGCCCCACGTAGTAGGCGGCCAGCATGGTGTGGAACGGCGAGAAGCTGGTGCCCCCGCCCACATCGCTGGCCAGGCCGTAGCCCATGCCGGCCGCGTCGGCCGCCTGGTAGTCGAAAAAACCGCTGCCCAGGAACAGGTTGCTCGTGGGGCTGATCGCCGCCGCGGTGCCAGACTCGGCCATGAGCCGGCGATCGCCATCGTCCAGATGGATGCAGTGCGCGTAGACCGCCCGCCGGCGCAGCAGGCCAAAGTCATCGTAGACGCCCAGGTAGCTGCGCGAGGCGGGGAACAGCTCGGCCGCCCACTTCACCTCGTCGCGGTTTTCGGCCACGTGCGACTGGATCCACACATCGGTGTAGCGCGCGGCCAGTTCCCCGGCACCGTGCAGCTGGGCCGAGGTGCTGGTGGGCGCGAAACGCGGCGTGATGGCATAACCCAGGCGGTCCACCCCGTGCCAGCGGCGGATCAGGGCTTCGGTATCGATCAGGCTCTGCTCGGTGTCATCGCGCACGCCGTCCGGGCTGTGGCGGTCCTGCAGCACCTTGCCGGTGATGAAACGCAGCCCCCGCGCCTGGGCGGCTTCGAAAGCCGCATCGACCGAGGTCGGGTGGGAGGTGGCAAAGGTCAGTGCGGTGGTCACGCCATGGCGCGCCAGCTCGTCGAAGAAGAAGTCGGCCACGCCCCGGGCATAGGCCTTGTCGGCAAAGCGCGACTCGTGCGGGAACGTGTAGTGCTCCAGCCAGGGCAGCAGACCCGCAGCCGGCGCGCCGATCACGTCGGTCTGCGGGTAGTGCACGTGCAGATCGACGAAGCCCGGTGCGATGAGCAGGCCACGCAGGTCTTCGACCGCCACGCCCGGAAAGCGCCCAGCCAGGTCGGCGTGGGTGCCGGCAGCGCGCACCACCTGGCGCCCGTGGGCATCCGGGCCGATCACCAGCAGACCATCGGCATCGTAGAGCGGATGCTGGTGTTCATCGAAACGGAGCAGAGCGGCGCGGTAGGCTTTCATCCCCTCAAGGATAGCGGGACCACCGCCAGCGCGCATACCGGGTGCAGCATAGTCTCCATGCAGCCACCCGCGCCGGCCCCGGCGCCGAAGGTCGCCCCTAGCGGGTGATGCGGCCGATCACGCCGTCGGCGAGCCAGTTCATGCCCAGGATCGCCGCGTCGTCCAGCGACTGGCCCGCTGCAACGGCCATGCGGCCCTCGTTGTCCCGGACCCCGTGCGCACCGCCACCGAACACGGTCAGGCGCCCGCTGGCCAGATCGGCCTGCCGGGCTTCCACCTCGGCCTGCACCGCCTTGGGCACGCGGGAGCCGAAGCCTTCGACACGGATCATGCCTTCGCGCACGCCGCCCCATAGGCTGGTGCTGGCCCAGGTGCCGTCGATCACGGCACGCACGCGCCGGGTGTAGTAATCGCCCCAGCGGTGGGTGACCGCCACCACCTGGGCATCGGGCGCGACCTTGCGCATGTCGGAGTGGTAGGCCACGGCCAGCTTGCCACGCTCCTGCGCAGCCACCATCACCGCGTTGGAGCCGGTGTGGAAGGCCAGCACCTCGGCGCTCTGGTTGATCAGCGTCATCGCCGCCTCGCGTTCTCGCGCGGGGTTGAACCACTCGCCGAGGAACACCACCCGCACCGTGGCCTGCGGATTGACCGAGCGCATGCCGAGCAGAAACGCATTGATGCCCTGCACCACTTCGGGAATCGGGAAACCCGCCACGTAGCCGGCCTGCGTCGCCAGGCGCCCGGCCGCCACCCCGGCCAGGTAGCGGCCTTCGTAGTAGCGCGCGTTGGCCGTGGCCACGTTCGGGGTGGTCTTGTAGCCAGTGATGGACTCGAACTTCACCTGGGGAAATTCGCGCGCCACCTTGAGCGTCGGCTCCATGTAGCCGAAGCTGGGGGTGAAGATGATCTGGTGGCCCTGCTGGGCCAGGTCGCGGATCACGCGCTCGGCGTCGGGGCCTTCGGCGACGTTCTCCACATAGGTGGTCTGCACCTTGGTCCCCAGCGCGGCTTCGACGGCCTTGCGACCCTCGTCGTGCTGACGCACCCAGCCCGCCTCGGTGAGCGGCGCCACATAGACGAAAGCGGCCTTGACCGGAGCAGAAGGTGCGGTCTGGGCGCGGGTGGAGATCGGAGAAAACAAGGTGGCGACGGCCAGGCTGCTGACCGCCAGGGCACAGCCGGCCCGGGCCACGAGGTTTTTGTACATGGTGTTCCTCTACATGGCTTCCGAAAGACAAAAAAAGCGAGCCGGGGAAGCACCGGCTCGCTGGCGGTCATTGTAGCGCCGGGGGGCCGAACGCGCTCAGCCCGCCGCCACGCGGTCCACCGCAGCCAGAAAGGCGCTGCGCTGCGCCGGATCGATGAAGCTGGCCTCGAAGCTGTTTTTGGCCAGCGCCACCACGTCGGCCCGCGACAGCGACAAGGCCTCGGTGGTCTGCACATAGTTGGCGTTCAGGTAGCCACCGAAGTAGGCAGGATCGTCCGAATTGACGGTCACGCACAGGCCCGCGTCGAGCATGCGTTTGAGCGGGTGATCGCGCAGGTCGTCCACCACGCACAGCTTGAGGTTGGAGAGCGGGCACACGGTCAGCGGCAGGCGCGTGTGTGCCAGCTCGGCCATGAGCAGCGGGTCCTGCATCGCGGCCACGCCGTGATCGATGCGGTCGACCTTGAGCAGGTCGATGGCCTGCCACATGTATTCGGGCGGCCCCTCTTCGCCCGCGTGCGCCACCACCCGCAGCCCCAGGTCGCGGCAGCGCGCGAACACGCGCTGAAACTTTTCGGGCGGATGCCCGACCTCGCTCGAATCGAGGCCCACGCCGATGAAATGCTGTCGGTACGGCAGGGCCGCTTCCAGCGTGGCAAAGGCGTCGGCTTCGCTGAGGTGGCGCAGGAAACAGAGGATGAGCGCGGCGCTGATGCCCAGCTCCTGCTCCGCGCGCCGGCACGCGCCCGCGAGCCCCTCGATCACCGCCGCCATGGGCACACCGCGGGCGGTGTGGGTCTGCGGATCGAAGAACAGCTCGGCGTGCACCACGTGATCGGCCTGGGCGCGCAGGAAGTAGGCCCAGGCCATGTCGTGAAAGTCCTGCGCCGTGAGCAGCACGCTGGCACCCGCGTAGTAGATATCGAGAAAGCTCTGCAGGTCGGTGAAGGCATAGGCCGCACGCAGTGCCTCGACACTGGAGTACGCCAGCGCGACGCCGTTGCGCTGCGCCAGCGCAAAAATCAGCTCGGGCTCCAACGAGCCTTCGATGTGGATGTGCAGCTCGGCCTTGGGGATGGCGCGGGCGAGTTCGGTGGGGTTCATGTCACAGGTCTTTCTTGTCCAGGGGTACCGCAGAACCGGCTCTGCCGGGCCACAGGTGCCGTCCGCTCTCGAAGCGCCGCAGGCGCGCTACGGAGAGGGGAAGCCGCAAAGCGGCGCAGGGGAGCGTCAGGATACCCCCAGCGCAATGCCGGTGCGCGCCAGGTAGCGGCGGTAGGCGCTGGACATGCGGTCGGCCGGCCCGTGCACCTCGGCCATCCGGCCCGACAGGCCGATCGGCAGCGTCTTGGGCATCTGGGATTCGACGATGGGTTTGTCCTGCCCGAACACCGTGTCCTGAAACCGGCGCAACTCTTCGTCGTCCGAGAGATCGCCCAGCGTCGCCATGGCAAACCAGGCGGTGCAGGCCTCGGGGCCGTCGGGACGGATGAACAGGGCGATGGCGTTGCTCACCGGGTCGCCATCGGCCGCGTCCTTGCGCAGGATCGCGGCAAACGGGTGGGGCACGCTGTAGCGGTAGGCGATCCAGGCGCCGTCCTGTGCGCCCGCATAGGCACGCGGCTGCCAGGCCTTGCATTCGCGCGCCAGCACGCCGTCCACGCCCTCCTCGACCCGCCCCGTGTCCACCTGCGCATGGCTGCGCGCACCCAGCCAGCCTTCGTGCACAAAACCGAAATGGCTCAGATCGAGAAAGTTTTCCACCAGGCGCGGCGCACTGGTGGCGACCTCGTAGGGCCCGCACAGCACCTGGCGCCACAGCGGATCGGCCCAGGGCTCGAACGCGGGCGGCTGCGACAGGGAAGCCGGCAGTTGCGACAGGTCTGGCCGCTCCAGGCGCACCCAGACCAGTCCGTGCCGTTCCTGGGCGTCAAACACCTGCGCGCAGTGGGCAGCCGGTGGCTCGAAGGCCGGCGCCGCAGGCACGTGCACGCAGCGACCCACCGCCACCGGCGTGCCCTGGTGCCCCTGCGCCGCCGCAGCATCGCCAGCGAACTGCCAGCCATGGTAGGGACACTCCAGCCGCGCGCCGTGCAGGTGGGTGAGCACCCGCCCCAGGGACAGTTGGGCCCCGCGGTGCGGGCAGCGGTCGGCCCAGGCGTGCACCACGCCGGGTTGGCCCTCGTGCCCGTGCTCGCGCCACAGGACCAGCGGCTGCCCCAGCAGCGTGACCGCCAACGGCGCGTCGCGCAGGTGCATGCCCGCAATGACCGGGTGCCAGAGTTGTTGTTCGATCATGCGACCTCCAAAGAAAAACGCCGCTGTGGGAGCAGCGGCGTTGAGGTGTTTCCGGCGCGCGGGTCTTCGCTCCAGGATGCCGTGGAACCGGCTTTGCCGGGCCACTGGCATCGCCCCCCTTTCAGGGGGGTGACGCGAAGCGGCGCGGTGGGTGAACTCAGTTCGGCAGCTTGCCTTCCACGCCCTTGACGTAGAACTTGATCCCGCCCAGGAATGCGTCGTCGGCCACCGCATCGGCCGCCAGAACTTCCTTGCCGTCCTGACCGGCGATCGGGCCCTTCCAGATGTGGAAGCTGCCGTCCTTCAGGCCGGCCTTGATCTCGTCGATCTTGGCCTTGGTTTCGGCCGGCACGTCTTCGGCCACGGACACCATGTCGATGGCGCCTTCCTTGTGGCCCCACCACACGCCGCTGTTGCCGGCCCAGGTGCCGTCCAGCGCATCCTTGACGGCCTTGATGTAGTACGGCCCCCAGTTGATCACGGCCGAACCCAGGTGGGCCTTGGGACCATAAGCGGTCATGTCGGAATCCCAGCCGAAGGCACGCTTGCCCATTTTTTCGGCGGTCTGCAGCACGGCCGACGAGTCGGTGTTCTGCATCAGCACGTCGGCACCGCCGTTGATCAGCGAGGTGGCGGCTTCGGTTTCCTTCGGTGGGTCGAACCAGCCGTTGACCCACACCACCTTGGTCTTGACCTTCGGGTTCACCGACTGCGCACCCAGCGTGAAGCTGTTGATGTTGCGGATCACTTCAGGGATTGGGATCGAAGCCACCACACCCAGGGTGTTGGTCTTGGTCATGGCGCCGGCAATCACGCCCGCCATGTAGGCACCTTCGTAGGTGCGGCTGTCGTAGGTGCGCATGTTCTCGGCCTGCTTGTAGCCGGTGGCGTGCTCGAACTTCACGTCCTTGAAGTCGGCAGCGACCTTGAGCATGGGCTCCATGTAGCCGAAGGTGGTGCCGAAAATGACCTTGTTGCCCTGGCTGGCCAGATCGCGCAGCACGCGCTCGGCGTCGGCGCTCTCGGGCACGTTCTCGACGAAGCTGGTCACGATCTTGTCGCCGAACTCGGCTTCCAGCGCCTTGCGACCGTTGTCGTGCGCGAAGGTCCAGCCGCCGTCACCCACCGGGCCGACATAGGCAAACGCCACCTTCAGCGGCTCGGCCTTGGGGGCTTCGGCGGCAGGGGCCGGGGCGGGCGCCGGTGCCGGCTCTTCCTTCTTGCCGCAGCCGATCAGGGCGGCGCTGGCCACGGCCGTCAGGGCCGCAAGCTTCATGAGGGAGCGCTTGTTCAGGTCAGTCATGGAAACCTCTTGGTGGGTAGAAAAAGGAGAAAAGGAAACCGGAAGCCAAAGATTATGCGCCCGGGTAGAACGGTTTTCCGATCGATGCGGGCATGTTGATGCGAATCCAAGTCGGGTTGCGCGAAATCAGCACCAGCACCACGATCGTGGCCACGTAAGGCATCATGGTCAGGAACTGGCTGGGCACGTTCACGCCCATGCCTTGCAGGTGGAACTGCAGCATCGTCACGCCGCCGAACAGGTAGGCGCCCAGCAGCACACGCGCCGGCCGCCAGGTGGCGAAAGTGGTCAGGGCCAGGGCGATCCAGCCCTTGCCAGCGATCATGCCTTCCACCCACAGCGGGGTGTAGACCGTGGACACATAGGCGCCCGCCAGCCCGCACAGCGCGCCACCGGCCATCACCGCCATGAGCCGGATGCGGCGCACCGGGTAGCCCAGGGCATGGGCCGATTCCGGGCTTTCGCCCACGCTGCGCAGCACCAGACCGGCGCGGGTGCGCCACAGGAACCAGATCAGCCCCAGCACCAGCGCCACACAGACGTAGACCATGGGGTGGTGCCTGAACAGCGCCGGTCCCACAAACGGAATGTCGGACAGCACCGGCACGGCGAACCGCATCTGCTCGGGCAGCTTTTCCTGCACGTAGGCGGTGCCGGCGAAGGCCGAGAAGCCGGCCCCGAACAGCGAGAGCGCCAGCCCGGTGGCGTACTGGTTGGTGTTGAGCCAGATCACCAGGACGCCGAACAGCGCGGCCAGCAAGGCGCCGGCCAGCATGCCGGCGCCCAGGCCCGCCACGGTGCTGCCGGTGTGCACGACGGTGGCGAAGCCCGCCAGGGCGGCGCAGAGCATCATGCCCTCGGCGCCCAGGTTGACGATGCCGGCCTTTTCGTTGATGAGCAGGCCGAGCGAGGCGATCGCCAGCACGGTGCCGGCATTGAGCGAGGCGGCGATGAGGAGTGCGGTGGATTCCATGTCAGCGACTCCTTATTTTTTCCAGACCAGGCGATACGCGATCAAGGTGTCACAAGCCAGCAGCGCGAACAGCAGCAGGCCCTGGAACACGCCGGTGATCGACTTGGGCAGGCCCAGGCGCGACTGCGCGAGTTCACCGCCGATGTAGAACATGCTCATCAGGATCGCCGAGAACACGATGCCCACCGGGTGCAGTCGGCCGACGAAGGCCACGATGATGGCCGCGAATCCGTAGCCCGCCGGCACATAGGGCGTGAGCTGGCCGATGGGTCCGGCCACTTCCAGCGCGCCGGCCATGCCGGCCATGCCCCCGGAAGTGAGCAGCGCGATCCACAACGCCTTGCGCGACGAAAACCCGGCGTAACGGGCCGCGGCCGGGGCCAGCCCGCCTACCTGCTGGGCGAAGCCCGAATAGGTGCGGAACAGGAACACCCACACCGCCGCCACGCCCGCCAGCGCCAGCAGCAGCCCGATGTTCAGGCGCGAGCCGGGCACCAGGCGCGGGATCTGGGTGACCGCCTCGAAAGTCTTGGTCTGCGGAAAGTTGTAGCCGCCCGGGTCCTTCCAGGGGCCGTAGACCAGGTAGTTGAGCACCTGCACCGCCACGTAGACCAGCATCAGGCTGACCAGGATTTCGTTGGCGTTGAAGCGGTCGCGCAGCAGGGCCGTGATGCCGGCCCAGACCATGCCCCCCACCACCCCTGCGGCGATGATGGCCGGCACGATCCAGCCGCCGGTGGTCTTGTCGGCGGTGAGCGCGACGCCGGCCGCGAAGATGGCGCCAATCAGGTACTGTCCCTCGGCGCCGATGTTCCACACGTTGGAGCGGAAGCAGACCGCCAGCCCCAGCGCGATGATCAGCAGTGGCGTGGCCTTGACCATCAGTTCGGACAGTGCGTAGGTGCTCTTGATGGGCTCCCAGAAGAACACCTGCAGCCCGCGCACCGGGTCTTTGCCGAGCACGGCGAACAGGATCACCCCGATCACGACGGTGATCGCCAGCGCCAGCAGCGGCGAGGCATAACCCCAGCGCCTCGAAGGCTGGGGACGGACTTCAAGCCGCAGCATGGGCGGACTCCTCGGACGGTTGTTGTGCGCCGGTGCCCCACAGGCCCGACATCCATTCCCCGATGCGCTCCACCGTGGCGTCGACACGGTCGACGCTGGGCGACAGGCGCCCCTTGGCGATCACGTGCAGGCGGTCGCTGATCTCGAACAGCTCGTCCAGTTCTTCACTGACCACCAGCACCGCGCAGCCGGCATCGCGCAGCTTCAGGATTTCGCCGCGGATCTGGGCCGAGGCGCCAACGTCCACCCCCCAGGTGGGCTGGCTGACGATGAGCAGCTTGGGCTTGGCCTCGATCTCGCGCCCCACGATGAACTTCTGCAGATTGCCGCCCGAGAGCGACTTGGCCGCCGCGTCGGGCCCGTTGGCTTTGACCCGGTAGCGCGCAATGATGTCTTCGGCCTGGGCCTTGAGCGCCCCCAGCCGAAGCCAGCCGCCGGCGCCGACCGCGTCGCGGCGCGACAGCAACAGGTTCTGCGACAGCGACAGCGTGGGCACGGCGCCCCGGCCCAGCCGCTCTTCCGGCACGAAATGCAGGCCCAGCGCGCGGCGCCGGCCGGGGCCCATGCGCGCAGCGTCCTTGCCCAGCACCCGGATGCTGCCGGCCGGCGCGCGCCGGTCTTCGCCCGACAGCGCGTACAGCAGTTCGCCCTGCCCGTTGCCCGAAACACCGGCAATGCCGACCACTTCGCCCGCGCGCACCGTCAGGGCGATGTCGGCCAGGTGGGTGCCGAACGGATCGTCGCTGGCCAGCGTCAGGCCCTGGACCTGGAGCACGTCGGCCCCGGGGTTCTGCGCGCGCTCGGCCAGCGCAGGCGGTTCGGCCCCGATCATCAGACGCGACAGCGAGGCGTTGCTTTCCTGGCGCGGGTCGCACACGCCGGTGACCTGCCCGCCGCGCAGCACCGTGCAGGCGTTGCACAGCTCGCGGATTTCATGCAGCTTGTGGCTGATATAGAGGATGCTGCAACCCTCGGACGCCAGCTTGCGCAGCACCACGAACAGGCGCTCGACCGCCTGCGGCGTCAGCACCGAGGTGGGCTCGTCCAGGATCAGCAGTTGCGGATTGGTCAGCAGCGCCCGGATGATCTCCACGCGCTGCATCTCGCCCACACTGAGCGTGTGCACCGGCCGCGCCGGGTCGATGTCCAGACCGTACTCGGCCGCCTTGGCCGAGATGCTGGCCTTGACCTCGGCGAGGGTGAGCGACTTGTCCAGCCCGAGCCAGACGTTTTCGGCCACGGTGATGGTGTCGAACAAGCTGAAATGCTGGAACACCATGCTGATGCCCAGCGCGCGCGCTTCCTGCGGGTTGCGGATGTGCACCGGCCGGCCGTTGAACATCACCGAGCCCTCGTCAGGTTTGACCGAGCCGTAGATGATCTTCATCAGCGTGGACTTGCCGGCGCCGTTCTCGCCCAGCACGGCGTGCACCTCGCCCGGGGCGACGGACAGCGACACGTTGCTGTTGGCCACCACGCCGGGATAGCGCTTGGTGATGCCGGACAGCTGCAATCGGGGGGTCGTCAAGGCGATCTCCTTCTCGTTATCGGGTTGGGGGGGGTCAGGCGGCCGCGGCCTCGGGCAGGGTGCCGCGCAAGGCGGCAGCCACGCTCTTGATCTGCTCGCGCAGCCAGCGACCGGCGTTGGACGAGTGGGTGCGCTCGTGCCAGAGCTGGTAATACATCATGCGGGGAAACACCGGCGGGCACGGCAGGATCTGCACCGGCAGCGCGCCGACGAAACGCTCGCAATACTGCCGGCCCGTGGTCAGCACCAGAAGGCTGCCAGCCACCATGGACGGGATCAGCCCGAAATGCGGGCAGCGCGCGGTGATGTTGCGGGTCAGGCCCTGGGCCGCGAGGTGGTCGTCGATCACGCCCCGGGCGCCCGGGTGCGTGGGGGTCGGCGCGATGTGTTCCGCCGCCAGCCAGGCCTCCAGATCCCAGCCCCGGCGCACCGCCGGATGGTGGCTGGCCACGAGGCTGACCACCTCGTCGCCGAACAAGCGCCCCAGATGCAGGTCGTCCGGGGGTTTGAGCCAGTTGCCGATCACGACCTCGTACTGGCCCTGGGCCAGGTGGCTGCGGTAGTCGGCGTCGGCCGACAGCGGGTGGATCTCGATGTGGCAGTTGGGCGCTGCCGCCTTCACCTGCGACACCAGCTGCGGCAGAAACAGCGGGTCCAGATAGTCGCTGGCGGCCAGGCTGAAGGTGTGGTGCGCGGTGGCCGGATCGAAGGCCCGGGCCTCGGAAAACAGGGTCTCGGCGCTGCGCAGGATGTCGGCCGCCGGCTCGATCATGCGCAGGCCCGCCACCGTGGGCACCATGTTGGAGCCGGAGCGCACCAAAAGCGGATCGCCGGCCAGTTCGCGCAGGCGCTTGAGCGCCGCACTGACCGCCGGCTGGTACATGCCCAGCCGCAAGGCTGCCCGCGACACGCTGCGCTCCGTGAGCACGGTGTGCAGCACGCGAATCAGGTGCAGGTCAATCTTGTCGAACATGGGCTCGTATTTCATACCCGCCGACTGTATGCGCAGATGGGGGTTTGGGCATTTTCGTCATACGTTTGAGCATATGTTGTGCCACGGGGGCGGGCGCTATGCTGGCACGCATGAAACCCCCTGCCCCCGGACAAACCCTGAGATTTTTGCGCCGCGGCGAACCCGTGACGCTTTCGCACGTCGCCCCCGACCGCACGCTGCTGGAGGTGCTGCGCGAAGACCTGCGCCTGACCGCCACCAAGGAAGGCTGCGGCGAAGGCGACTGCGGCGCCTGCACCGTGGTGCTGGGCGAAGTGGTGAACGGCCAGCTCACCTACAAGGCCATCAACAGCTGCATCCGGCTGGCCCATTCGGTCGACGGCATGGCCGTGTGGACGGCGGAGGACCTGGCCTCGCCCGCCGGGGATCTGCACCCGAGCCAGGAAGCCATGGTGCGCTGCCACGGCAGCCAGTGCGGCTTCTGCACCCCCGGGTTCGTGATGAGCCTGTTCGGCATGTACCAGAACACCGGCGGTGGCCAGGGCATCACGCGCGAACAGGCGCAAGCCGACCTTTCGGGCAACCTGTGCCGCTGCACCGGCTACCGCCCCATTCTTGACGCGGCACAGAGCATGGGCGCCCTGCCGTTGCCCGCCGGTTGTGGCGTGGACGAAGCCGACACCGTGACCGCGCTCAAGGCACTGAAAAAGAAGCCGGCCACCGACACGCCCTACCTGCGCCCCGGCACCCTGGCCGCACTGCTGCAAGCCCGCGCGGCCCACCCCAAGGCCCAGATCGTGGCGGGCTGCACCGACGTCGGCCTGTGGGTCACCAAGATGCACAAGCGTTTCGAGCGCGTGCTCGACGTGACCGGCGCCCGCGAGTTGCAGCGCATCGAGACCTACCCGCACCACATCGCCATCGGCGCGGGCGTCACCCTGACCGACGCGTTCGCCGCCCTGGTGAAAGAACGTCCCCAGCTCAAGACCTTCGGCCAGCGTTTCGCCGGGCTGCCGGTGCGCAACTCGGGCACGCTGGGCGGCAACGTGGCCAACGGCTCGCCCATCGGCGACTCGATGCCGCTGCTGATTGCGCTGGGCGCCAGCATCGTGCTGATGCGCTGGAAGAAGACCGCGGCCGGCGGCGAGATCGCCCATCGCGAGCTGCCCCTGGAAGACCTGTACACCGGCTACCGCACGAACGTCATGCGGCCAGACGAAATCCTGGCCTGGATCAAGGTGCCGCGACCGACCGCGCAAGAACAGGTGCGGGTCTACAAGATCAGCAAGCGTTTCGACGACGACATTTCGGCCGTGTGCCTGGCGATCCGCCTCGGCATCACCGATGGCCGCGTGACCATGGCGTCGATCGGCGCCGGCGGCGTTGCCGCCACCCCCGTGCGGGCGCGCCGGACCGAAGCGGCCCTGACCGGCCAAGCCTGGTCCGAAGACACCATCATGGCCGCCGCCGCGACCTTGCGCGACGAGTTCCAGCCCATCTCCGACATGCGCGCCAGCGCCCACTACCGCACCACCGTGCTGGGCAACCTGCTGCGACGGCTCTGGCTGGAAAGCCAGGGGGCTGCCGTCATCCAGCTGGACAGCCTCCAGAACGTGGAGGCCCTGACATGAACGCTCCCGACCTGAAACTCGTGGTGGACAACAAGGCCCCCCTTGGTGGCACCAACGCCGCTGCCGGCGTTTCGCGCTTCCACGAAAGTGCCCGCGCCCAGGTGGCCGGCGCCGCGACCTACATCGACGACATCCCCGAGGTGCGCGGCACCCTGCACGCCGCGCCGGTGTGTTCCCCGGTGGCGCATGGCCGCCTGAAGGGGCTCGACGCCAGCGCGGCCCTGGCGGTGCCGGGCGTGCGTGGCTTCATCGGCCCTGAGCACATTCCGGGCGACCGCATGCTGGCCGCCTTCGCCCACGACGAGCCCGTGTTCGCCGAAGGCACGGTGCAGTTCCTCGGCCAGGTCGGCGGGCTGATCGTGGCCGACGACGTGATGACCGCACGCCGCGCCGCCCGGCTGGTGAAGTGGGACATCGAAGCGCTGGAGCCCGTGCTGACGCCGCAGCAGGCACACGCCCAACAGAGCTACGTGCTGCCGCCGGTGCACGTGACCCGCGGCGACGCGGCCGCCGCCTTGCAGCGCGCGGCGCACACGCTGACCGGCGCCTTCGAGGTTGGTGGCCAGGAACACTTCTATCTGGAAGGCCAGATCGCCTACGTGCTGCCGCTGGAGCAGAACCAGTGGTGGGTCTACAGCAGCACCCAGCACCCGGGTGAGGTGCAGCACTGGGTGTCGCACGCGCTCGGCCTGGCCAACCATTCGGTCACGGTGGAATGCCGGCGCATGGGCGGCGGTTTCGGCGGCAAGGAAACGCAGGCCGGCCACCTGGCCGTGTGGGCCGCCGTGGCGGCACAGACCTTCCGCTGCCCGGTCAAGCTGCGGCTGGACCGCGACGACGACTTCATGATCACCGGCAAGCGCCACCCGTTTGCCTACCAGTACCAGGTGGGTTTCGATCACACCGGCCGGCTCTGCGGGCTGGAACTGGACATGCTGGCCAACTGCGGTTTTTCCGCCGACCTGTCGGGCCCGGTCGCCGACCGCGCCATCTTCCACGCCGACAACGCCTATTACCTGGAAGATGTCGCCATCCACTCCTACCGCTGCAAGACGAACACGCAGAGCCACACCGCCTACCGCGGTTTCGGCGGACCTCAAGGTGTGATCGTCATCGAGCGCATCATGGGCGACATCGCGCGCCACCTGGGCATCGACGCACTGGACGTGCGGCTGGCCAACCTGTACGGCATCGAAGAGCGCAACGTCACGCATTACCAGATGGCGGTGGAGGACAACATCCTGCAGCCGCTGATCACCACGCTGGCGCAGACCGCGAACTACCGCGAACGCGCCGAGCAGATCGCGGAGTGGAATGCCGGCAGCCCGGTCATCAAGCGCGGCATCGCGCTCACGCCGGTCAAGTTCGGCATCAGCTTCACCGCCACCCTGTTCAACCAGGCGGGCGCGCTGGTGCACGTCTACACCGACGGCAGCGTGCAGGTGAACCACGGCGGCACCGAGATGGGCCAGGGCCTGAACACCAAGGTCGCGGCCATCGTGGCCGACGAACTGGGCGTGCCCTTCGAGCGTGTGCTGTCCACCGCCAGCGACACCAGCAAGGTGCCCAACGCCAGCGCCACCGCCGCCAGCAGCGGCACCGACCTGAACGGCCGCGCAGCCCAGTTCGCGGCGCGCCAGGTGCGCCAGAACCTGGCGGCCTTCGTCGCCGGGCTCGACGGCGTGGGCGCGGGCGCGGTGCGTTTTGAAGGTGGACAGGTCATCACCGAGAAGACCACGCGGACCTGGGAAGCGGTGGTCGGCGCGGCCTATGCCAACCGCATCCAGCTCTGGAGCGACGGCTTCTACCGCACGCCCAAGATCCACTACGACAAGGTGACCATGCTGGGCCGGCCGTTCTACTACTTCGCCTACGGCGCGGCGGTGACCGAAGTCGCCATCGACACGCTGACCGGCGAGAGCCGTGTGCTGAAGGTGGACATCCTGCACGACGTGGGCCGCAGCATCAACCCGGCCATCGACATCGGCCAGATCGAGGGCGGCTTCGTGCAGGGCATGGGCTGGCTGACGACGGAGCAGTTGGTCTGGAACGGCAAGGGCTATCTGCAGACCCACGCGCCCAGCACCTACAAGATCCCGGCCACGGGCGACATTCCCGCGCATTTCAACGTGGCCCTGTGGCCCGAGCCCAACCGCGAGGACAACGTGCACGGCAGCAAGGCTGTGGGCGAGCCGCCCTTCATGCTGGGCATCAGCGTGTTCGAGGCGCTGCGCGACGCGGTCGCGCAGGCCGGCGGGCGGCCGCAGGCGATGAACGCCCCCG
>Ga0067045_1028124_pt1 | contig 42295 bp, 39 predicted proteins | sample TerdegcTABiofilm_FD_59184 | JGI IMG/M metagenome (GOLD analysis project Ga0067045, IMG submission 59184) | Combined Assembly of (Gp0054472, Gp0054536) Wastewater bioreactor microbial communities from Singapore -Terephthalate degrading... | reverse complement strand
TCAAAAGCTCCTCAATGATGCTACTCTCGATCTGGTGGGTCATTCGGTTCCTCCTCTGAGTTTTTGACAAACCCATGGAAGCCCGGATCGGCCCACCGCTTCAAGCCCCACCAATTTACAGAAAGAACTTTACACAACCACGACGACATCCTTTAAACAGCTGACAAAATAAATCCTTTCAGCATAGATGAGATTGATGAACCTGATGTGCTGCGAGAGAAAGGGGTTTCCAAGGGCCCTCGCCCCAACCCTATCGTCCAGACGTTACTCTTCATGGATGAAAAAGGGCTTCCGGTCTCCTACTGCTCATGCGCCTTCTTAAGTTTCGTTTGGATTGGCGCCATTCGGCTTCGGTTATTCAACATGCCCTTTCTCATGCCGCTGTACTGTGCTTTTTTTAGTTCTACCGGATTTTGTCGTTGTAGCTCTATACGGAGCTTCTGCTTGCTTTTTTCAGGATTATATATTTACATAAGACTTCCATTATGGATGAGAAGAGAAGAAGTAACCATATTGATGAACCTCTTGAGCCTACAGCAGATTGTATTATCTGTGCGGCAGGTGCTTCCCAGAGTATGGGCCAATGGAAACCCAACCTTCCCTGGCCGAGCCATCCCCGACTTAGCGTAAGTGGCGCCGGTGCAGTAAAAAGCCCTAATCCCCGCACCAATGGGGAATCCTGGCTCGTGGATGCGGCGGTCGCCGCTGCCCTGGAAGCGAGCTGCAGGGTCATTCTCGTTACTGGCTTCCGTGGGGATGAACTGGAAGCAAGGTTTGCCGATTGGCCTGGAATTGTGCTGGTACGGAATGAACAATGGGAAACAGGTATGGTTTCTTCTATTAAAGCGGGCCTTTCCGAGGTACGTTACCCCTGGTTTTTTATCACCCACGGCGACATGCCCCTGATTGGACAAACCTGGTACCGGAAGCTCCTCGCGGCCCGCCCACCTCGGGTAACCACAGAGGAGCCCCCCGCACTGCGGCCGCTGTACAGGAAGCCAGCACAGCAATCCGGTCAGGCAGGGCATCCATATGCCAATGAGAGGCAGGGGAAGCCCGGCCACCCGGTGCTATTATCAGCAGCCGCCATTCCGCTTATACAGGAGGCCGAAGCGGGCGATTCCCTCAAGGCCGTGTTGAGCCGCTGCAGGCTGAGCACCATGGAGACCCAGGACAGCTCAGTAATCCAGGACGTGGATACCCTGGAGCAATATATCAATGCACTGATGTTCGCTGCCAAGTCAGATGAAAAGGCGAAGACGGATACACTGATAAAGCTGGACATGCCGGATCAGCCGCTGCCCCTGAATGGAGCGGTTTCATCGGAAAAGCGGTTTACCTCCTCAAACTGGACCGTTTCCCCCGTCCTGCTGATTACCGGCATCCATGGTGCAGGAAAAACGAGTCTCCTCCGCAGGAAAGCCTTCCAGGCTTTCATCAATTCTCTGGAATGGGAGCCTGAAGTCCGGTCCTTCTTTGTCATGATTTCCCAGGTCCAGACTGGCCGCTGTCCCGACGGCAAGGCTACCGGCTTTGATATTGAAGCTTTTTATCGCAGTCCTGAGGAAGAGCTCCATTTTTACAGGCAGCCCCTCTGTAGGACCGCCGAGGCGATGGAGCAGGAGCCCTTGCTCATGACCCAAGATGCGGGTTCGTTTCTGACGGCTCATCCAATCCTTGTAAGCCCCTACCGTTTCGACTTGGGAGCTTTTGAAAAGCTTGCCAACTGGCTTGCTCCTGCTCTACGGAACCAGTATGACTCAATTCAGATCTACATCGACGAACTTGGTACACTGGAACTGGATCGGCACCGAGGACTCTGGCTACTTTTTCAGGAGTTTTTGCAGATCATGGACCGGCACCGCGGAATCGCAACGCAGCAGCTGGTCTGTACCGTTCGTCTCGATCGAGCTGAAGCCTTGGCCACATACCTGCGAAGCCGGGGCTTTGTTGTGGAGATACGGGAAACTGGAAGGGAACGCAGTTGATGAACAAAATCAAGCCGGGCATCATGTAAGGCTTACGACAAACGTATGAAGCTGGCCTAATTTTAATAAATATAACATTTAACGGATATAGAAACACCGCATAACGTGTCTTTTTCAGCTTTGGAGTTGAAATTGCTTGCAAAAAGTATTAAATAAAGCCTGTCCCAATTTAGTAACTATCGACAGCAAATAGAATTAAAAGACAAATAAACCGTTAAGTGAAGCTTTTTTGCTTCCCTTAACGGAAAAAAATGCTTTATAATCTACCAAACCAATAGAGGGTAGAAAGTATATAAGTAGTATTACCTAGCAACATGAACTTCGTCCAACCCTTGACACCGTTTTTGGGACAGGCTCTAACTAACCTTGTGTGCTTGCTGATACCGGCGGAAATAATCCTTTTTTACTTACTTTTGCAAGAGGCTCATAAATTAACAATAATTTTGCTTGACAATTGAGGGTGCAAGTGGTACGATAAACTATCGATAATCGATAATAAGTGATCGATCATTCATTGATAAGGGGCTGGCAATGAAAATTGTTCATGAATCACAGGTTCCGGAGGTTCAGGTGCCTGGCCGATATTTGCGGTGGATCGCAGATGCGAAGAGCTTGCAGCCCGAATTCCTTTCTTCGTGTGTCATGAGGGTGCCCGCAGGAGAAACCGTAAAGCCGGCTCACGCGCATCCGGGTGGGGAAGAGCTCATCTACGTGATTTCCGGAGAAGGTAAGGTGTACGTGGATGGCGAGGTTCAGGCGCTGAAGCCGGGCACCGCAGTGTTGTTTCAAAAGAATAGTATCCATATGGTAAGGAATAGCGGTACTGAGGAAATGAAGGTTATCTGCTTCTTTGCACCGCCCGCAAGCCTAGATACCTATGAATTTCATCCCGAGGTTTCCTTTCTTGAAGAAATGTAAACCAAAAGGAGGACAATTCCATGAAAGAAAATCCAATCAAAAACTTCCATATTGATAAATCGAAGATAAGCTTCATTGGGCATGATCTACAGAGGCCGGAATGTATTCTCGCCGAGCCCGATGGTAGCCTATGGACTGCCGATGCACATGGCGGCGTCATGCACATTATGCCTGACGGTTCACAACAACTCATCACGCAAAAACATTCGAGCGATTTTGCCCAAAGTGCAAGCGATGTCGACAGATTCACAAAGGGAACGCTGCCCAACGGGCTTGCTTTTGCAGAAAATGGGGACATCCTGATTGCGAACTTTGGTACCGATTGTCTTGAGGTGATGACACGAACCGGCGAGACGAAAGTGCTTATGGATACCGTCGATGGTCAACCGATAGGTAAAGTCAACTTCGTTTTGAGGGATTCGAAGAATCGCCTATGGATTACTGTCACGACACGGGTCAAGAATTGGATAGATGCGCTCGTGCCGGATCTCGACGATGGTTACATCATTCGTCTTGATGAACACGGTCCTCATATTGTCGCGGACGGGTTTCATTTTACCAACGAGGTGCGCTTCGACAAGAACGAAGAGTTCATGTATGTTGTAGAGACCACAGGAGGACGAATACTCCGCTTCCGTGTCGATGAAAAGGGAGAGCTGCAAGATCGAGAAATCTATGGGCCCACGCATCTCGGCCCCGGTGCGTATCCTGATGGAATTGCGTTCGATGCGTATGGGAATCTGTGGGGCACCATGGTCTATTCCGACAAGCTTTTTGTCATCACACCCGATGGAGAGCTTGTGATTTTGCTGGATGAGGGCGATCCGGAGAAGGTGCGATGTCTCGATGAAGCCTTTTATCGTAAGGAAGTGACATCCGATATCCTCTTTGCAACCGGGCGAGGGATTGCCCCCTGGATGGCGAGTGTGACCTTTGGCGGCCCTGATTTGAGCACTGTCTACATAGGGTCTTTGAAAGGAACCACGATACCTTACTTTAGATCCCCTATTCCAGGACTTCCTATGGTTCACTGGAAGCACTGAAGAAGGACTTTACGCACCTAAATAGTAAAGGAGTAATGCTGTGTCTACAAATATGATGAAGGCGATCAGGCTCAATGCCCCGAACAATTTTGAGTACTGTGATGTTCCGATTCCTCAGCCCGATAGTCAGGAGGTCCTTGCCCGTGTAGAGACGGTCGCTATCTGTGGAACTGACCCGCATATTTTTGCTGGAGAGTTCCCTGGATTCTGGCCTAAATCTTTTCCTCTTATTCCAGGTCACGAGTGGGCAGGTACCATTGTGAAGGTAGGAGAAGTGGCGCGAAGTCTTGGATGGAGAGAAGGAGAGAGAGTGTGTGGCATAAGCCACGTCGGCTGTGGATATTGCTCGATGTGTATGCAGGGGCGTTATAACCTGTGCCTCAACTATGGCCACGAAGAAAAAGGTCATCGGCAGTATGGCCATTATTCTCAGGGTGCGTATGCACAATATATCGCGGCCTCCGTCAAGAGCATTGCTCGTATCCCCGATACTATGAGCTTTGATGTCGCTGCCTGCATGGATCCCTTCAGTATTGCCCTTCATGCGGTGAGGCACTCTGACATGGAGGCGGGCGATTCTGTCCTCGTCAATGGAACCGGGGCTCAGGGCCTCATGAGCATCATGATCGTGCGAGCTATGGGTGCAGGCAAAGTGTTGGCAAGCGGCAGTGGTTTCCGATTGCAGGTGGCCGAAAGTTTGGGTGCTATTCCCATCGATTACAAACTCGGAAACGTCGTAGAACGCGTTAAGGACTTGACAGTAGGGATGGGCGTAAAGCGGGTTATAGAATGCTCGGGGACGCCAGAAGGTGTGCGTCAAGCCTGTGAGGCGGTCGCCAAGGGCGGCACCATCTCTATGGTCAGCCTACCTTCAGAGGATGTTGCAATTCCTGTCCGCCGGCTCGTGCTCGACGAAATCGATCTGAGGGGCAATAGGGCCAATCCCAACACCCTCGAGCCTGCTATTGCCATGGTGCAGGAAAATAATATCGATCTTCAGCGGCTTATAACTCATTCGTTTCCTCTTTCGAGATTTGCTGAGGCTTTCGACATATTTGTCCACAGAAAGGACAATTCTTTGAAAGTGGTGGTAAAACCGAATGACTGAGACGACTATGGCTCCTACCAATGACGTGGGATTCCTCGAATCCGTCGCACATCGAATAAGGACACTGATCATCGACACTGCGCATGCGGCGGGAGCTGGGCATACTGGCGGATCCTTGTCTGAGGTGGAGATACTAACGGCGCTCTATTTTTCGTTTTTGAACATCGATCCGAATCGCCCCGAATGGGAAGAGAGGGATCGATTCATTCTCTCGAAGGGCCACGCATCGCTCGGATATTATGTGGCGCTTGCGCTGAGAGGATATTTTCCGGTGGAGAGCTTGAAGACCTTCGATCGCGAGGATTCGGCCTTACAGGCGCATCCTGATATGCATAAATGTAAGGGGGTAGACTATTCGACAGGTTCGCTGGGCCAGGGGCTATCGATTGGATTGGGCATGGCATTGGGAAGATTGAAAAAGAATTTGCAGTTCAGAACAGTCGTGCTCTTAGGTGATGGAGAGTGTCAGGAAGGGCAGGTGTGGGAAGCTGCCATGTTTGCAGGATCGAAGCGAATACCCAAGCTCATTGCAATAGTGGACTATAATAAAGTGCAACTGTCGAATACCATCGATGCCAATCTCAGCTTGGAGCCTTTTGCGATCAAATGGGAAGCGTTCGGTTGGGATGTGCTCTCTGTCGATGGTCACAATATAGCGGCCTTGCTTTCGATGTTGTCACGCGCAGACAAAATAGCAGAACAAGGACCTGTCGTCATTATCGCTAATACCATCAAGGGCAAAGGGGTGTCCTTTATGGAAGGCAAATATGAGTGGCATGGCAAGGCTCCGAATGATCAGGAATACACTGCGGCCCAAAAAGAGCTCCGTAGCAGATAGGAGAACGCAATGAAACTAGGCGAAGAGATTGCCCAGCGGACGGCCTTTGGGCAGGCACTGGTCGAATTGGGTGCAGAAATACCCAACATGCTCGTTCTGGATGCAGATGTAGGGCCTTCGACGCAGACGCAGCTCTTTGGCCGTACATACCCCGATCGTTTTATAGAAGTGGGAATCGCTGAACAGAACATGGTCGGGATTGCGGCAGGCCTATCCACCTTGGGTTTTATACCTTGGATATCGACCTTTGCCGTTTTTATGACGAAGCGAGCAGGTGATCAGATCAGGAATTCTATCGCGCACCCCAGGGCAAACGTGAAGATTAACGGTGCATATGGGGGGCTGCCAACAGGTCGTGGAGGGGCGACCCATTCTGCGGTGGAAGATGTGGCTGTCATGCGGGCGATGCCCGGCATGATCGTGATGGATCCTGCGGACCCACGTGAGGCGGTTGCGTGCGCGCGGTTGGCAATGGACATAAAGGGTCCAGTGTATCTGAGGACCGTACGCTGTCCTGTCCCGGTTATTTTCCCGGAGAATCACAAGGTGGAGCTCGGTAAAGCCGTAAAACTCCATGAGGGCAAAGATGTTGCAATCATTTCAAGTGGCATGATGACGCCTCGTGCGTGTAAGGCGGTGGAGATTCTCGAAGGTCAGGGTGTCTCTGCAAAGCTCCTGCATATGCCGACGATTAAGCCGATTGATGTCGAAGCCATCTGCGATGCTGCAGAATCAATCGGTGCGATTCTCACTGTGGAAAATCATTCTATCATTGGTGGGTTGGGGGGTGCAGTGTGTGAGATCACTGCGGAGTATGCGCCATGTCGCATCAAACGATTAGGTTTTCCTGATATTTTTCTCGAAAGCGGTGACGATGAAGTGCTCTTTAGTCGTTATAATCTTGATATTGCTGGTATTGTGGCTGCAGCGAAGGTTCTAGCAGAAAGGAGAAATGATGTTCATTAAGACATTTAAGGAATTGAGGAAAGACATGTATGAAGAATGTGGTGGTAAGGCCGCTCATTTGGGGGAACTCACCAGCCTCGGGCTGAATGTGCCGGCGGGATATACCGTACTCGGAAGCGCTTACTATCATCATCTCGAGGTCAATGGCCTGATTGAAAAAATCAAAGCCATCGCCACCACCATCGACTTTAACACGTATGAGGACGCCGAACAAAAGACACAAGTGATCCGAAACATGATTGTGGATGCCGAAATGCCTCCTGAAATCGAGAAAGAGATCGTAGAGCATTACGGTATGCTTCCCGGCGACAAGGACCCCTTTGTAGCTGTGCGATCATCTGTTGCGATGAAGAATTCTGCCATCTCTTCTTTCCCCGGCTTGATGGACACCTATCACTATATCAAAGGTGCGGTGCAGGTTGTCGAAAAGGTAAAGGAATGCTGGGCATCCGTATGGTCGACGCGCGCTGCGGTGACGCGGCACAACAAAAAATTGGATCACGAAAAGGCGGTCATTGCGCCGACCATTCAGCTCATGGTGAACTCTGAGGTGGCAGGTGTCGCATTTACCATAAACCCCATCACCAAGGCACAAGATGAGATCATGATCGAGTCGAATTGGGGCCTTGGAGAGACTGTTGTGTCGGGAAAGGCGACAAGCGATCTCTACATCGTCGATAAAAAGACGTGGGAAATAAAGGAGAAAATCATCGCAAACAAGGAACATTCCTATGTTCAGGCGGCGGGGGGCGGAGGAATATGGATCGATGTCGAACCTTCGAAAGCGAAAGCTCCCACACTGACATCGGAGATGGTGAAAGAATTGTGTAGAGTCGCCCGCATCATAGAAGACCACTATGGCTATCCTCAGGATATCGAGTGGGCATTCGAAAAGGGACAGCTCTACATACTGCAGGCACGCAAAGCCCGAGCGAGCGGCGAATGAGAAGAAAGCAAACAGAGGGAGTGGCGGTTATGAACGTATTTTCTGAAGAAATGGTAAGCGGGGACGGCGTAGTGCGCATTGATGTGGTGGGAGGCGAGAAAAGAGAGCATATTCTTGAAGAAATGACCTTCCTCAACTATCGCCTCGCAGATGTCAAGCTCAGGTCGGAGATTAAAAAGCAGAAACCAGACATTGTCTGGAATATTGAAACCCCCCAAAAAGCAATCCGGTATGATGGTGCACAGTTGACGCTCGATGGAATCTGGGAACAAGGAGAACTGAATAAGATTGTCGTCAGCATGCTCGCTCTTGAAATGGAAATGGTGGGGCTTCATCCCTTTCATTCGTCTGCCGTTCGATATAGAGACACGACAATACTTTTCCTAGGGGGAGAATCGAATCATGGCAAGAGCATGAGCCAAATCGAAGGGTGTCGTCGAGGAGGATTCCTTATTTCTACCGAAACGACCGTAACTGACGAGCACGGCTGGGCTGTTATGGGTTCTAAGAATGTATATCTCCGCATGAGAGCAAAAGGCACTGAGCGCGCGGATCTCCCGAATCAGGACGAGGGTGTCTCGAAATTTTTCAGCGAGAATCCGCCATATATCAATTACGATGAGCCGACAGATATAGATTTAGTCATCATGCCCGGCATCGACGGTCATTTTGACACGAAGGTCGTCAAAATGAATCGTTTCGAACGGGAATACCAGACTTTCCATTCTCTCATGAATTACTTAGGACTCAATCAGCTATTATCCCCTCCAGGGATCGTCATGCCGATCATCGACACTGATGGGCTGCGTGCCAAACGAGGGGATTTCTGCAGTCGATTTGCTGCGGATAGACCCTATTTCATGATTCGTGCAAAAACGCCACAACTTCTCTTCGATGAAATCGAAAAGCTTATGTAAATGTTCTCGCGACAATGTCGCGTATGGAGGTGCGAGGTGGAACAACTTACTAAGAATGTGTTTGCAGAGACCAAATTGCGCGGCTGTAACCCAGGATATGTGGTGACGTCCGATGGTGTTGTGGTGATTGATACACCGCAGCTGCCTACCTATGCAATCAGAATGAGGGAAGAGTGTGAAGCAAAGGGGCGCATCCGTTACATCATCAATACAGAGCACCATGTCGATCACATCTTTGGAAACTATTTTTTCAAATCTGCAGAGCATGTCATCGCCCATGAAGAGACACGGAAACTCTTTATGGTCGTATATCCTCAGATCAACCCTTACGAGTATGCCAAAGAGGCGATGCCGACGGATGATCCGGAAGGCATACCTTTCTTCCCGAACGAAGAGACTTATTTTGCTGACCCCAAACGTCCGGACATCACCATAACGCAGGATGCAACCCTCATTGTAGGGGATCACACCTTCAATTTGCTACATACTCCGGGCCATACACCAGGTCAGCTTGCAGTCCATCTCCCGGAAGAAAGAATAGCATTTGTCGGTGATACGATATTTAATCACTGTCAAACATGGCTCTACTCCTCCAATCTGGAGCAGTGGTTTCGGTCGCTCGACAAGTTGCTCGATCTGGATGTGGACCTCATTGTACCAGGCCATGGTCCGGTCTGTACCAAAAAAGAGATCTATGTCCAGAGGGCTTTCTTACTCGAGTGGATTACCGCCGTCGCAACTGCCGTCGCAAAGGGGTGGACCAAGGAAGAATGCATTGCGAATATCAGCTTCCTCGACAGATTTCCCTGTGATATTGGACAGGAGTACATGGGGCCTGAGGTTACAAGGAACAATGTTGCCGCGCTCTATGATCTGTTGACGGCAAAGAGGTAGGCAAATGACCGTTGATCTCAATGCATATCGAACCTTATTCGATCTGAAAGGGACTACTGCCCTTGTTGCGGGAGGTGCTGGAGGTATTGGAAGTGCGGTGTCGACAGGCCTCGCTGCGCTCGGATGCAGGGTGTTCCTTACGGCGCGCCATGAGCAGAAGGCGAACGAAACGGCGCAAGCAATACGGGATGGAGGAGGAGAGGCGATTGGCCTAGGTCTCGATGTCGAACGTCTGGAAGACCTGCGACAGTTTTCAGAACGATTGCATCAGGAGGTTCCCAAGATTGATGTGTTGGTCAACTGTGTAGGAACGCACATAGAGGCGCCAGCCGAGGAATATTCGGAAGAAGACTGGGATCATATTCTTTCAATCAATCTAAAAACAGCCTTCTTCCTCTCACAGGAAATTGCCAAACGTCAGATTGGAGAGGGCGGGGGCAAGCATATTCATATCACGTCGGTGCGAGGAGCGCTCGGCATATCGCGTGGATATATCAGTTACTGTGTCAGCCGGGGCGGTATGAACATGATGATTAAGCAACTCGCGACGGAATGGGCGAAATACGGTATTACTGTCAACGGCATTGCACCGACGTTTACAAAGACCTCGTTGGTCGCTCGATATCTCGAGGATCCCTCGTTCTATAAGCCCCTTGTTGCGCGCATTCCGCTCGGCCGCGTGTGTGAACCGAACGATATTGCAGGCCTGGCGATGTACCTCGCTTCTCACGCATCGGATTTTATCACTGGGCAGATAATCTATGTTGATGGCGGCCTTACCGCCACCCAATAATTATCATCTTTTATTGATTGTGCTGATTGAATCTCAAACTATAACGAATCGTCATTTATGGTGATCCGTTGAGGCAGGAAAGGAGAATGAAGAGCTCTAGCCGTATCATTCAATGATCTGCGAGGTCGGATAGGAGAATAGGTATTCATCGCCGAAAGGTCCCGACTCCGGATGAAGATGTATATTTTGATGTTTTATAGGAGGAGGAGAAGTTCAATGTCTGAACTGATAGAAAGCTTGATAGCCCGGGCTCGGGCAGCGCAGGAACAAATCGAATTTTGGTCCCAGGAGCAGGTGGATGAAATGGTCGCTTCGGTTGGCTGGGAAGTGTACAAGTTAGAACACGCCCAAGCCTGTGCCAGGCTGGCCGCCGACGAGACCGGAATGGGTGTCTACGAGCACAAGCTCAGCAAGCATCAAAAGAAAACCCTGGGGACTTTGAGGGATCTCCATGGACTAAAGACCGTAGGGGTCATAGAAGAGGACAAGGAAAGGGGTATTTTGAAGTTGGCCAAACCGGTAGGGGTCGTGGGGGCCCTGACCCCGGTGACCAATCCCACCTCGACCATCGTCTCCAACGGTCTGCCGGCCCTGAAGTGTCGGAATGCGATCATTTTTGCGCCTCATCCCAAGGCAAAGAAATCCTGCGATCTGACTACGGAGTACATGCGGGAAGGCTTACGGAGGGTAGGGGCGCCGGAGGACCTAGTGCTCAACATCAAGGAGCCTACACTGGAGCTCTCCCAGGAGCTCATGCGGAGCGTGGATCTGGTGATCGCCACCGGAGGCTCTCCATTGGTGAAAGTGGCCTATTCATCGGGCAAGCCGGCCTACGGGGTGGGAGCGGGCAACTCCACGGTGGTAGTGGACGAGACTGCCGACTTAAAGGATGCGGCGACCAAGATTAGGGACGGTAAGATCTTCGACAACGCGACCTCCTGTTCATCGGAAAACTCGGTGGTGATTCAGGAGAAGGTATACGACCAGATGGTCTCGCTCTTGAAGAGTTTGGGCGGGCATCTGTGCTCGCCTGAGGAGAAGGCGAAGTTGGGCACGCTGATGTGGCCCGATGGGGTGCACCTAGGCAGGGACCATGTAGGACAGCACGCCCAGAAGATCGCGTCCTTGGCGGGGATCGAGGTAGCCCCTGAAGTTACCTTTCTCATGGTGGAGTGCAACGAGGTAGGGGCCGCTGATCCTTTTTCGGGCGAAAAGCTTTCGCCGGTGCTTGCCGTGTGGAAATACAGGGACTTCGAAGAAGCCATTTGCCTTGTGCGGGATATCACCCGTTTCTCGGGGTATGGACATTCCTGCGGAATTCACACCACGAACGACGCGCACATGCTCGAGCTGGCAACGAGGGTGCGGGTAAGCCGGATGATGGTGCGGCAGACCCAACCCTATGGGAACTCGGGGAACTACGACAACGGGATGCCCTTCGGGCTCACTCTGGGCTGTGGCACCTGGGGTGGGAACATCACGACTGAGAATATCCACTGGAAGCACTTCCTCAATATCACCTGGGTGTCTCAGCCGATCACGCCGGTGATTCCCGACGAGAACAAGATCTTTGGTGCGCACTGGAACAAGTACGGGAAATAATCGTGAAGGCTGCCGTTTAGGCAAGTTCTTGGAGATTTCAGCCCGACAGAACCATCAGACCGGAAAAAGTGAGCTATCCATAGTGGTATGAGGGCGTGACTTCACAGATTCCAAAAAGATCTTCATGGATCCCCCTTACTGAAGTATTGCTGAATTCATAGAATCCCAGCTTATGACGGCAAAGATACAAAAGAATCGTCGAGAGATATTGAAGGAACAATCATGCCTTTGCCAGCAGGCCGAGCGCTTAAATTTCTCTTGTACATGGATCCCCTGAGGAGCATTAATAAGTTTGAAAAGTCAACCACGCCGCGGGGCCTCCAGCCAGATTTGATATTCCGCTGGGTTCGGGGTCAGCTTTTCTTCCAATACACCTTGCGTGAAGCTCTTTGGATATCACAGGTCCCTTTTGCGTGGCGTATCGATTTTAGGACCGATGGAAAATTCACCGGCAGGGTGCCTGCGAGGATAGTGATCGGCAGGTGATCAAAGGCCATCGGCATCATCGGGGTTGTGGGGCCCAGGAGAACGCAGGGAGTGCCGGGAGCCATGTTGGCGAGGACTTCCTCGGTAGAACCATGGATCACGCTGGTGGCGGAGAGAATGAGCGCGTCGGTGTTGTGTCTGAGATTGGTATAGAAATCCTCTTCGGTGCCGATCTGCTTCTCGATATCGTAGACATTGAGCTCAACACGGCGGGTTTTGAGTTTTTCCACCACGGGGCTAAAAAAACCAACCATGGAGACGTGGGTGCCTTCGCTGATCTGGAGGTCGTCGAAAAGGGTATCCTTGTCGTCTTCGAGGGCTGCGGCGTATTTGTAGTTGAGGGCGTTGACCGCGGCGATCGCCACGGACCGATCAAGAAGGTTTTCACTGAAGAGCTTGCCCAAGAGGGAAAGACTCTTCTTGCCTTCATAATCTTCCGGATCTTTCATCAAGGTGCAGGAGGTCTTATTGTCCAACCAAGTATATGCTACTCCCATGCTTCCATCTTCGAGCTCTACCGCAGTATATCCGAGGCCGATCGAGAGGGTCTTGATTGTAATATCGCGTGCACGGTCCCTCAGTATGTCGTACATTTTTGTGTAAATCTGCATGTGTGCCATCACTAATAAAATAGTAGAAACTTCACTACACCATGTCAATGGTTTACCGTATCAAAGTACTTCTCCAAATCCAGGTCTAATTTATAGGTATATCCTTCTTCGTAGTATTACTTCGCTCGGTATATCGCCTGCCGCACACTGCGCTTCGGTCTGAAACCCACGATCTGGTGGGTCATTCGGTTCTTCTTCTGAGTTATTGACAGACCCATGGAAGACTGGATCGGCCCACTGTTTCAAGCCCCTCCAATTTGCAGAAAGAAGTTTACACTACTTGGAGAAGGCCTTTACTTTTGCATTTGTATTGCCTTCCACACCCGCTCGGGTGTGAGGGGAAGATCCTTGATCGTCGTACCGATGGCCTCGCTGACTGCAGAGGCTACTGCCGACGATACACAGAGCAGTGCGCCTTCACTCATCCCTTTTGCACCGTATGGCCCTGGTCCATCGGCATTTTCTATTGTCTCGCTGTAGAATTCTTTTGGGAGGTCCATAGAGGTCAAAATTCGATAATCGCCTGCGCCGAGGTTTCGGATACGGCCTTTTTCGTCAAAAATATAATGTTCCATGAGGGTATGGCCCAACCCTTGTACTGCAGCTCCTTCGTCCTGCATGCGGACCTGCAAAGGATTGATCGATTTGCCGACATCAGAGACAGTGACATACCGTGTAATGGTTATATCTCCTGTGTCTTTATCCACCTCAGTCTCGACTGCTGTACAGTTGAACTCATAAAAACATGCGGACCCACCGAGGGGATGATCTTTTTCAGCATCTTTTCGTTCTTCGCCGACGCCTATGAGCTCTCCTCCAAGTTTACCGAGTGCAATTCTAATGAGGTCAGATATAGGAGATTCACGATCCGGCAATATGACCTTCCCGTGCTCCACGGAGATTTTCGACTCATCAATCTGATATACGTTTGCGAGCCTCGTTTTAAGCTGCGCATGGATTGCATGACAAGCCTTCAGCACGGAGTTGCCCATTAGCACAGTTGAGCGGCTCGCCGATGTTTGCTGATCGTAGGGCACTGTTGCGGTGTCGCCCATGACTACGGTTACTTTCTCGTAAGGGATCCCAAGCTCTTCAGCAGCAATCTGAGCAAAAACAGTTCTGGCTCCCTGCCCCATGTCGGAGGTACCACAAGAGATGATAACACTTCCATCCCCCAAAAGCCTGACCAAGGAGTATGAAAGGCCTGTCGTTGGTCCTAGCTTCATTCCGACCGAGATTCCCCGATGATGAGAGGGTGGAAGAGGCTTGTTCCACCCGATTAGATCGGCGGCTTTCAGAACTGCCTCTCTCCAGTCCCCGTCGGCAGGCTTGTCATAAGGAATGAATTTGTCGCCCTTTTTTGCAAGGTTGCGGAGGCGAATTTCCAATTTGTCTATGCCGAGAAGACGAGCGGCCTCGTCCATGTTGGACTCCACAGCCCAATTCACCTCAGGGTTTCCAAATCCACGGAATGCGGTTGCAGGGGGAGTGTGGGACAGAATACTCCTCGATAGTATCCGGACGGTGGGGACATTGTAGGGACCTGAACCCGCGTAACTCCCTTTTGCCACTACGCGGTCCGCAATATCGACATACGCCCCCACAAGATAATTTGCCCTTATGTCCTGAAAGACCAATTTGCCATCGTGAGTAAAACCTGTTCGAATATAGGTTTCGCAGGATGTTCTACGCACCGCCTGAAATGTTTCTTCAAGTGTAAGTACAAGGCGAACGGGACATCCGAGCTTCAGTGCCGCGAACACAAGCACAGGTTCGTATTTTGTATGTTGCTTCCCCCCAAATCCTCCGCCCGGATCTGGTGCATAGACACGAACTTTCGAAAGAGGTAACCCCAGCAAATTCGCTAGAATTTTTTGTAGCCAATATGGATGCTGAATGGTGCTCCATACCGCAATACCATCTTTATCGGGAGCAGCGATAAATGCATGAGGTTCGATCGAAAATTGCGTGACCATCGGGAAAGAATATGTGTTTTCGACGACGAGATCGGCCTGCGATTCGTCGATCTCGCCCCATCCGAAGTGGTACTCATTGAAGATATTGGTCCTCGCCAATGGATCATTCGGTCGCAACGACGGATCCATCACGAGGGGGGTAGCAGGATCGAGCGCCATCGCAACAGTAAAGGCGGCAGACAATTCCTCATAGTGGACATGCACAAGGCGAGCCGCTTCTTTTGCAGCTTCGATGGTTTCAGCGACTACAAGTGCGACCGGTTCGCCGTGAAACTTGACCTCTCCGTCTGCTAGGACTGGCCGGTCAGCTATCTGAGGTCCAAACCGAGGCACAGGCTGTGGCAGGTCAGCTGCTGTCATCACGAGTCGAACCCCCGGAACCTTCTTTGCCTCTGTAGTGTCGATCGAGAGTATCTTCGCGTGTGCACAATCAATGGTCACCAGTTTCGATTCAAGCATACCTGGCAATTTTATGTCGGCCACATATTTCTGTTGGCCGGTCACTCGCTCGAAACCGCCTCCTCTATATTGAGAAGTGCCGACAGCCTGAAGATTCATTGTTGCTCCTCCCCTTTTTCTGCTACAGACAAAATTGCCTCGATGATCCGTTCATAGCCTCCGCAACGGCAGAGATTTCCAGCTATACCCTCTTCAACTTCTTCCCTCGTAGGATGAGGATTTTGTGCGAGCAGATATGTTGCTGCGATGAGCTGACCAGGAATACAGAAGCCACATTGTACCGCACCTTTTTCAAGGAAAGCCTTTTGCAAGGCGCTAAGCTGGCCATTATCGGCTAACCCTTCTGCAGTGAAGATTTCTGCACCATCGGCCTCAGCCGCAAGCATTAGGCAAGAGAGCACGGCTTTGCCGTTGACGAGTACAGTACACGCGCCACACTCTCCAATGCCACAACATTCTTTTGTTGCGGTCAAATTGAGATCCTCACGCAACACATCGAGCAGTCGTTTAGAAGATGATACCTCAAGCTTATAATGCTGATTGTTTATATTCATTTCAACGGGAATTAGTTTTTCCATTTATATTTCTCTTCCTCCTTCATTCAGTCTCGAGAGAGCGAGCTTGAGTGCCTGTTTACCAAGAACTCTGAGCATAGCCAATCGATAAGCAGGACTTGCACGCATGGATGTTTTCGAAGGACTTGCCTGTGCAAAGATAGATTCGAATAATGCGGTTTTTGCTTCCTCCGGCGCTTTCTGATCTGCAAGAATTCCACTTGTATCTATGGCGAGGATGGGGCGTGGCCCTACACTTCCATAACAAATTTTGGTGGTTCCGGTCTCTTCCACACCACAGCACAGTGTTACCGATGCTAGATCGTGCCCTTTGCGCCTTGTACGACGAACATGGGCTGCCCCCATCCTTACGCTGGGAACAGGCAGCTCAATGGAGGTGACGAATTCGCTATCCTGAAGCGAAGTGACCCCTGAGCGCACAAAAAAATCGTTCAAAGGGATACGCCTTGTCCCATTCGTTCCTACAGCAATCACATCGGCACCATACACCAACAAGGGAGGAGCGCTGTCGGCGGCCGGCGATGCGTTGCAAATATTACCTACGAGTGTAGCTCTGTTGCGTATCTGTACAGATCCTACGGCACTTGCCGCGTCAATCAGGGCTGGAAAGTATCTATTGATAAGCGGATTCATTATGAGTTCAGACATAGTGACTGTCGCAGAGATCGACACGACGTCACCCTTCAACTGCACTCCTGTTTGGAGTTCAGGGATGTGCTTCAAGTCTAGAATAAATGAAGGCCGACTTTCATTGTTGCGAAGCTGAATGAGTAGATCGGTCCCGCCAGCAAGGATACGGGTGTCTGCGCCATGGGCTGCTAGGAACTTGACGGTTTCCTCTATAGTTTTTGCTCGGACATACTCAAAGTCAGACATTAGGTTGTTTCCTCCTTGGGCAACATTAGAAACGTTATGTAATATAAAGCCCCTATATTGTTGAGCGACGCATGCGCTATATACAATTAAAACAATCGATCATCGATTATTTTAATTGTACCATGTGATATTCCAGATGTCAATGAAAAGTTTGAACATTAAAAGAATGTTGCACATGCGGTGGTGTTCCGACCGATCTTCGCACTCCTTTTATGTGGGACGCGCCAGGCAGTCCGAGCTCTGCCGTTCCTCGCTGCGCGCACACTTTCTTCATCCTTGACATCTATCCATTGCCCACGCTATAAATACACCCGCACGCGCCCAGATGGTGGAATTGGCAGACACGCTAGATTCAGGTTCTAGTGGGAAACCATGGGGGTTCAAGTCCCCCTCTGGGCATAAAAGCCGCTCGCAAGGGCGGGTTCTTATTAAGAAAGAAAGAAAGACAGGAAAACCGGATTTCGAATCGATTTCTTACTGTTACCCAATTGTTACCCAATTTGGGAGAAGAATGGAATAGCTCGGAGATCGGTTTTTGTTTTAAGCGCCCTAATAAAAAAAGGGACAATTTCGCTACTACATCAAACTTCTGGATCGGGCGGCTTCGCATACGACAGAAACTCCTAAAGCGCCATTCTAAGGTATTATGAGCAAGGCAGTGACAATCTCACCTTATTTCTTACGGGTGCAATGTCTGGATAACGAATGTCGAGAGCAACGCTGCCAGCGGCGTTCCTGTTCATGCATTTTCATGCACTATTTTTGGCGTTTACTCAACGCCGATATAAGGCGTAACGACCACGGTTGGCTCCTCAAGGAACTGTTAGCTCCCCAAACTGTTAGCTCCCCAAGGAGAAGAAGATTCCAACAGCCAATTCCGCCCAGACATACAGAAAGACAGCAGTGATGATGACGAACAACACAACTCGATATCTGCGAGACACACGTCTGGCCAAAACCACAAACAGACTACCAAAGCCGAACAGCAGCGAACCCATTGCAACAAAATCCAGAGGTCCCCAGTTCACTTCATCGCTGAGCAGCATACCTACCAGAGGTATCGTAAGCAAAAGACACGTAGCGAGCGCAATCCAAGCAAAGACACTCCTTCGTTGTATAAAGTCGTCTTGATTCATGGTTTCTTGTGTACTCCTTCCGGCCAACAGCCAGCGTCAGCCGCCGCGAGCGAGCGCAGCGCGAAAACAGTTAAGTGCAGCATACAGCGCCTTGTTTGCTGTTCTCATTCTGTTTCGCAGTAGGGCAAAGGTCTTTCATATAGCAGCCACTGCATACTGGACCGCGGGATTTACACCAGTTTCTGCCTATCTCCCAACAAGGGAAGTCCATAATTCCCGGGAACTCTGGATAAAGCGTCCGTATGTAGACGAAAATCGGTAATGCCGTAAGAGTACCGTTAATACGATTCCTAGATCAACAGGAACCGAAAGTACATCATTATTGGTGTTGAGAGCCGTTTCAGGTAATGGGAACACCATTTTGGGCCTCCTTCTAGTGATGCAAGTCGTTTCAATAAGGCTTGTTCCAAATATGAAAATATGAATGATATATGATTCTTCATTATTGAGCTCCGCTTAGCGGAGCTCAGCCAACGTCTGCCTAATGCATATGTTCTGCACTCTTTTACTTTTCTATGAGAATCCTTATGTTCTCTATTACTTCATCCACTATATCTTTCTCTGCTTTTTCTAGAAATTCAATATTCCTTACTCTCCAATCTAGACTTTTGATTTGATCACTTAAAATGCACCCATTTATTTTCTTACCTATTACTTCAACCTCGAAGGGATACCCTTTTATCTTACTCGTTATTGGGCAAAACAATCCTAATCCTATTTTTTCATTATATTCATAAAATGATATTGTTAAGGCTGGCCTTCTTCCCCTTTGCTCGTGTCCTAATTGTGGGTTGAAGTCCATCCATACAATATCTCCTCTTTCTGGAATATAGGTTTCTTGTTTTACCATTGCTCTTTACCTACGGATACACCAGTTTCTACTGATTCATGAATATTCTCGTTTGTTACACGAGAAAGCATTTCTTCTAATGATTTTTTTAATGGAACGATGATTATTTTACCATCCTCTTCAGTGATTTCCACTGAATGGCCATTCTTAAGGTTGAGTTCCTTTACATAAAGAGAAGGTATGCGTATTCCAAGGCTATTACCCCATTTCTGAACCACTGTGTGCATAATGACCTCCTATTAGAATATAGCCAATGTATATCCATTTGTCAAGTATACTTTGTATATATTCTTACCAAGACCCGAAAGGTCCGCAGAACGCAAATATCAGCCGCGAGTGTATCGAGTCGGCTGGATTGCCATGTTCGCTTGCTACTTGATCTTCTTTGCTGTTCCTGATTCCTCGTCATATTCCCAAATCTCGACATCTTTCGGGATGAGGTGATGATTCGTTCGAATGTAGTATTCTCCAAGAGTTTCGTTTCTTTTTTGACTGAAATCCCTGAGAACAAAAAGAATCTTCCGGTAGCCCGACGGGGCTACATAGAAGAAAAACATCGCTTGGTTCCACGTGGTTATTTTCGCGCTTGGGACATTTCTACCTTCAGTCCATGTGTGAGCTTTGCATTCAACGACGACTTTCTTCTGCTCATCTCCAAGGTCGAAGTTGTGCGACTTCCTTCCATTGATGCCGATTTCAAGCGCCATGGCGGGGATCAAATGCAAGCCCTGCTGAGCGAAGAAATTCTGAGCCTTGGCCTCAAAATCACGACCTACCTGTGTATTGCTTTCTGCCCCTTTGCGTTGGAATGGTTTATCCATGCGGTATCCCTTAAGTAAGTGCCAGCCTCGATGTATGCTGTCAAGTATCGGATAAAAGGCTTTGATCGATCAGAGTATTTCCTGGAGCTCTTCCCGGGAGAGTTCACAATCTCGCAGGATTTGAGAAAGGAGTCCACACCCAATCGCCTCGCCGCGGTGTACCGGTATGACTGTACTCCTGCCATCTGGATGGCGCAAGAAATGGTGACTGCCCTTCGTACGGATCACTTCAAAACCAAGTTTCCGAAGGGCTTTGATAAGTTGGCAACCAGTGACTGAAGGAAATCTACTCATGTGGAGACGGCCACACGCTGAATGCCAATGAATTCGTTTGATACGGGTTCCTCAACCTCGAGACAGAGCTGTATAGCTTCTTTCACTCGCTTCATTAGCACATCAAGGGATTTAGCTTGTGTATGGCATCCCCGCAGCTCGGGGACAGAGGCAACAAAATAGCCGTCTTCATCCCTTTCTATTACCACATTGAATTCTCTGGTCATCTTTGAAAACCTCCGTCAATATAGAAATTATATCATCGAGTATGAATCATTTCATTTTTTTTGAGCGAACATATTCTACACCTAAAAACCCATTAAGAAAACAAAAGTAAAATGGCTCCAGGAAGTAGAGATGTACGCTCGCGCAGAATTGTCAATTATAGTGGATAGTTTCATATCTTTCCGCTTCTCGAGTTTAGAAATAGCGGTCTGGCTGAATGTCGTCACTTCGGATTGTTTGATACCACGGCGTTCCCTGAGCTCGGCGAGCCTACGTATAAGTGTTTCACGCTCGGCAGAGGCGTGGGCGCGACGAATCTGCTCCTCGGTCATCATTCCTTCTATTGCTTTGATTGCGTTCCTTACAGTTGCCATACTGTTACCAAAATGTTGTATTGATAATGAGGATCTCGCACGGCCCGGAGATTGTCTCGAGGCCACGATTGAGAGCAACGTGATCGAACTGGCGGACGCACCGGAATTCGTCGCGGCGAACAATGTTGCTGTTGATGTCCTCATGATCCGGCAGCATCGAGTCGAGTCGAGGAAAAGCGGGCGCAGGAAGATGTATAGAAAGGCCTGAGTATCCAGATAGCGAAAAATTACCATCATCGGAATGAAGAAGATACTATATTGTCCAATATAATAGACAAAAGAAGAAAAAGCTATATTATTGTCCATTTAAATAGATAATATATTGATATTATATTTATTGTCTATTATAATAGACAACATAGGGGTCTCTGAATGAATATTATTTCAAGACCACGCTATCTGAACAGAATTCGTCCGTATATTGGAACAAAAATCATCAAGGCTGTCGTTGGCCAGCGGCGGGTTGGAAAGAGTTATGTCCTGTTGCAGATTGCTGAGCTTCTGCGCGTGGAGCATCCTGATTGGTTGATTCTTTATATCGATTTGGAACGGCTTGAATGGCGGCATTTGCGGACTGGAGATGATCTTGTGTGTGAGGTGTCAATGGCGATCTCATCCGGAAACAAGACAGGGGCGCATACATCGCAGGCCAAGATAGCCCTTCTCCTCGATGAGGTACAAGAGCTTCAAGGATACGAGATCGCGGTGAGGGGATTCGCGGCGGACGAACGTTTTGATGTCTATATATCGGGTTCGAACGCCGATTTGCTCTCTGGCGATATCGCGACGCTTTTTGCGGGAAGGGTGGTTCGGATTGAGGTACATTCCCTCACATATGACGAATTTCTGATCTTCAACAAGCTTGAGGACAAGGACGCTTCGTTGGAACGCTTTCTGCGGTACGGAGGCTTGCCATTTATAGCCAATCTCCCCAACGATGACTTGGTATTGAGTGAATATCTGGCGGCGGTGCTCGATTCCGTCATACTCAAGGATGTCGTACAGAGGTACGGCGTACGAAGTCCGGCTCTTCTCGAGCGAATCCTTGAATTCACTGCCGACAATGTGGGCAGCCCGACCTCCGCCCGCAACATATCCAATTATCTCAAAAGTATCCGTGTTGATGCCTCTCCGCAGTCAGTGCTCGATTATCTCGGTTACCTCACGAGATCCTTTGCGTTGATTCGATGTCCCACCATGGACATCACCGGCAAAAAAATACTCGAAGGCGTCTCGAAATATTATTTTCAGGATTTGGGCTTACGATCGGTGGTAAGGGCACACAAGAATGCGGATATCGGCAAGATTGTCGAAAATGAGGTCTTTGGGAGGCTGGTCGCGGATGGATGGACAGTGTCGAGTGGTCGCATCGGAGATCGTGAGATCGATTTCATCGCCGAACGCGGAGAAGATCGCAGGTTCATTCAAGCCGCATACCTTATTCCAGACAGCTCTACGCGCGACAGAGAATTTGGAGCCCTTGTGTCTTTGCGCGGTGGCTGGCCACGGTATGTTATCTCGATGGATCCGCTCGTCCAGGATTGGCAGGGGGTACATCATCTGAAGTTGAGAGATTTCCTGAGGGACGGCTTTGAGAGTGTGTGAGAGCTTACTATCCGATACGACAGGAAAGGCCCAATAAAAAGGCTTCTTTGGGCATGGGGGGTTGAGGGAACTTAACCTACGTTCGCCAACTGAAATAGTTTTTCCTCCTGTGCTTCTTGTTCAGCCCCTTGCGCTAATAATCTGGTCGTTCCGACTTTATCCCCGGTTAACCACCAGCTAGGTGTATTCCTTCTCCTTCAATAATTGCAGATTCTCTTTGGTGGCAATGTCTAAATCCATCACAACGGTTCCTAGAAGAACGGCTTTCGGATCCCTTTTTGCAAGCTTTCTGAGCATGTCTGCAAACGTATCTGCTTCATAGCAATGGGGAATTTCGAAGGAAGAAATGCTCAGGCGGCACATACTGTTTCAGGACGAAAACCGGAACATTTATATCAAGACCTTGTTCGGTGAGTAGACAATGCCCACCAACGTTCGTTTTTTATTGTTATGCAGACTTGCTTCTGAAAATTACATCCCACTGTGTGGCGATCATGCCGGTCAGCATAAGAAGAGAACCGACAACGCTGCGAAGTCCCACTGGTTCGGCCAAGAAAAGAATGCCGCTGATCGTCGCAAAAACCCCCTCAAGACTCATCAGAATCGAGGCGTGTGCGGGTGGTGCGTCTCGCTGTGCAACTACCTGCAAAGTGTACCCAACGCCGACCGAGACAATCCCGCCATAGAGGATCGGCACTACGGCCGCACCTATCGCCTCCAATGATACTGTCTCGAAGACAAGGGCAGCAACCAGCGAAAAGAGCGCGCACCAGGCGAACTGCGCCGATGCAAGTGTCAGTGGATCTATTCGGTGCGAAAAATAGTCGATGACGAGCACATGCGCCGTCCAGAACAGTGCCCCAAGAATAACGAGCACATCTCCAGGGTTCACGCTGCCCACATTGCCTGGCGCACTGAGCACGTACATCCCTGCCGCCGCTAGTACCGCACCGAGCCAGGTCGGAAGCCCCGTTGTATGCCCGAACGCCATCCCCGCAATCGGCACAAGGACTACGTACAGCCCTGTCAGAAAACCTGCCTTGCCTGCAGTGGTGTACTGAATACCAATCTGCTGCAGCGAAGCCGCAACGAACAACACCGCACCTGCCGCCAGCGATCCCACCAGAAGAAGCCGCCGTTGGTGCCCTTGCACCGTCTCGGGCGCAGAGGTGTCGGACGTAGAGGTGCCGGACGTAGAGGTGCCGGACCTAGACTCCTCCGATGCAGGTCCCTCCCCCTGTGCCTGCAATCGATTGCGTCTTCCGAAAAAACGAATAAGCGGAAGAAGACTCAGACTCCCCAGCGCGAACCGTATTCCATTGAAGGCGAATGGACCAATGTGTTCCATCCCGACTCGCTGCGCTACGAACGCAAGCCCCCATACAACTGAGGTCAAAAGCAGCATACCATCGGCGCGCAGGGCCTTCTTCTGCATAACTGTCTCCTCGAATATCGATTTCAGCGCATTGTAGCGAAATCCTTCGCCACATGCCAGCAGGCCGAGAAAGATTTACTTTATGGTCAGAACAAGGAAAGAATTTTGGTGGGCTTGCAGCATTCTTAGTTTAGCGTCACACATAGCACTCGAGCCTCTTTTGATTCTTTTATCCCGCCGTCCATCCCCCTTGTGCGAACCATTCGCAAACATTAGCCTATGTCATGGCGACTCCATCGAAACTCCGGGCCTTCTATGCCTTTTCCTTCCTCAAGAATCTCCAGTTCTTCGGAGCTCTGGCGGTGCCGTTTTATCTGTACCGCCTGAATTTCAATTACGGCCGCATGTTCATCCTCGAGGCCATTTTTTCCGTGGCCATGATGCTCCTCGAGATCCCGACAGGGGTGGTGGCGGACAAGTGGGGCAGGAAAGTCTCACTGTTGCTGGGCTCGCTCTTTCTTGCCCTCGGATTTTTCGCGTTCGGCGTCTTCAGGGCGTTCTGGGTTCTTGTGGTCGGCGAGGTGGTCTGTGCGATGGGGATGACCTTCGTGAGCGGGGCCGACAAGGCCTTCCTCTACGAGTTTCTGGCCGCCGAATCCCGCGAGGACGAGGCGTCCAGAATCTTCAGCAGATATGAAGCTGCGGGTACAGCGGGACTCTTCCTCGCGTTTCCTCTGGGCTCGCTCTTCGCGGGGAGCGGCATCCTGCCTTACGAGCAGGCTCTGGGGCTCGTGTTCGTGTTTACGGCTGCGGCCATGGCCCTCTCTGGAGCGGCCTTGCTTGGGGTGAAAGAGTCCCACACCGCGCGGGCGGACGGAGGGTTCCTAAGACACGGGGTCGAGGGCTTTCTCATCATCTTCAGAAAGAAATCCTTAAGAAATTTCGGTCTTGACTACGCGGCGATCTCCGCGCTCACCTTTTTCATGTTCTGGTTCTATCAGTCCCTGCTCGCGAGAGAAAGTGTGCCGGTCTCCTGGAACGGCTTTGCGGGGGCCGGATTCAACCTCGGGGCGACACTTCTCCTTTCCGCGACGGGGCCACTTCAGAAGCGCTTCGGCGCGCGGAAGATACTGTTTTTCTCCTCGCTGATTCCGGGCATACTCTACATTGTGACTGGAGCGGTCCATGGGCTCGTCGTGGCGCTCATCGCGATGTCCGGCATTGTCATGCTCAAGCTGTTCCGGGCGCCAATGCTCTCGGCCGCCATGAATACGCTGATCAGCGACGATCACAGGGCAACCGTGCTCTCCGGCATCTCGATGGTGGAGCGCATTCTCATCGCCCTCATGTATCCACTCGTCGGCGCGCTCGCGGACTATTCTCTCGATCTGACGCTGATCATTCTGGGTTGCCTTACCATACTCGCGTCTTTGGTTCTGCGCGTCGGGAGGCTGAGGGAAGAAGAGGCGCCAGCCGCCGCGCCTGGGCGATGAAGACGGGTCGGTAATACTATTCGCAGAAAAGAGGCCTACCCGGACCGATCATAGTGAGTTCGACAAGATGCTGAACAAAGGTCTCGTCAGGACCACTCATGTCGTGTTCGCCCTCGCCCCATCCTCGAAGATGAAAGCTTCAGCGCCGGCATCGAGGCCGGTTACCGTGACATCATGAAATCCGCACGACGCATGACGAATCCGGATTCCGCGCGCGTCGGTCTCGGGTATGCCTTCGAACATTTCCGACTCGGAGACGGGCACTAAATCGTGGTCTGCCAGGCCGATACGGCAGTGTTTCATGGTCAGATGCTCGATGGGCGCTTCGGGAAGGCCTGCAATATATCCCGCTGACGCGCGGCAATACTGTGCGTCGAGGCCTGAGATTTCGATTTTCCGGAAATGTGGAGTGAGTGCGTCTACTGGCATTGGGGTAAGCGAGAAGAGTTCCGCTTTTTTGTCGGGCTTTGCGCCGCAGCGGTAGTACATATTGATGGCAACGGGGCAGAGGACTCTCTCCATAATCAGATTATTAAAGCGCAGATTGCTGACAACCCCGCCTCTTCCGCGTCGTGTCTTGATGCGTATTCCTCGGTCTGTCCCCTCGAAGCGGCAGTTCTCCACGGAGACCTCGCTGATTCCGCCGGCTGTCTCGCTGCCGATGACGACACCCCCGTGTCCCCGTTTAAAGAGGCAGTTGTGGATGCTGATTCCTTTCGAAGGTTTTCCTTCACGTAGGCCGCGTTCGCCGGCACCCGCCTTGATGGCGATGCAGTCGTCGCCGACGTCGATGATCGTATGTTCAACCCTGACGTCCGTGCATGAGTCGATATCGATGCCGTCGGTGTTGGGGGCATCTGGAGGATTCTGCACAAAAACATCGCGGATGGTTACATGATCCGAAAATACGGGGTGAATGGTCCAAAAAGGCGAATTTCGGAATGTCAGGCCTTCGATATGTATGTTGGAACATCTGAAACATTGGACAAGAGGCGGTCGCAAGAATTGCATCTCTCTGCCACCACCGCCCGAGGGCTGGTCGATGAGGTCCTTGTTGTATTCCGCGAGAGCAATCTCTATCGGCTCGACAGGCCCCGACTGATGGGCACTTTTTTTGAGTCTGATTGAGGTCCACCATGGCTCTCCGTTTCCATCTATGATTCCTCTGCCCGTCAGCGCTATATTGTGTGCCTCTCTGGCGAAGATGAGGGGATGCATCCCAAAACACACTATTCCTTCCCAGCGTGTAAACACGGGAGCATACCGCCAGACATCGGGAAAGAATTGCAACACCGCGCCTTGTTCGAGTTCCAGCGTAGTGTTGTCGAAGAGCTCGATGGGGCCGGTGAGGTAGACGCCACAGCCCACCTTGAGGGTCCCCCCGCCTCCATGTTTCAGTGAAGAGAACGCGGCGGCGAAGGCTTTTGAATTATCGGTGAGCCCATCGCCCCTCCCACCGAATTCTCCGATGTCTGCTGTCATGTCGTGCTCCGCAATGTTCTTTTTATAGAGCCGAGATTAAAAATCCGCAATTGTCTTTGATGCCTAAGAATTGGATTTTTCTGTCTTGTGAGTGCGGCCATACAAAAATGTTGACAGTATAGTCAGAAGGGGAGCACAATGAATACTCTATGCAGGCATATTATTCGAGGATTGCCTTTCTTTTGGCATCGCTCCACACGGGCTCGTCGCGGGGTCTGTGGAGAGAACTAATCGCGGCTTCGCAATCGCAGCGCTGTGTCCTCTTCGTGTTGCCGGGAGGCCGGCTTAATGCCGTATCCGGATTTGAACACATGAGAAACGCGGTATACAGGTATGCCCGCGCTCCGAATGTCGATTCAGCGCTGTGCTGGGCTTCCACCTTGAGCGGTTATGCACCGGAGGCTGTGGTGGAGCGCTTCTTGCTCGACACGGTAGATGTGCCGCTCGTCACTTTCGGACTTAAGATACACGGCCATCCTTTTGTTGGCATCGACGCTTATTCGGGAATGAAGGCGCTGATAAAGCATTTTATCAAAGCCCACAGAAAAAGACGTATCGCGTTCATTGCAGGCCCTCGCCAGCATTCTTCGGCGGAAGAGCGGTACCGCGCCTACTGCGATGCCCTGAAAGAGGCACACATCGCCTACGACCCTGCCTTGGTCTGTCTCGACACACCTTGGACCGAAGGGCGCATGGCGGCCTTGCAGCTCCTAGATGAGCGCGGCCTTGTGCCCGGCAGGGATTTCGATGCACTCTGCACGGCGAGCGATCTTTTGACCTTTGAGGCGGCGAGGTTACTGAGGGAGCGGGGAATCGATATTCCCTCTGATATTCCAGTCGGTGGGTTCAACGACTCGGAGGAGAGTCGCATTTTTTCCCCTCCTCTGACGACGGTGCACATGCCCTTCAATCATCAGGCGCTGCGTGCGCTCCGCATGCTTTCTGAGATGCGCAGCGGAGCACTGCTTTCCGACGCAACGCTCAAGGCAAGGCTTGTCATCCGAAGTTCTTGCGGATGTACGCTGAATTCGATTCGAAGAGCGATCAGATCGAAGGTAGGAAAGACGCTTCCTAACGATTTGGAAAGAGCCTTCGAGGTATCGCTCTCCACAAGGCAGGATCGCCCATTTATGGTGTTGGTCGAAAAGATGCTGGATGAGAACATTGAAACCGATGGAAACATCGTAGAGCTGCAGAGCACGCTCTCAGCCCTCCGTGCTGAATTTCTGAGACAAGCACGTTCTTCCGCTGAGGCGGAGAGGGTAGAAGCGCTCATACATCAGGGGATGGTCGCTCTATGTCTTGCCGAAGGAAGAAAATATGAGTATCGACTCTGGAAAGAGAAGCAAGATGAACAAAAGCTCAATCTCTTCAATCAGGAATTGCTCTGTGCGAAGGACATCCAGACGCTCGTTGGCGCGGTTGCAGCGAGACTGCCCGATCTCGGTATATCGAGCGCCTATCTCGTGACGCGCGACAAGCATGACTCGCTGCTCTTTCGTGGGGGATTCAAAAAAGGGAAGGAGGATCCTTCGGGGGTGGTCATCCGTCCGCGCCGGCTGTACGAAGTGGTCCCGCAGGGCTGTTTACTGCCGGAGAGGATCATACCGTCCGAGCCAGGCACGTATTTTATCCTACCACTTTTCTTCGAATCGAAGGACCTTGGGCATCTATTGGTGCAGGCGATCGATATCGACCCTTCTGTCTACGAAGAAATTCGCTCGGCCCTTTCGTCCGCGCTGAGGGGAATAATGCTTTTCGAGGATGGGGATGAGGCGCGCAGGCGTGCCGAAAAGGCGGAAAAGTCGAAATCGGACATCGTAGCTGTAATCTCGCGAGAACTTCAGAACTCGATCGATGCATTCAATGCAGCGACAGCGCTAAGCGCAAATGGACCCGAAGCCTTTGGACGAGAAGTCCAAGGACAGGAAGTATCGAGGCTGAAGGAACTTGTGCAGTACTTGCTGGACCTCTCGCAGGCAAAGTCGGATGCGGTGTTGGCGAAAGCCTCTCTCTTCGATCCTTATGCGTTCTGCCTCTCTTGGGCGGAAGGCCGCCTGGACGACAGCGCATGCGGATTGAAGATCGCATGCGCCGAACCACCCGCCAGCTACCCTGCGCTTTACGGCGACAGAGACCGACTTGCGAGAATACTGTCGATCCTCGCGCAGCTCCTCTCGGAGACGTACCAGACTGATGTGCTGTGGCTTTCTTTTTCCGTCGTAACACAAGGATGTACTCTGGTACTCTCACTGCCGCCAGGCTGGCTCCCGAGTAGATCAGATCATGATATTTTCCAGCATGGAAAGGATATTCGCCTCGAGCTTGCCAGACAACTTTCGGTCCTTCATGGGGGTCACATTAGGTTTGTGGAAGACAGAGAAGGACCTTCAGTCATATTATCGCTGCCGTATCCGACATTACAGGGAGCAATTCGCACTATGCCGGACGATTCAAAGCGTGTACTTTGCTTCTGCCCAGATCGGGCCGTGGCCAGGGCCTTTTCTCATTCGGTCGAAAAGTCTATGCTGGTGCTCCCCTACAATGCCGTCTTCAGTCAGAACATCTCCGAGGCGGAGCGAGTGCTCTTGTATCTTGATCCTGCAGATATCGACCACGAGACTCTGGCTGCACTCTCTTTTATGCTTGATCAGGATATCGTTCAGAGAGCCGAGATCTACATCGCACTCCATCCTGGCGTTGGGGAGGCCGTGCTGGGACACGCCGCGGACGCAGCGGAGGTAGTACGCTCGATTCTGTTCTCGGAATCTTCTTCCTCGATTTTAGTGGTCGGAAGCGAGCGAGCGTCCAGTTCGAACATGACCGCCATTCAGAGTCTTGCGCAAGAGGCGGGGATGAAACTCGTCGCATGTACCTCTCCTGCGGTGGCGGAAGCAGCCTTGAGTCGGTGGCAGTCTGCGCTCTTTCTAGTATTTGAGACAAGGGTGGACAGTCAAGGCTTCGGCCCCATTCTGCAGAGGTTTCCAAGCGTGCCTGTAATCGTGGCATCGCGATTCTTTGGGAAAGAAGAAGAATCGGCTGGCGTCCTTGCTCGCCCCCACACGGTTTTCTGCAACACTGGAGAAGTTTTTTCTGATTTACTGATAGACTTGATCCGGCGTGCCCTGGCAGGACAGAAATTCCTCCCCCCTCCGACCGCCACCGTTGTCGCCAAATGTATTTTTATCTTGAACAAGACCTATGCCGATCAACTTTCGCGCTGGAAGTTGGCTTCTTTGCTCAACACGAGCGAGGATTACCTCAGCAGGATTTTTCATAGGCAGATGGGTGTTTCGCTCTGGGAATACCTTGCAAGGCTCCGCATCGTCCACGCGATTGACCTGTTGCGATCGACCGGCGCGAGCCTCTCGGAGATCGCCGATAGGACCGGTTTCCGAGACGAGGCGTATTTCTGTAGAGTTTTCAAAAGAATAACGAATGCCACACCAGGCTCCTTTCGCAGTGGATCCTCTACCGAAGTCAGAAAAGTACAAAAATCTGACTGAAAAAGAGCAAGGTTGTCGCCTATTATAACGATGGACGAACAATCTATGGAAGGACAATCGATTCTATTGAAGAACCCTGTTTCTCATACACTATGGCGCCGCATTGTGCGGCATAAATCCATATATCTGGTTGCTTCGTTCTCATTTATTTATTTCATCATATTCAAGTATGTGCCTATCTGGAACGCGCAGATCGCCTTTCGCGATTTTCAGGCGCTGGAAGGGGTCACTGGAAGTCCCTGGATCGGCTTCAAGAATTTCTCTGATTTCGTCAACAGCTATTATTTCTGGGAATTGATCCGTAATACGGTTTTTTACAGTCTTGGGAAAATGTTGTTCTCTGTCCCCGCTGCGGTCTTCCTCGCGGTGGCGCTCTATGAGTGCCGCGTGTTCTGGCTTAGAAAGACTGTACAGACAATGGCATATTTGCCGCACTTCCTCTCATGGGTCATTATGTACGCCATACTTCTGGCCATCCTATCGCCTTCGAATGGCATTTTGAACGACTTCATCAAGGTGTTCGGTGGGGAGCCAATTTCTTTCATGACCGACACGAAGGCCTTCCCGTGGATCGTCATACTCTCCGACACATGGAAGGAGACGGGGTGGAGTGCGATCATTTTCCTCGCGGCACTTATGGGCATCGATCCGTGTCTTTTTGAGGCTGCGGCAGTAGAGGGGGCCAGCGCGTGGCAGCGAGTGCGCTACATCACGCTTCCTGCAATAAAACCAGTGATCGTCGTGGTCGTGTTACTCAAGCTCGGCACAGTGCTCGATGCAGGCTTCAACCAGATATTTATGTTGTATTCGCTGCCGGTCTACAGCGTCGCCGATATCATCGACACCTGGATTTACCGACAGGGCATCCTCGAGTTCCGTTTTGGGCTCGCTACGGCCGTGGGGCTGTTTAAAGGCGTCTTCGGTCTTTTGCTCCTCGTCGGGTCGAATAAGCTCATCAAACGGTATACGGGCAATGGTCTCTATTGAAGGTAAGCCGGTATGACGAGCACGATCAAGCTGACCAGAAGCGACAGGGTCTTTCACATCTTCATCGACGCGGCGCTCGCGCTGATACTCGCGTTGCTCATCATACCCATATGGAGCACGCTTACGCTTTCCTTTCAGCCTAATGACTTCATTGGTTCGGCACTCGACGGCATGATCCTGCCGCCATGGAAATGGTCCACTGCAGCGTACAAAGCCCTCCTGGGTCACCGCTCGTTTTTGAGCGCAGCGGGCAACAGTTTTCGCATTTTCTTCGAAGGGGTCATCACCGCGCTTTTTTTCACCGTGCCGCTTGCCTACGCCCTGTCGATAAAAACTCTGCCGGGAAGAAAATTGCTGTATGGTATAGTCCTTGTGCCGTACCTCTTCAACCCTGGTCTTGTTCCGAATTACCTTTTGGTGACAAAGTTGAGCCTTACCAATACGCTCGCGGCGGTTTTCTTACCTGGCGCGGTCAGTGTGTACAATACGCTCATCATGAAGAGTTTCTTCGAAGAGTTGCCGGAGGAATTGAAAGAATCGGCGCGCATAGACGGCGCTTCGGAACTGACGGTGCTACTCAAGATCATTTTACCGCTTTCGAAGCCAATTCTGCTCACGATAGGGCTCTACTACGGCGTGCACTTCTGGAACGACTTCTTCAACGCCATGCTCTACATCAACGACGCAAAGCTTCAGCCTTTACCGATCCTCTTGCGGAACATTCTTCTGTCTTCGGGCATGAACGAGTATGTAGAGGCAAACGCCTTCGGCGAGGCGCCGATATATGCCATCAAGGCGGCGAGTGTGTTTTTAGCGGCGATCCCAATGCTCGTCGCCTATCCGTTCATACAGAGGTACTTTGTCAAGGGTACGATGCTAGGGAGCATTAAGGGATAGCGTTCCGTTAGGCATTTTGCCATCGAAGGAGGTAAAAGAAATGAAAAGAATCGTAAAAGCCGGCATGATCGTGCTCTTCATGCTGGTGGTCATTGCGTCTGCATTCGGACAGGGGACAAAAAAGCTGGTGCCGATCGAACTCTGGTACGGCGCGGCGATCACCGAGGCGGGGCCTCCGCCCGACGACTGGGTATTCTACAAGATTGCGAGAGAGCAGCTCGGCATTGATCTCAAGCTCATGGCCGAGCCATCGAACGAGAATGATCAGGACGTGAAGATTCTTGCGGCGGCGGCGGCGAATCAGCTGCCTGACATTTTCATGGTCCGACGCGAGCCATGGCAAATTCTCATTAAGCAGGGACTCGTCGCCGAAGTCGACGACATGTACCCGCTCATGCCGCATCGCGCCGAGCACTGGTTCAACCAGGATAGCCGCAACTATACGACGATTAACGGCAAGAGCTACGGCCTGGCCTTTCCTGGTTCGCTGCAGAAGAATGAGGGTCTCGTCATCCGCAAGGACTGGTTGGATAAGCTCGGTCTTAAAATGCCTACCACCCTCGACGAATTCTTCGATGTCTGCTATGCCTTTACCTACAATGACCCGGATGGAAACGGCAAAAACGACACCTACGGTTTTGGTGCATTCGTCGAATACTTCGACCAGGAAATGTATCTTGGCCGCCGTTTCGATCCCATTATGGGCGCCTTCGGCGTCGCAGGCACCTGGAACATGACGAAGCATGATTTCGGACTCAACGTCAAGAAACCCGAGTATTACGAAGCCCTGCAGTTCGTGAAGAAGATGATTGATGCCAAGGTCATCGATCCTGACTGGCCGAGCCTCAAGAAGGATGATTTTAGGGCTGCTTGGAAGCAGGGTAAGTTCGGCATTATGCGGGAGCAGTTTGCCGCGCTTGCCGCAGCAGCGAACTATGCACCCTTCGACAAGAACTTCCCCAATGGTGAATGGGCTGCTCTTCCTCCGCCCAAAGGTCCGAGCGGAAAGAGCTCGGTGGGGGTCTATGATATGAACTATCGCATTTACGCGGTTTCGACCAAGGCTGCGAAGGCAGGGAAGAAGGAGGCCATTGCCAGACTCCTCGACTACATGGCGACGGATGAAGGCTACAAACTCATCGGTTGGGGCATCGAGGGCGTCAACTATTCCATCGATGCTAACGGTAACATCAGCGACAAGGGGGTCCCCGAGGACACCAAATTTTCTTCTCCGAAGGGACAGACGGTCACCCAGTTAAGAAATATGGTCTTTTACAATAGCGAGATGGAACTTATTTCGAGGTATCCGTATTTCAAGACCGCAAATGGCCGCACCATGGGCCCCCTGCTTTACCTCAAGACATTCCAGAGCTTCCCGTGGACGAACGTGACCGGTTCCGGCACCATAAAGCCTCATCCTAACAATGCGGATCTGAAGCGCTACATCAATCAGGGCGTCCAGGAGTTTGTGCTCGGTAAGCGCCCGCTCACGAAAGAGAATTTTGCAGCATTTGTCGCGCAGATGGACAAGCTCGGGGCAGCAGAGTGGGAAAAGACCGCACGCCGGGAGATGGAAGAAGCAGGGTATCTGCAGTAAGAACTACAGGGGTGCGCTATGAATCCCGACAGGACAGCCGTATATCTTCAGGTTCTTGCATCGGCTACCGCGGCTGCCCTGGTCGACTGCAGGCCCTCCTCGGTCAGATGGAATTACGAGACGGGGCTCCTCTTGCACGCGCTTGGGGAAGCCTCGGAGCATGTCTTCGGCGGGCTTCTCGATGAGGCTGTTCTCGAGCGCCTTAAGGCGCTGATTCTTTCTGATGGCACGATCAGTGGCTATTCGAAGGAAGAATTCAATCTGGACCAGATCAATGCCGGAAAAGAGCTGTTCCGTCTCTGGAAGACGGACAGCTTCCAGTGTTCCAAGAGGGCGATCTCGACACTTATCGAACAACTTGTGCAACAGCCACGGACGCTCTCAGGTTCTTACTGGCATAAAAAAATCTATCCTGATCAGGTGTGGCTCGACGGTCTGTACATGTTCGGGCCCTTTCAAGCCCGCTGTGGGGCGGAGTTTGGCCTGCCCGAGCTTATCGACGACGTCTGTCGGCAGTTTCTTACTGTTCAGTCCAGCATGCGACATGAGGCGACAGGGCTTTATTACCACGCAAGAGATGAGAAAAGGGCGTCAAAATGGGCACACCCGCAGACCGGCTGCTCGCCGCACGTGTGGGGTAGGGCGGTCGGCTGGCTGAGCATGGCACTCGTCGATACTCTCGACTGGATTCCCCCTACACATGGCCAGCGTACCTTGCTGGTGGGTATGCTGGCCGAGCTCCTCGACGCGGTGGTTCGTGCGCAGCGGGCGTCGGGGCTCTGGCTGCAGGTCGCCGATGAGCCTTCCCGCTCCGGTAATTACGAGGAGACATCCGCATCCGCGATGTTTGCCTATGCGCTGTACAAGGGCTCGAGGAAGGGATACGCCTCAGGCAGCGCCCAGGCGGAGAGATGGAAGCGGGCCGCGGATTCGGCCGTGGAGGGCATCATCGCCAGCCGTCTGCGCTGGGACTGCGACTGCGGTCCAAGACCACCCCGCCTTCACCTTGAGGGAATCTGCGGAGTGGCGGGCCTGGGCGGAACTCCCTACCGGGACGGTTCCTTTGAATACTATATTCGCGAGCCAGTCGTCGCCGACGATTTCAAGGGAACTGGCCCCTTCATGCTCGCCCTCGGCGAGGCCCTGAAGGCCTCTCGGGGCTGAGCGGGGCTGAGTAAAGCAGCGGCAATTTTAAAATTTTTTGCGCAATTTTCTGCACAGTCGCACCGGTGCACTACCGCGCCGTGACCTTGCGGTGGCCTCGATCGAGATGCTCTGCGAGGTCCCGGCAGGGGTGGTAGCGAACAAGTGGAGCAGGAAAGTCTCGCTGTTCCTGGGTTCGACACCCTTCGATTATTCCTTCTCGAACGGCACCCCGAGCGCGGCGGGCGGTGTTGCGTTCATCGCGCGCAGGACCCTGGCTATGTCCCGGCGGACGTTCTCCGGAAGGCGCGCGAGCGAGCGGTCGACCCATTCCGCGTTGCCTATGTTGACGAAGAGGAGAGTGAGGATCATGAGGGGAAAGGGCGCTACCTGGAGGACCTGTGAGGGCACCGAGGGTAGGTTGGGCTGGAGCACGAGGCCGAGCCACTGCAGAAATGCAAAGAGGTAGGCGCCGAATGCCGCCCTGAATGGTTTCCAGCCGCCGAAGATCGTAATCGAGAGCACAATCCAGCCGATGCCGTCGAGGCCGGAGATGGTGCCTTTCCAGCCTGCCTTTATCGAAAGCGAGTAGATCGGCCCGGCAAGGCCCGCGATTGCGCCGCCGATGGCGGCGTACAGGTAGCGCAGACGGTTTACGTTGGCTCCGCGGATATAGACTGCGGCGGGCCGCTCCCCGACGCCGCGCAGGGTGAGGCCCGGCCTCGTCCTGAAGATAAAGAACCACGCAGCGACGATGAGGATGAACGAAAGGTAGGTCATTACGTCCTGGCGGAACAGAATCGTGCCCACGACGGGTAGTCGTTCGAGGCCTGGGATAGGAACTTGGGAGATGCGGGGTCCGACCTTGCCCATGATGGGATTTCCGAGGAAATAGGAGAGGTCGCGGCAGAGCTGGGCGAGCACAAAGCCCACCGCCACCTGCGACTGGAGCAGCGTCAGGCTTGCGAATGTCACGACGAGGGAGACGAGGGCTCCGATGGCCGCCCCGGCCAGAAACCCGAGCACCACGCTGTTCGTCGCGAGCGCCGCTGCGAAGCTGCCCATCGCGGACAGAAGGATCATGCCGTTCATGGAGAGGTTGAGCACGCCGGCCCGCTCGGAGATGGTCTCTCCGATGACGGCGAAGAGCACGGGTGCGGCGGCCGCCAGGACGCCGGCAATGCTTGTGACAAGGGCTGAATTGTTCATGGTGTCCCCTTCGTTTTTTTGAGAAGCCTCGCGCGGACTCCGTGTCCCAGAATGACGAAGAGCACCAGAGTTCCCTGAAGAACGCCCGCGAGCGAAGAATCCAGCTTGAGGACGATCGGCAGCTGAATCGATCCCACGTTGAGAGCGGCGAAGAACAGGGCTACGGGCGCGGCGAGGCTTGCGCGGTAACCTACCAGCAGGGCCACCATGAGGCCGAGGTAGCCGTAGCCCGACGAGATCGAAGGGATGAGCCGGTGATAGACGGCTGTCACCTGCACCGCGCCGGCGAGACCCGCGAAGACGCCGCAGATCGCAAAGGAAGCCATCATATTCTGCCAGGTGGAAATGCCGAGGATGTAGGCCGACCTCGGATTCTTGCCGACCGCTTTGAGCTTCAGGCCGAAGTAGGTGCCTTCGATCATCGCATATACCACGATGATGCCGACGATGGCGATCGCGATGGTCGCCGGCGTAAGTCTCGAAGAGCCGGCGGCGATCGGCATCCAGAGAGAGCGGTCGAAGGGCAGGGTTCCCGACATGGAGGCGACGCCGGGGCGCTTCCAGGGCCCGAATATGAGCCAGATATTGAGCGCCGTGGCGACGAAGTTGAGCCCGAGTCCGCCGAATATTTCGTTCACTCCGCCGAATGTCCGTAAGGCTCCTGCGAGCAGGGCCCAGAGCGTCCCCCCGAGAACGCCGGCGAGCACCGCAATGGTGAGGATAATACCGGGGTTCCACCCCGAATCCTGGAGGAGTCGCATCGCCCAGGTGGTGAAGATGGCGCCGAGCGTGATTTGCCCTTCGATGCCTATATTCCAGAGCCCCACCGTGAACGTGACGAGGAGTCCCGAAGTGGCCAGAAGAAGCGGCACCCACGAGACGAGGACGTTGGACGCGACGTCCCAGGAACCCACCGCGCCGAGCGCGATGTATTTGTAGGCGGCAAGGGGGTGGGCCCCGGCCAGGAAGAGTACCAGGCTGGCGATGACGAGGGCAAAGAGGATGGCTCCGATCTGAAAGAGAAGCCTGTTGCCGCGAGTGTCACGCATGGGATACCTCCGTCTCTATCGAGTCCCAGTCTTTGCCGCCGATCAGGCGACCTAGGCGCTCGACAGTCAGGGTGCTCGCCCTCAAAGGCAGTGTCACCCGCCCCGCAAAAAACACGAGCACGCGGTCGCTGTACTTGAGAATTTCGTCGAGGTCGGAGGAGATGAACACAATGGCCGTGCCGCGGGCGCAGCGTTCTTTGAGCTTGCCCCAGATGTAGATGGTCGACTCGACATCGAGCCCCCTCGTCGGGTGTTCGACCAGAATAAGCTTCAGTGGATCGCGCATGAGGGCAAGGAGGGCCCGCTGCTGGTTGCCTCCGGAAAGCGATTCCACGGGGCTGTCCGGTCTGCCCTTGATGTTGAAGAGCGAAATGCGGCTCTTCGCAAGCTCCTCCGATTTTTTGCGGTCGATAAAGAGGCCTTTCATCCCCTCGGAGAGGATGAAGTGTTCCGTGAGCGAAAGTCCGGGGATAAGGGCCTGTTCGAGCCGCGCGGCGGGAAGATAGACCACACCTTTCTTGCGGAACTCGTGGTAGGTTTTGCCTGTCATGTCCTTCTCGTCCTCGTCGAGGCATAAGGAGCCTTTTACGGGCTGCACAAGGCCTGCGCAGGCGCTCAGAAAGAGTGTCTGGCCGGAGCCCTCCATGCCCGCCACTCCGATGACCTCTCCGGCGCGAACCCTAAGGTCGATGTTCTTGATCTGGATTCTTATCCCCTCTACATCGACGTGCTTCGCATGGAGCACGGTCGTGCCCATCCGCAGCTGTGTCTTGGGCTCTTGAGGGATCTCTTTGCCGAACATCATCTCGACCAGGACCTTCGTATCGAAAGGAGGCTCCACTGTACCGACAAGTCTTCCTTGTCGGAGGACTGTTGCTCGGTTGCAGAGTGCCTCGACGTCTTCGAGTTTGTGGGAGACGAAGAGCACGGTCATACCCTCAGCCGCGAGCTTTTTCAGGGTCGCAAAGAGTTTTTCCTTCTGTGGCAGACTGATGCCGGTCGTCGGCTCGTCCAGGATGAGTACGCGCGAGCCCAACCACAAAAGGCGAAGAATCTCGAGCTGCTGGCGCTCGCCGACTGTGAGGGTGTCAACATAGGATTCGGGGTCGATGGAAAAATCGAAACGGGTCGCGAGCTCGTTGAATTCGCGGATAGCCGCCCGTCGGTTCGGAATAAGCCCGCCTTTTTTGCCCAGAATAAAATCATCGATCACCTTGAAGGGAGGGAAGTCCAGCGGGTCCTGATGCAGCATGCCGATGCCCTGCCGTATCGCATCCGCCGGGTCATCGATGGTTACTTTTTTCCCATCGAGGAGGATATCGCCGGAATCGGGACTGTAAAAGCCCGAGAGGATTTTCATGAGAGTGCTTTTCCCCGCGCCGTTCTCACCAAGGATACCCTCGATACTGGAGGAGGGCACCGTAAAAGAGATATTGTCGTTTGCGCGCACCGCACCGAAACACTTTGTGATTCCTCGTACTTCGACCTGCATTGTCGCCTTCTTTTCGCTCTTTCCATACACCGCGGAGGCGCGGAGAGTGCCGATTGGCCGCTCCGTGCCTCCGCAAGTACCGTGAAAAGGGCATTTGTGCTACGTATACCTGCTTATCTTGATACCGATTGCCCTTCCATGCCCTGCAACAGCTGCGGCAGATACCAGATCTGCTGGTCGGTGGCCTTTTCGCCCTTCTTCAGAAACACGGAGCCATCCTGATAGTTGAGGGGGCCGATCCAGAGGTTCAACCCTTTACCGAGTTCGCCGATGAACTTGTCGACGGCCGCTGAGGCCTCCTTGGAGAGGGTCCCCTTGTTGAAGCCGACCGCCGAGGTGTCTGGGTTGTTGATGTTCTTCCAGTCAGGATCGTTCCACTCGAAGTGGTTTTTCCAGGTTCCGTTTATGGCGGATTTTGCGGCGTTCAGGTACGCCGGCCCCCAGTTGAAGTAGGGAACGCCGAGCGAAACGCCCTTGCCTTCGTCGAGGGCTTTGGCATAATCGTAGGGAATTGCCCAGACCTGCTTGCCCTGAGCCGTGTACTTCGCTGCTTCGGCCACCGCCTCGGTGGTGTCGATGCCGGAGATGACGACATCGAAGCCCGAGTTGAAGAAATCGTCCGCAACCTGGGTTAGGTCCGAAGTGACACCCGGGATATTGAACCAGAAACCGATCCAGGTGACCTTAAAGGTCAGCTTTGCCGGGTCTTTCTTGAGGTAGTTGACCCAGGCATAACGGGCGCCGAGGTAGGCGGAGGCGGCGAGACGGCGGGTTTCATCATTGATGAGTGGGCCGAGGTAGCCAATCTTGCCGGTCTTGGTCGTCATCGCCGCCGCGACGCCGGCAACCATCTTCATGTATTCCATCTTGCCCATGATGTTGATCATGTTGGGAAGAGGCAAGTAGTTCTTGCCTTCTTTCCACTGCTGCGAGCCTGAGGTGAGGATGACGAAGATCTCCGGATGGTCTTGGGCGAATCTGATGGCCTCGTCGGTCATGTCGTCCGAACTGAAGATCACGAGCTTCGCCCCTTGGGCCACGAGGCTTTCGCCGAGCTGGGATACCGTGGTGCCGGGGCGGTCCGCGGAATTTGCCTTGTCGATATACACGAGCTTGGTGCCCGGCAGTTTTGCCAGGACATACTGCACTCCCTCGTAGTTTGCCTGACTCCATCCGTGGTCGTTGTAGGGGCCAACCATGACCAGACCAATGGTCAGGTTGGGACCTGCGGCCGGAGGCGCGCTCTGAGCGAAGGTGACAGAACCTGCCACGAGCGCGATGACCAGCAGCAAAAAGAGCTTGGAAATGTTGCGCATCTTACTCCTCCTTTGAAACCTCCTTTGAAATCTTTGTCGGCAACGCCGAACAGATGATATTTCCATGACCTCGTCTCAGCCGGCAGCCGTGGCGGCACGGGCTTTCAATTTCTCCTTGAGGTCGGCGATGTCCTTTGGAATGAAGCGCACCGCGAAGATGAAGAAGGCAAAACACATTGCCCATGCCACCGTACATATGATAAGAATGGCGTTGCCGAGCGTGCTCCTGTCGGCAATGATGCCCGCCATGAGGGGGGCGAGCGCTGAACCTACCGTCTCGATGAAGTTCTGCGCGGCGTTGGTCGTGGCGCGGATCTCAGGCTCCGTCACGTCGTAGAACGACGAGAGCACATTGGGCGAGGCGAAGGGGATGAACAAGGCGGTGGCGCAGAGCATGATGCCGAACGGCAAGTGGGCCCCCATGGGGATGTTCATGGTGATCCAGAGGAGCACAGCCCCTATGGCAACCCCCGCCGCTCCCACAATGACGCGGCCCTTGGGTGTCTTCTTGAAGAGTCTGTCGCCCAGTGCTCCACCGATCGGATAACCCGCTGCTAGAACGAGGACTGCCGGCACCATCGTCAGAAGCGTCTGCGTGTCGTTGTACCCTCGCTCACTTTTCAGATAGTCGAAGAACCAGTATGTGATGACGTTCCATGGGAATACCCCGACGAAGCCCTGCAGAAAGAGTATGATGAGACTCTTTTTCTTAAAGAGTTCGCCGACGGTCTTCCAGCTGAATTTAAAGCGCTCGAGGTGTTCCACGGACGAGAGCTCGGGCTCCGCCGAGCCGCGGGGTCTGTCCTTCACAAAGAGGAATACGACGAAGGATACGACAATACCGAGCGAGCCGGTGAGATAGAACACATTGCGCCATCCGTAAGCCGCACCGAAAACCAGCGCCAGCACCATGCCTATCAGGTAGCCGAAGGGCTGCGCCACTTGCAGGAACCCATATATTTTTCCTCTTTTTTTGGGGGGATAATAGTCTGAAATGAGGCTGTAAATGCCGGGATAGCTCGAATCATCGATACCAGTGCTCGCCCGCGTGATGAGGAATACCGAGTACGTCGGTGCGATGGCGTTGAGCCATGTCGTGGTCCCCCAGAGGAAGGATGCAAGCGCCAGGAGCTTGGGCCTTGAAAAGCGGTCGTAGAGCCAGCCCCACAAGGGGTAGAAGATGGCGCCTACGATCAGGGCTCCGGTGGTGACCGCGCCCATCTGGGTGTAGCTTATCTTGAAAGTATCCATGATCTGGGTCGTCAAGGGTCCGATAAGGAGCTTGTCCGCCTGATGCAGCAGCATGAAGCAGAACATGACCCAGAACGCCGAATGGGCTCCTTTTACGACATTTCCTTTCGTTTTTGCCTGCATGATTTCCTGCTCCTCTGCGCGGCGATGAGCGCCGACAGCATTGTAGTCTCCGTGCGCATGCATAAGAGTAGCGCAGGTTCACGGTTCGCGCAAATCATTTTGTGCAAAAAGAAAGAAATTCGTCCGGGAAAGGGGACTCGAAGCGCATGATCTGCCCTGTGAAAGGGTGCTCTATCGTCAGGATCATCGCGTGGAGGCAGAGTCGGCCGAGGGGGTTGCTGTTAGCACCATACCGAGCATCGCCCGCCACCGGATGGCCCGCTGCCGAAAGCTGCGCTCGTATCTGATGTTTTCTCCCCGTCTCGAGTCTGAGTTCCAGAAGCGAGTAGTGCCTTCCTTCCCTCAGGACACGCCACGCCGTGATTGCCCTAAGCGCGCCTCTTGTCTCCTCTTTGGCGACATACACCGTGCCGGCGCGATTCTCGACGAGCCAGGAATCGAAAATTCCGGATTCTTCCCGGAATGCGCCTTCGGCGAGGGCGACATAGACCCTCTCCCTGACGAGCTCATTCCATCGGGACATGAGAACCTTCTTGCCCTTCGCGCTCTTTGCGAACATCATCACGCCGGAAGTGTCCCGGTCCAGGCGGTGGACGACCGCCGGCCTCGCGTGCGGGTTTTCCCTTTTCATGTGATCGGTCACAATGTCGTACAGCGTCTTTACCCTGGAGCCCTCCGGTGCGATCACCGCGAGGCCTACGGGCTTTGAAACTACGATTATATCCTTGTCTTCGTAGAGATAGTCGATTTTTCCCCAGTGTTCACCCTGTCGTGTGGTCATGGAAGCCTCGCCGCAAGCCTCGCCGCGCTCAAGGCTGCGCTCAAGGCTGCGCCGGTTCTGGTAGCGTTGCCTCTGCCGAGATGGTGATGCCCCCGCGCGGTTTCTGGGTGATGCTCACGGTGACGCTTTTTGGCCTAATGGCGTCGAAGACATCCTTCGCGATTTGGGCGGCGAGCGCCTCGCAAAACACTCCTTCCTCCCTGAAGGACCAAAGGTAGAGCTTGAGGCTTTTCGACTCGATGCACAGGTCTGCCGGCTCGAACTCGATCCTGACGGTTTCCCAGTCGGGCTGGCCGGTCACAGGGCAGAGGCTC
>Ga0067045_1028123_pt1 | contig 42311 bp, 23 predicted proteins | sample TerdegcTABiofilm_FD_59184 | JGI IMG/M metagenome (GOLD analysis project Ga0067045, IMG submission 59184) | Combined Assembly of (Gp0054472, Gp0054536) Wastewater bioreactor microbial communities from Singapore -Terephthalate degrading... | reverse complement strand
TAAACGATCCAGTTCATAGATATGATATTCGAAGAATTCACGCTCCTCGAAACCACGGTCAGCTTCTGGAGCAGCCATTTCATAAACCATTCCTTTTCTAAGAGCAGCGGTTGGTAGCGGAGCGCGGTGAATATCGCCTGCAACCAGTTTCAGACGAGCATCCTTAAAGGTGGCACCACACTGATTATCCAGTGAGACCCAGGCATCCAGGTTAATAAGATCTCCTTTCTCTGAAAGCACTCCCACATATTCAGCCTGCCAACTCATTCCGCTGGTCAAATAACTCACTTCCAACTTTTCTTTTCCTTCATTCACTCCAGCCAGTTCCCAGATCAAAGTGGGACGGGTAATCAATCCCTCCGGCAATTCTTTGACGTTCACCGACATCTTATCATTCCAGGGAATAATCTTAATTCCTTCTTTAGTCTTCAACACCAGGGATCCGCCATACCGGCTGAGCAAAGTACCCTGAATCAATTCCCCATTCTCTCTGATAATGTCGACCGGGTGATCAATATATTTTTCCAAAATTTTATCGGAGCTTACCAGATCATATTCAAAATTTTGTTCAAGTACCTGAAACTTTTGATTTCCGCTAAGGGAGCGTAAATGAACTGAGGTAGGAATCAGTTTGGCCGCCACATCCGTAAAGCGCAGCGGCAGTTCGCTTTTCTTGATCTGCACTTCCCGCACCTGCTTAATAAGTGCCAGATCCTGATTATAGACCGTTACATAATTCTCATCGGCTGCAACAACAGTCGACATAAAAAGAATAAACGGCAACGTGAAAAACAATACATAAATCATTATGCTCTCCTTAATTTAAGGATCGTAAATTGGTGCGTAGCTTCTCTAATTTATCATTGAAGTTTTTCAATTTTTCCTGATCCTGTTTGACAACAGCTTCCGGTGCTTTCGACAAATATTGCGGATTCTGTAGCTTCTGGGTTAATCCATTCACCTGTTCTTCTAATCTTTTCACTTCACGAGTAATCCGTGATTTTTCAAGTTCCAGATCGATTAAGCCGGCCAGTGGAACGAACAGTTCCACTTCTTCCACAACTGCCACCGCGGCTGAGGGTACTTTTTGCTCCGATGGTATTTTTTGGATATCCTTAATCCGCGCCAGAGTGTGAATATAAACGCTATGCTTATCCATCAGTCGAGTAAATTTTTCGGAGGAGGATTTGTATTTCAATTCTGCCTGACTTCCCGGTGGCACATTCATTTCAGAACGAATATTGCGCACCGCAGAAATTACTTTTTGAATAAATTCCATCTCCCATTCAGCCGGTTGATTAATAAATTCCGGTTCGACTATTGGCCATTCGGAGATGACCAAACTATTTTCGCTGGGAGTCTTCAGGCGAGACCAGATTTCTTCAGTAATAAATGGCATATAAGGATGTAATAAATTCATGCAGGTTTTCATCACATGCACCGCAATGGTACGAACGGTATCTTTTTCCATCGCCGGTGTCTCAGGGGTCAAACGCGGTTTAATCAACTCTAGATACCAATCACAGAATTCATGCCAGAAGAAATGATAGACTGCTGACAGCGAATCGTTGATGCGGAAATTGTCCAGACTTTTTCCTACAGCCTCAACGGTTTTCTGCAAGCGGCTTAAGATCCAATAATCTGCCAGCTGATAATACGGCTGATAATCCTGGTAATTGTCTGCTGGCTTTTCCAGATTTAAAGCCAGGAAACGGTATGCATTCCAAATTTTGTTGGAAAAGTTACGCCCCATTTCGAAATGCGATTCAGCCAGATTGATATCCTGCCCTTCTGAGCTCAGCATAATTAGCGTGAAACGCATGGCATCCGCACTGTATTTCTGGATGATATCCAGCGGATCAATGCCATTACCCAATGATTTGCTCATCTTGCGGCCTAAATGGTCGCGTATGATTCCATTAAGATAAACATCCTTGAAAGGAATCTTTTTCATGAACTCCATACCGGCCATCACCATTCGGGCTACCCAGAAAAAGATAATATCTGGGCCAGTAATCAACAGATCGGTGGGATAGAAATACTCCAATTCGGGAGTCTTATCCGGCCAGCCCAGCGTAGAAAAAGGCCACAGCCAGGAACTAAACCAGGTATCGAGAACATTTTCATCCTGCTTCCACTCGGTGCCGAGACATTTCTCGCATTTCGCCGGCATTTCCAGGGCGGCCACGGTATGACCGCATTTCTGACAATAATACACCGGAATACGATGTCCCCACCACAATTGCCGACTGATACACCAATCGCGGATATTTTCCAGCCAATTGATATAGGTTTTCTCCCAACGCTCGGCCGGGTGAAATTTCAAGGTTCCCTCGGTAACCACCGTGATAGCCGGTCGGGCTAAATCTTTCATTTTAACAAACCATTGCTCGGAAAGCCAGGGCTCAATCATGGTGCTGCAACGATGGCAATGTCCCACACTATGATGATGATCGGTAATCTTCAGGAGCAAACCCTGCTTTTCCAGCTCCTTCACGACTCGTTTGCGGGCTTCGAAGCGATCCAGATTAGCAAAAGCGCCAGCATTCTGATTCAGCGTTCCATCAGTATTTAAAATATCCATCGCCGGTAGCTGATGACGCTTACTGATCTCAAAATCGTTTGGATCGTGAGCGGGGGTCACTTTCACCGCTCCCGTCCCAAACTCCGGATCCACCTGTCGATCGGCTATCACCAAAATTTCTCGATTCATTAAGGGCAGGATGACGGTTTTCCCGATAAGATGCTGATATCGCTGATCTTCCGGATGAACGGCCACAGCCGTATCACCCAGCATGGTCTCCGGACGGGTAGTAGCCACGATCACATATTCCGTGCTGTCCTTCACCGGGTATTTGATGTACCATAATCTCCCACTGACTTCTTTGTATTCCACTTCCTCATCCGAGATAGCGGTTCCGCAGCGGGGGCACCAGTTAATGATATATCTTCCTTTATAAATCCATCCTTTATTATATAAACGAATAAACACTTCCAACACCGCCCGTGACAATCCTTTATCCATGGTAAAGCGTTCTCGCCGCCAATCGCAGGAACACCCCATCTTTTTCAATTGATAAATGATCTGGTTACCATAGCGTTCTTTCCATTCCCACACTCTCTTCACAAAAGCCTCGCGACCCAGATCGAAACGGGTTTTATTCTCTTTCTTGAGTTCTTTCTCCACCACATTCTGAGTGGCAATGCCGGCGTGATCGGTGCCGGGTAACCACAGAGTCTCATATCCTTGCTTACGTTTATAGCGAATATAGATATCCTGGATTGTGTTGTTATAGGCATGCCCCATATGCAGCGCCGCAGTCACATTCGGTGGCGGAATGACGATGGTAAAAGGCTGTTTCTCTGGATTAACTTCAGCGTTGAAAAAACCATTTTTCAACCAATGCTCGTACCAGCGGTCTTCCACTTCTCGCGGATTATAAACTTTGGGGATACTGTTTCTATCATTACTCATAACTGCTCTTTCGCCACTTTTACATTTGCCCGTATCTTTTAGCCTGAATAATTTTAAAAATAAATTTAACACATACTGAATAAAGAAACAAAACATCAATTTATAAAGAGAATAACTGTTTGATGCTCCACCTGTCAAACCCTTTGCGAGAAATAATCAGCAAAAGGGCTCATTCAAATCATTCACGAGTTTTTAAGATTTTAAGGAATAAATATCCGTAAATGAATGATGCTGTGCCAGCCATTAAAAGAGTGGTTAGTTTGCCTGGAGTTTTTCATGGTATAATCGAAATGGACTTCTATCTCATGGGAAGAACGTATTTCAGCCAGTCCAAATGCCAGGTAGTGCCTCTGATGTTCCGGAAGGTAACGCGGCGATTCGAAACCTGTTTTTGCATCATTGTAATTATATCCTACCCGAAGATAGTGTATGGGATCCAGAGTAATTTCACAACCAACGATTCCTGTTAATCCATCATTCTGACCATTCCAGCTAAGTTTACTTTGATAATCCATAAAATTTTCGTCCACTCGCATAAATCCAACTTCACCAATCAACAGCAGAAAATTGATGGGCATCGATAGACCCGCTCCGACTTCATAGACATGACGCGATCGTTGGGTTATCAAAATCGGAAGATTGGGATGTTCACTAAAATCATCCTGAACCAGATACCTACCGTAAAGACCGACAATTAGCTTATTGATAAAAATCCGGGATCGATAACTCAGTTGATATCCATCCTGATACCAATAAGAATCCATTTTACGAATTGTCCCGGTGTTATCGGCCACCTCCTGAGTGTGGTATAAATAATCAAAAGACAATAACATATGATATTTCTGACGGAGCAACTGTATGGCCAGATTATAGTACCAACTATCCAGATTAATATAACGATCGAATTCTTGCACTATTCCCCGATAAACGGCTTCACTGCGATATCGTCGAGTGTAAATATCTTTTCCATCCCAGCTTTTCGATAATTCAATCTGATCCTGTAAAAATGAAGCCTGCAACCAGGATCCAATGACCAGCTGAGGTAACAAATGGTAGGCCATTCCGAACTTGATGGCGAAATCCCGATGAATAGTACGTGGCCGTGTATATTGCTCCTTCAAACTGGTAGAGAGATCATAAAGCATCTCTAAACCAAAACCAAATTTGGACCAGGGTTGATAATGATAAGCAATTTCGATCTGCGGTCCGTCAGAAACCATATTTCCGATAGTGGTATCAGCTAGCAGAACAGGATCATCGGCATAGGGTTGAGGTTCAATAGCATATGGCAAATGGTACTGGTTATGGAAAGTATATTGTACTTTTCCCCAGATGGCCTGATTAGCGGCCATTATCTTATAGCCTGTGAAATTAAAAAAAACATTCTGCTCAATTTCAGGATCATATGATCGACGAAAGCTACTGCGGTAATAATCACCGCCACCCGAAAATTTTAGCCAATCATGGTGTTCATCAAAAAGCAGATAAGCAGGATTGAAGGTATACTGATATAAATTCAAATCATTTTCATTATCCAGCAGAGCCAGCTGGGCATTACCCAATGATCTGAGACGCCAATCAGAAGTTGTACCTGTCGAATAGAAAAGTACGAGCAGGACAAAGAAAGTGATAATTTTGCAAGTTTTCTTCATAATTCACTCTGAGAAAATTTCCATAGATATGTACAGTTTTTAATGATTGTATCCCGGAGTTGGAGCATCAATGACAGCGAAATCGACTGTACTGTTGTTCGTATCTTTTCCCGGCAATACTCTCTCTCGCGATTTCCCGCTGTAATTTGAAACTCCCACCCCGGTATACCCACTATCCAGCCGGCGAGTTAAACGTTTGCTCGTCGTACCAGAACTTTTATATTCCACCCCATCCAGAATAGTTGAAATATGAACATCCACATAATCCCCGTTTTGCCAGTAATTTGTACCTGTCGCTAAAATAATGGCATCAGAACGAAGATTTATTAAATAATCAGTGGTTCGTGAAGGATTGATATTATGAAGATTGGGGACGTCCGGATTATCATAATCACTGCTCAATTGATTCACAAATTCCCAGTCGGCATGGCTGAGATCCACTGCTCCCAATATAACCTGACTATGGTCATAAGCATCGGAAGCTAAGATGACGAATTGCCCTGGATATACGGGATACTCTTTGCCGCCCGGGGTTCCGGGAAACTGAAAGGCGTAGGTATTTTCCACATAATCCCATACTTCAATAAATGGTTCAATTTCTTCGGCAGTTCGGCACCGGGTGATGATCATTCCATCCAGGTATTGTATTTCATCTGAACGGTTATACAATTCCACATATTGATCATAAAAATAAAAGACATTGTTTGGAGGTCCGCAACTATAGATTTCATTTATCACTAGCGGTGAAGTCGCATTCGCATGGGTGAACATGGTATCCACGTCGGAGGTGGATGTATAAATACTCCGAGTTTTCGAGGCCAGTAAAACCAGGCGGCTTGAAATTTGGTACTCGACAAAAATTTCATAATCAGATGCCAAAATGCCTGAAATTTTAACAATTCCACTACTATCACTAAAAAATGTAAATTGATTTTCATATTCTTTCGACGCCAGGGTGACCTGAGCTCCCGGTAAAGGTGTACAGCGGCTGGAATCAGCTGGATCGAAAGTGCCACTGGTATCAAAAACGGCAATAACCAGAAAAATATTTCCATCCAATAAAGAGGGTTTTTCCGGTGAACAATAAAACATCACCAGAAACACCAAAACAACAAATGAGAAAAATTTAAAAGTTGTTGTTTTCATAAATATTTCCGATAAATAAATCTCATTCTATTTAATAAATGGGTATTTAAAAAATCCAATTTTTTACGGAACGAGCCAGTGGATCTACTATCATACTAAATTCAATCCCGTAGAAAATTTCCGGATTGGCTATTCGATTCTGGCCATACTGATCCACATAAAACCCACGGGAATTCAGAAAGTTATTCACAAACAGTGACAATTCGATACCCTGCCAGATTTGTTTACTCACCGTTAAATTAAAATAGTAATTGGCCGGATAAGAATAAACTAGCGCATCGGCGGCATCGACTGTGGTATATAATCCGAGCTCTTCCGCTTTTTCGGGTGAGATAAATATGTATTCACCTTTTTCATAATACCCACTGGCATAATTTTTTAAACTGGGAAGATCATAGTTCTGCTTCTTCTCAAAAATTTTGTGATACATGGTGAAAGTAATCCAGATTCCCAGCGTCTGATTAACATAATCGAAGCTATAATTCATGAACAGGTTGCGACGCCAGCTGGAAGTCGACGGAAAGATCGGAAAAGCATAGTGTTGAATGGTATCCCCGGTCGTAGTGATTTCAGAGAAGCGTTTTGGGGTATCGAGATCCAGAGAATTCTCCGAGCCATACCTTTTGAAGTTATAGGAACCGCTAATTCGAAACATCATATTTAAAACCGGTAAACGATGAGTGCGAACACTGATTTCCAGTCCCTGCCGGATATTCCACCCCAGATTTTGTTTAATCTGGTACCCACTCAGGAGAATTTCTCCCTCACTTCTTAAGATTTTTCCCTCAGGTGATGGCCAGTTGGGCCAAAAATAACGGGTATCGTGATAGGGAAGATCTATGCTGGTAACTGTTCCCTTCGTTTTTTGATGGTAACCAGTAAGTGATATACCCAGATTTTTCACCTGATAATCTAATCCTAATTCATATTTAGCCTGTGTGTAACCCCTGAGCTGTTCGTTCTTTATCCGATGAACGTAAGTGGTTACCAAAGGAATGCTATCCAATCCCATTGGATCGTTTGGATCTTTTCCCCATTCCAGAACATCGTAATAAACAGGCTCCGGATAAACGTCATTAAGAGAGGGGGCTTTGGAAGTAATTCCATAACTGCCCCGGATCTGGAATTTTTTCCATGGTTTTAGCTGCAATCCAAAACGGGGATTCCAAAATGATCCATTTTGACTTATTATCAAATCCTTTCCACCCAGTTTTTGTGGATTATACATCTCTCCTCTCATACCCAGAGTAATAGTGAAGGGGAATAGATATTTGCCGGTAATACGATCCTCCAGAAAAATACTCAGTTGAGTAAATCCCGGTACTTCACTAAAAGTTCGCGGACGGTAGCCGGTATTCCCATAAGGAGGTTTGAGGGGATCAAATTGTTTGCCTGGACCGCGATTGTCCTCATACAGATATTCTATACCATATAAAAACGAGTGGAGCATCTTTCTTATAAAAATTCGATGTTCCATTTTTAATTTTGCTCCTAACCCAAATTCCTTGCCCAGGGTATTAATTTCGGCAAAATAGGGATCGGTTATCAGAATACCCTCGATGGTTCCGGAGTCCATCAGGTAACTAAGATAAGTTGGATCGGTAACAGTTAGGCGTCGGGTAAAATTCTTCCGGCGGGTATAATTAACGTAAGCCGTCAATTGGGCGCGAGAGACTTTTCCCACCTTTTTTTCAACCACCGTTCCCAGGTTGAGGGAATAGTCCTTACCGAAAGCCCGGGTAGCCATGGGATCATTCGGCAGGTAATAATCTTCAAAAAGTTGGGAATAAAACAGACGGTTGTTCCATACAAAATGACGGTCGTTTGGCTGAAAATCCAGATTCAGCTGGCCAGATACACGTGAGACTTCATCTCCTTTTGTTCGCAGATCGCGCAGACTGTAAGCATAATTAAAATTGTAGTTGGTAGTCCATTGAGAAATCAGGGCACGACCCCCATGCAGGTTGAACTCACGGGTATCCGGATTTGTTTTCATTTTCAGACGCAATGGTCTGGTACCAGAAAGAGTTTTAACTTTGACCAGACCAGTAGTTAAATCTCCATACTCCACTGAAGGGACTCCCGAAAGCACTTCCACTTCCTGAATATTATCAGCCACCAGTGCCCGCAGATCTACACCTGTTCCCACATTAGAAGTGACATTTGTCCCATAAGTGACTCCAGAACCGGTATTCAGATTGGTATTATTTGACAAAGGAATTTCATCGATAATAACTTTTGTACCAAAAATATCTGGCCGATCATTGGAATTATCAGTTTCAATTCCACGCAATCCAACAAATGCTCTTTTCGCCAGACCCGGACGGTTTTTCCGTTCCACCCCCGGAATTAAATCAAGTATATCCCCAAGATTGGTGGCTTGAATATGTTCAATTTCTCCTGAAGATATTTTATGGACGGTTTCATGCGACTCAGGGACTAACTCCCGGTCAGCAGTTATGGTAATTCCTCCAACAGAAAAGTAGAGTAATTTATCAGGATCCCCGGGAAGCATTTTAAATTCTGCCTCCGTTATCTTACCCTCCTGAATTTCAACGGGATCACTCATGGTACAATAGCATTTGCTGTGCAGACACATAACATTATATTTCCCTACCGGCAGATTGGATATACGAAAGTAACCTTGATCATCACTGCGGGCTGTAAAATTTGTCCCTTCCAGACGAATCAAAACTCCACTAAGCGGTTGTCCCGAATTAAAATCGATAACCTTTCCCAGCAGGGTTCCGGTTGTTTTTTGGGCAGCGGATAGAGTGATTAAATTACATAAAATGAGAACGCTAAGAAAAGGAATGATCTGTTTCATGGTAGTCGCCACTGCTAAAAATGATAAAGTGAATTTTCTATTTTACATAAAATCTGTCTAAGATATACTTAATTGTAGATTTTCACATGGCGAAGATCAGGCTTCATAAATTATATCGAATAGACAAGAAATAGATAAAATCAGCTTTCTATTAATATAACAGCCAATAATTCGGATCATTTTGAAATATTAAACAATTTCATTTTAAAAAGCTTGCGCCATTTTTATCTTTATTTAATAAAGATTTTATAGTGAAGCAAATATTTCTTAAAAGATATTTGAGAATATGAATTCGCCATCTGATCAGGAAATCATTATGCAGGTACTGGAAGGGAATATTGATGCCTATGAAAAAGTCGTAAACCGTTATAGCACTCAATTATTAAATCTTTGCTATCGGTATTTGCATCACCGAGAGGAAGCGGAGGATGCTACTCAGGATGTATTTCTAAAAGCATATGCAGGATTAGTTGACTGGAAACCTCGGGCGCAATTCAAAACCTGGTTATATCGCATTGCCATAAATCATTGCCTGAATATCGTTCGTCGTCGAAAAATAGTATATTTCAAATCCCTTCAGGAGATGAGATCCGAAAGTCAGACCTTCACCGTGTCTCAGGTCAGCGAAAATGAAGAGCAGGATCTGCATATCCGGCGTGAAAAATTTATTCATTATTTTTTAAATCAACTCTCTGAAACCCATCGTTCAGTGATTATTTTATATTATTATCAACAGCTGTCTTATAAAGAAATTGCAGAGATCTTGCAGGTGAGTCTTAGCTCGGTCGAATCACGTTTATTCCGGGCAAAAAAGAAATTAGCCAAACTCATTTCCCAACAAAAAAAATCCTCCAGCAAGTTTTTCGATTTTTAATTGTTTAATTTACGGTTTAAGAAAAAAAAGAAAGAACGGATCCCTATGAAAATACATTTATTCAAAAAACGGCCTGACAGGCATAAATATGACTGGGTTCTTCCCTATCTCCAGAGCCATATTACTTTGACTCCCAATCCATTTCTCTGGAACCGGATCAGGGCTCACTTGACATCACTGCCCACTCCAGATTATGCAACCGCCGGTCTACCTTTCACGAGGGTCTGGGGGTGGAGATGGGCATTTCCGTTTATTTTCATCATGACCATCACCCTGGGAGTTTATATTGGATTTAAATTTGCTAACAATTATAAAAATTATAACCAACCTGAAGGTATTTATCATCTAGAATCAATTACACCTGAAGCGGAAATATTGAGCAGTGATGATATAGATAATTTATAAACACTTAAAATGTGGTGAAGGTCAATGAATAACTTGCAAAAAAAATATCTCTATATTTCTCTGACCTTTAATATTATTGTCATTCTTACCTTCATTTTTTTTAGTTTTATTTATCCCCATCTTCAATCGAGAAAGATTACCAGTGATACCAGACTAATACACCTGCTGTCTCCATCCCAAATGGAAGCATTAGATAGTCTTAAGAAATCTTTTCAGAAATCAGAATATCCTTACAAAATAAAAAATATTGAACTCCGGCTCCGATTATGGGAAGAACTAATGAATTATCAAATTGACTCCCAGAGAGTGAATCAGGCGATCAATGAACTTATTGAGGGGGAAAATGCCTACAAAATCGTACATTATCAACACTATTTACAGGAGAAATACCTGCTTACCCCTGAACAAAGGATTGAATATCTGGAGCCCATCTACAGGAGGCTTAAAAGCTATCTGGATGACTTTTCAACCAATCCGCCCCAACCGTGAAATTGAATTATTTCGGCAATCATTAATTTAGAGCGGATGTTTTTTCCCACCAGATGATTTTATTTTTTACCTCATTGCCCTCAAATGAAATGCCGTTGACTCTCTAAAGAAAAATTGGTATGGCAAATAGTCGGTGATAACTGCTGTCAAAAATAAATGAATTCACGGGAAATGACTATTGAAGATTAAGCTGTTTTTTGATGAGTATGCCCACCGGGATAAATAAGCTTCCTTCCATAAACGAAAATACTGCCCAGAATAGGAAAGATAAACATGATAAACCATCAGATGTAACCCTTCTCATTCGGAGTGGAAAAATGCAATGAGGTCGGTCGACTGGGTTAAACCGGTGCGACGAGGGACGAGCGAGAATTGAAACCGTCGTCACATATCCATATATCCGATCTCTATCAAAACCTTATTTTAGACAGGAGTGTTCTCTGGTGTTTATTCAATCCATCCCTGGAATGACTGACTTATTCAGAATAGCTCTGAGAACCTGCAGGATAAGGCGAAATTAAAATTTATCCCGTAAAGGTGGATACAAAATAATTGCTATAAACCCAAAAATACCGCTGATCATCACGATCACAAATTCTAACCAATTTCGTTTAACAGAAAAACCCCGCACGCTTAAAAAGATCCAGGTGAGCAGGACAGCCACTCCAATTCCTATCAGGCTGCGGATTCCAGAAATTCTTAAGAACAGACCTATAAACATGGTAGTCTCCTGCCGAATTTGCAGACTGAAAGGGAAGAGATATTCCGAAATAATTCCGGCTTTTTGCTGATAACGACTCCCCCACCATTCCTGGTAGGAAGCCACAGGATGATAATTCCGATCACACACCTGGCAGCTGAGGCCTGCTTCATTATAACACATCACATTTCGATAAAATAAATCGCCGATGATCCGAACATCGGTGGAATTCCAATTATAATCAATAACAGGAACTTCAATCAGTTGATAATCCGGGTAACTCAACAGAAAAATCCGGCTATCATCAGTAATCATCAATGCATAAAATTCCCTCAGGTTCATTTCCTGGACGACAAGATGGGTAATTTTTAAATTCTCCGGGATCGGTACTGGATGAATGAAAGGCTCTCCCTTTACCATTTTTAGGTGAAATAAGTGACGACTCGCATCCACTATAAAATAACCTTCATCAAAAGGTTTACGGGTGGTAGGATTACCAGCGATTAGTTGAGCAGGGAACTGGAAGCCGAAATTTTGTAAAGCGCCGCTGAATAGTGAAGATAGTTTTTCTTCTATTTTATTATCTGCCGCATTAATGAATTCCATTCGTTTAGTTATCCGGAAGAAAGAGGTGGGCATTTCTAAACGAACCCGTCCTGATTGAGATTCAAACAGCGGATACATATCGATTCGATATTGATTGATATCCGACGGTGAGATTCGCAGGGTAAAATTATTTGTTCTTACTTCTTCTGGATCAATTTTTTTGCCATCCAAAGAATCGGGGAAGCGATTTTCAAAAAGTAACTGGCGGGCATTTGAAAATGGCAGCAGGCTGTCCACCTCAGAGCGGGTATAGGTATGTCCTTTAGTATCATAATAGTGTGGTCCCTTCTTACTCGCCTTAGTGACTAAAAAATCTTTCAGGACCGGACTAAATTGAGCAAATGGCCGATAAACTTGTTGCTCGAAGGCTTTCCAGTAAAAATCTGGCAGGAAAATGGCTAAAGTGAAGATCGTTATGAGTATAAGACTTAGACGGGCAATTTTTACCAGCATCAAGCTAAACCTTTCTGATAATGATGGACCGCATAATAAATTCCTAAAGCGGAAACAAAAACAAGAAGTACTAAGAAAATGATCACCTTCTGATACGAATAAATTCCAGCAGGTTGAAAGAAAGTTTGTAAAAATCCATAAAAAATAATAGCCATAAGAATGCGTCGAATCCATACCGGTTCAACCAGAATTGTTGCGACTCCAAAATAGGTAGCGATACCTGCCAAAAACCACGGCAATGAAACCATAAAAATATTTTTTACAATTTCTGACGGGAAATAAATTGAACTGAATACTAAAAGAAAAATCAGATTAAACAGAAAAAGTGAAAAGATGGCCAGAATGGCTACGATATTCATTTGAAAAATGATCAGATTTTCCGGAAGGGGCAACCGCAGAGTTAATCTGAGACGATCCCGATGCATCTCGGGAAAAAATTGGGCAATTGCCAGGCCCAATCCCGCCACGGGTGGAAAATATTGCAAAAAACTAAAAAACACGTACTTGCGAAAAATAATGAAAGCCCAAAAATCACTGGGATTACTGAATCGAAGCCCATAGGCTAAATTCACCCAGATATTGACTAATATTCCCACTGATAGAAGAAACATAATTAACAAAGTCCAGCGAATTTTTAACCATTCCTTGAAGATAATTGCCTTAAACAAAATACCTCCTAATATTTTCCCGTCAAACCAATGAAAGCCTCTTCCAGAGACATGGTCACTTCCCTGAAATGCGAATACTGAATCCCCATGCTTCTTAAAAAAGATTGAACCTCCGCGCCACTGCGGAAGGAATACAGATTCACTTCTTCTCTTATGATTTCTATATTTTGGATGATATCATTTTTCTTTAACTCAGTCGGAAACCCCCGAGCAGTGAACTTAAAACAATGAAATTTCTCCATAAATTCTTTGATACTCCCGTAATATAAGATCCCGCTACTTCCTAAGATGACAGCTTCCGTTATAAATCCTTCCAAGTCTTGAAGAATATGGGAGGTGACAAAAATAGTTTTATGTTCAGAACGAGTGTATGCTTTCAGATAATCAATGAACAAGCGCCGATACCCGGGATCCAATCCCATGGAATAATCATCTAAGATCATTAAATCAGGATCTTGAGCCAGCACTAATCCTAAAGCAACTTGTGACCGCTGGCCGCATGACATTTTTGATATTTTTTGTTTAGGAGAGACATTCAATTTAGCCATTAATTCAAAGTAAGCTTCCCTTTTCCAATGGGGATAAAATGGGGCATAGAATTTCTCAATCTGGTGAATATTCATAAACCCATACTGAATATGACCTTCCATTAAATAGCCAATTCTGCTTTTGGTTGATGGCGTGAGATGTTGGGAATCTTCACCAAAAATTAAACATTGCCCACTGCTGGGAGTGAGGTAGCCATTTAAAATATTAATCGTGGTAGTTTTCCCGGCTCCATTTTTACCCAATAAACCAAAGGTGCTACCCTTTTTCACCTGGTAATTAACATCTTTAAAGATCAGTTTCCGACCATAATAGTGTGTCAGATTGATGCATTCGATTATATTTTCCAAATTATCCCTTTAATGTTATTTCTATCAGGTAAAGATAAAAAATTGTTATGGCGTTTGTTATTATTCAGTGGCATCTTTTATCTTTGGATCAGGGAGTAAAGACATTATTGGGCCCCGTTTCCAATCGCCGAATCGTTTTTTGTATTTCCAAAAATAATTTTGAAGTTGGTGGTTCAAGCTGAAGTTGTTTCCTACAGTCATTTAGTATCAACGGTCGATGAACACTCATGGTATACCAGCCTAACGCTTCAGCGATGGTCACCCGCAGGTTTTCTGGTTTCTGCGGGTCTCTTAGAATTTGTATCAGCATTGGCACTGCTTTTTGAAAACGGTAATTCCGGAAAGTGCGCGCCGCAGAAATTCGCTTTTTTAACTCCAGGGTGTCGTTGTTGATGGTCGGCAATAGTTCCAAATATATCCAATTCGAATCAGAGCGCGCCTGGGAAACTAACCTATCCCACAGATTTTTATCATGCTGATCGATTGATAGCTCACGGGCAAGGTGGACTGCAGCGGCCGATCCGATCTTGCTGATGGCATCCCAGGAACTGGTATTCACCCGCTTGGCCGGGTCAAACAATAAATTATTCAATAACGATGGAAGATAATCAGCCGATCCAATATCACCCATCCATTTCACAGTAAATCGCCTGATGAGCTCAAAAGGGTCAGTTACACTTACTTTCAGTAACTCCTCGAAGGCAGGAGATCGTAATTCGGCTAGACATCCCAGCGCCTGTAGTCTCACGATACCGGCTGGGTCATGGTGATAGATTTCCACTAAATCTGATTCGATATCCGCTCCTCTCTGCTGAAACCATTTTCTAACTGCCACAGCTCGCAAAACGGGAGAATGATCTTTTACATACCGTTTCCAGATCTTTTCTGATGCGGATAGATAGTTCCACACTGGTTCAATTTTTTCGGTGTGTGACGGTGTGAAGCGAAAAGTTGGATCTCCGATGATATGAGTCTCGAGGTAATTGCGCTCTTGATTCCATCTTCCCACCCGAGCTCCATACGCTAACAGTCCTAAATTCTGGTTTGTCCACAAATCCTGGATGATATTCACTGAATTAGCAGCAGCCGCAATGGTTGTTCCCTGTCCAAAGACATATTCTCCAGCAATGTAAGGAGAATGAATAAATGCTCCATTAAAACATTGGTCAAGAATGACGAATTCAGCCTGAGGAGAACTCTGGCGGATATCTTCAATATGAATATCCAATCCATAATTGAGTAAAGAGTCCTTCTCAATTACGGAATCTTCGAATGCACCAAAAAACCAGCTTTCGGGTACATCTAATTTGGATTGGAAATCGAGAATCACCTGGTCGATTGACTTTTTCTGTCGTTTTGCCTGACGCAATTTACTTCGCAGATAATATTTCACTGCTTCAATATTCTCCTGCACATTCTTACCTTCCGGCAAACCAGCTAAATATTGCGCATCCGCGTCACCATGAGCATGGAATATTGCCAGGTCAAACTCAGGCTGCTGCAATTGAAAAAGAGCACTTCGTTTTAAATCTATATCCATTTGATGATACAGCATTCGTAAGTCTCCATCAGGCATGAAAAAAATAGGAAGATGCTCTCGGAGTTCCAGATATTCGTTCGCCCAGGCTATCAACGATTCTGAATGATACCCATGTCCGGAAATAACTAATCCATGATTCAGCGGATTCTTCTGCTGTTTTTGGTGAGATATTCTTCGCAAATATGAATCCATTACCCGATACTTCTCCTCTCCCTCCAGGCCAGGCTTAATTCGTCCGCTGTAAATATCCGATTCTATTTTTTGAGGTGAATCTGAAGCCAGTGAGTAATAAAAAAGAAGAGGATTCACCGTATCTTGTTCCAGAAAAGTAAACACCAGATCAAGATCATCATAAAAGCGATCGGAGGGAACCGCTGTTCGCAACCGTGGAAATCGATCCTGATCAATTTTAAAAGCAGAAGTCAAATGCTGAGCATCAAGGATCATCGGAATCGGGATATCCCCTACTAAAACTATTCCCTCAACCGGAATACCTTTACCAATCATTTCTTTGATGTGATCTCTGATCTGTTGAGGATTCTGCCAATCATTAATTATGAGATAAGCGGATAATTCATCCTGTTCGATGGCATCCCGGTATAGTTTGACCGCCTCATTCACTTCCTGAAAGGTGAGGGAATCCACAAAAACCAGTACAGCCGCATCCATTTTTTTATTGGGCGGGATAACTTGAATAGCGGAAAATAACCTGTCGCCCCAGAAAGAAAATAAAATTGACAATACAAGCGTCAATATAAAAACGATTTGATAATACTTTTTACAGGACATTAATCAATAATTTCCACCATTATTTTTTGCGAGAAATTCAGACATTTGAAAAATTTTTATTCTTTCCTCACAATAAACCGTTCATGAGTAAAAATTTCATCAGTGGTTCTTGCTTACCTCCTTACTCAGGTTCCTCAACAGTTTCAAATACTTTTAAAACGGCCATCTTTTCTTTTATATTCTGCTTAACAGCTCGTAGATCTGCCATCGTTAAAATGGAGTACGGTGGAACTACCTGAAAATTATTGTCATATTCCTCCACTTTTCCGTTTGTGAAGGTCACTTTCATTTTTGGATTTTTTAAAAGAGCCAAGATGGCCGCTGTATCGGTGTGGGCCTGATGATAATAAATCCAGATAACTGGTTGTTGACGGTAAAAGGTTTCCACTCCGACTACCCCATCATTTTGTGAAAGATGACTGGTGAGATACGGTAAAAAGCGACGTACCTGCTGATTTTCTAGATTGGGTATTACTGCTTCCAAAATGAGCATACTATCTCGAGGCGTTGTTTTAAAATTTTTGAATTGACGGCTATACGTGGTAAAAATATGTTGCAGAAAAGTGGGAAAATCTATTTCCCCTATGATCTCAGGATCAGTTTGAACATCGAAATTTAATTCAAGGTCAATGGTTTCACCCTGAGGTGTTTGATAGGTTAATTTCGGAGTTTCAATGAGGGTGATAATCTCTTCAGGAGTGATTTTCGCTGCATCATAAAAAATGAGAACTCTCACCGGTTCTCCAAAATCGCTTTCAAATCCGTAAATAACAGGCGATTGACTCAACAGGCGAACAAAATTTAGATTATCGACATTATCATTCAAATTCGACACTCCGAGAAATACCATATTTAACTTTTCTGGAGCAGATCCTTTTGGGGTATTTACCTTTGCTTTATATGGACTGAAAACAGCTTTTTTAATTCCGGTCAGATCAATTTCGGCCGGATTATAATACAGCACAATCCTATGAGAAGTGGCGTAAGCATCTAATCCATAAATTCCCTTTTGTCGTTGAATTTTGTTCTTAAAGCTGGTCGCTGTTCCAAAACATTTCACTGATTTCACAACGGTTTCATAGCGCGATAAATGGGCAGGTGTTTGCTCTTCTCCCCACCTTTCTGATAGAGTGGTAATCTCGTAGCGAGAAGAGAATCCCAGACTGAGCGCAATAAGAATTACTGTAGCAAATGCCGGCAGGTATTTCCAGTTAAGGCGTTTAAGGGTCAGGCAATTCTTCACCGGACATACTGCCACACAGTCGGCACACATGGTACAATCCACATGCTGGACGACTTCAGCCGTAGAGACTTTTATATCATAGGGGCACACTTTGTCGCACAACTTACAATCGATACAGGTCTGGGTATCTCGGCGGATACGAATGAAAAGAAGAAATCGTGAGTGGGGAAGGTAAACCTCAAATAAAAATCCTCCGGCAACCCATACCAGAAACAACCAGAATATGGAAAGAGGAATTCCAGCTATCCGTAAAAGAATAAAGATGAGAAGTGATCCAATGGTGTAAATTCCGAGTTGGAATAAATTGCTGAGCGCACCCAAGGGACAAAGATATTTACACCAAAATTGGCGCATCACCAGCGAGCCGATAATGGCCACTAGCAGAGCAGGTAATGCCCACCACCATACAACGTCGCTCCCAAAACCAGTAGCAGCAGCGTAGTAAGGATCAAAAGTCTTACAAAATAATTCGCTGGAAGTAGTCGTATAATATAACACGGCTAAAAGTAAAAGGTATTTTAACATACGAAACCAGCCATCTAAAAAATCCGGTAAGCGCTGGATCTGTATCTTGAATTTTCTTCCCCACCGACCTAACCACTCCGTGACCGTTCCGATGGGACAAACATGAGAGCAAAATAGTTTTCCAATGACCAGAAGACCTACAATTAAAGTGACTCCCAGAAACATCTGGTTCTCTCCCATTTGACAGGAAGAGGCTCCATGTTCATACCGACTACCAATAGATAAAAGCCCACCCAGTGGACAGAAGGCTTCAACATCGGTTGATCTGATTACGGCGACTATAACTATTCCCAGAATAACCAGCTGAAGCAACAACCGTGTCTTATTTTTTAACCTCATGTGTTCCTCATTCATTAAAAAGTATTTTTTATTTTAACACATCATATAGCGATAACTTGCTGAAATTTTTTTTTTGATATTCTGCATCCAATTCTCCATATTTTCACAGACAAAGATATGAATAGGTAATATCTAACAGTAAGTAAATATCTCTATTGGACTTTCGATCAAAGTCTTTAGCAAAAAATAGTAAACCAAATAAAAATACAAAAACACAGCAAGAAAAGAGATTTAGAAGTGTTAATATTCAATAAATGATAAACACTTTGAATTTAAAATCTTAGATGTGTCGTAAATAGCCTCGTTGATGTCAACATTGATGAAATAGCCAATGGGACGTTTTTTATATCACTGCTTTCCGGTTATATTATTGCTTTTGTCATGGTTTTCGCCAGCACAAGGTCAGAATAGTGGGGATCTTGCCGGAAAGATAATTGATGTGAATACTCTTAGTGGAATTGCAGAAGTCTTGATTAAAATCGAGGAGCTGGACAGTATTTCCCGGAGTGATCGATCGGGCACCTTTATCTTTCATGCTATTCCAGAGGGAACCTATACGCTTACTATCCAGGCACCAGGGTATGGTCGCACAGTTATTTTGGGAGTATCGGTAATAAAAGGTCAGGTCCTTTATCAGGAGTATTTCTTGCAAAAAGGCGAAGTGGAGGGTGAGAAGTTTTATATTGGTGGTATTGAAGTAAGCGCTCAACGACCTCTACTTCCAGAAAAAGCAACCACAGTAACCACCATTTCTTCCAGTGAGATTGAGCATTTGCAAGCCTCCAGTCTGGGAGATGTCCTGGAATTAATTCCAGGTCAGCGTTTCACCAATCCGGGTCTGGAGCAGGTTAAGCAGATCAGTTTGCGACAAACAGAAACAGTTGATGAAGCCAATCGGAATGCATCTCTGGGCACTCAGATTGTGATAGATAATGTTCCTCTCTCCAATAATGCCAACATGCAACTGGACACAAAATTAAATGATGGGGCGACATATCGAATTACCGTAAATTCGGGAATTGATTTACGTCAGATCCCTGCTGAAAATATTCGATCGGTCGAAGTCATTCGAGGTATTCCTCCCGCCCGCTATGGTGATTTAAGTTCAGGGACTGTCCTGGTAGAAACAGTAAGTGGTCATATTCCTTATCGTTTAAAATACAAATACAATCCGCGCAATAAAGAAATCAATGCCAGCGGTGGGCATAGATGGAAACCTATGTTTGCTAACTTCAACCTCAATTATGCCCATAGTGTGCGAGATGTGAGAGTACCCGGCGATTCTTTTAGCCGATTGGCAGGACAATTGAACATTGATACTTACTGGATGGAAAAAAAAGGATCATGGAGCAATAAGTTTTATTTTACCCGTACCTTTGATGATGAAGATGTTCAAGAGGGAGATCTTTTTGAAACGGAACGCTACAACCGCGATTATACCCTGCGTCTTAACAGTCTCCTTCGCCATAGTTGGACTACACAGAAAAAACTAGAGGCAAATGTGGCGGTCAATATGGATCGTCAGGACTCCTATTATAAGAAGATCGTAAGCCGGGACGCTGGCGTGATCAGCGATCGCATGACACCAGGTACTCAGGAAGGAATTTTTGTCAGTTACTATACCACTCGTTTGTGGGTTAAAGGCAGGGCGTGGAATTTATTCGGCCGATTAGAATACGATTCTCAAACGCATCATATGGGTTTATTACATGATTGGCAGCTAGGTCTACATATTCAACATGAATTTAACAATGGTCCGGGACGGGAATTTGATCCGAGGCTACCTCCACGTTCGAATACTGACGAAGGGGATCGCCCCCGAAAATATGATGATATCCCGGCTCTCAGTCAATATACCTTCTATATGCAAGATGAAATCGTCGGTCATCTCTGGCGAGACTTTAATTTACAGCTGGGTGCCCGCTTCGAATTTCTCGATCCTTATGGCTGGGAGCTTAACAGGTTAAAAAAACAGAAATTCCCGCTGCTTACCCACCATGGAACTTTCATCAGCCCACGATTGAACTTCATCCAGTATTTATCCAAAAAAAGCCAAATCAGATTCGGTTATGGCCGAAATGTGAAGGTTCCACCCCTCAGTATGGTTTATCCGAATCCAGTTTATTTTGATATTGTGGATTCAATGTACTACGATCCAAATGTTCCAGAAAATCGACTGGCTGTAGTGACAACCTACATCTACGACGCAACAAACCAGAATTTGAAGGCTTTTACTCAGGATAAGCTGGAAGCCAGCTTTGACCAACGGATCTGGGAAGTGGGTATTTCTCTGACTGGCTTTACCGAACGAATGCATAATGGTTTTGAGCTCTCGGGATTAATCCCTACCTCCTTCACTAAATTTTATCGACCAAACTGGCCGGATCTCGAACCAGCTATTCCCAGAGACACTATCCTATTAGATTACCGGAAGGCGATCAATTCAGTGGAGGTAAAGTCCTGGGGAGTAGAACTTGCTCTTACCACCGAAAAAATACCAGCTATCAATACTACCATTCGAATTGATGCCGCTTATCATTATAGTAAAAGTTGGTGGCAGAAAAACCATTTTGAATATGCTTCCACAGCCCGAAAAGATCCTTACCTTCAACAAGAGATCCGACCGTTCTGGAATCCAACAAGTAGTTGGGCAGATAATTTAATCATTCATTACCGCTTCGATACTATAACCAGATCTTTAGGTCTTTGGTTTACTCTGGCTGTTCAGCAAATTGTGTTTGAAAGAGATAAATATCTGGGATTGGAAGATTCTCTGGCTGTTGGTTATATTCAGAAAGATGGTACCATTTATTACATTCCAGAAAATGAACGAGCCGATCCGTCGTATCGGGGAATCCGCCGAACTTTTGACGATTATTATTTCCGCACCGAAACCCTTCCCAACTTATGGTTGATCAATCTTCGGGTGAGTAAGAGTTTGTGGAAAGGGAGCGAAGTGTCTTTTTTTGTAAATAATATGTTTAATTCCCAGCCGCTTTTCCAACGGCAACGAGTCCCGGCAGGATCAGTATCTTATATCCGCCGCAATCCAGAAATGTTTTACGGAATGGAATTCAGCACGGTGGTCGACGATTTATTTCAGGTAATTAAAAAGTATTAATCATTCTTAAAAGAAGAGAAGGTAAAGCGCTGTTACATGTAAAAAAGCGATGTCATACCAAATGAGATCAAATTTATTTAAAATGCTCATTTTTATCTTTTTCATCGTCTTCATTTCCGGATTACTGCAGGACTGTGCGAAAGAAATTCTGGTCCCGGAATCCGCCCAATTTTCAGCAGGGATACATGTGGTGGATACTTCCTATGTAACCGAAGGTATCTACCAGCGGGCGTTTGTCCCGGGTGCAGAAGTGACATTGACTTCGGTGAATTACGGGCTTAGCTATAAAAGTACTTCAGATAAAAATGGATGGGCACTTTTTCATTATCTCATACCGGATTATTATAATTGTAGTGTACAGAAAATTTATCCAGAAGATACCATCTTTTACTATCTGGGTTATAAGAGGGAGGAAATTTTGGTGGGGAGCCTGGCCGCCCGAAAAATGAGTTCACCCTCAGATTCACAAAGAGTTCTCCTCAAACAGGTACCCCGAACCCCATTTGTTATCAGTGAAATCTATTATAATGGCGCTCCACCGCCACCACCACTGTATTATCATGATCAATTTACTGAAATCTATAATAATTCTTCGGTGACCGAATATCTCGATGGATATATTATCGGGGATCAGGATTATGGATACAAAGATGATCCTTTCTATATGTACTCCATTCATTTATATCAATTTCCAGGGAATGGACAAGACTACCCTGTTCCACCAGGTGGAACAGTGATTATCGCACAAGATGCCGAGAATCACCTTTTAAAAAATACTCATTCACTCGATTTAAGCCATGCCGATTTTGAATACTACAACCCGCTCTCCAATGATATCGATAATCCTGATGTTCCCAACATGATTCAACTGCACCATAAATATGGCTTTGATTTTTTATACTCCACTCGCAATGATGCCATTTTTATCGCTAAACTGGAAGAAGGGGATACACTAGCTTATGGTCCATTTGATCTCATTCTCTCCCCCAAATGTCGGGTAATTGATGGAGTGGAATATAAAGAAGATGTAACTAACTATGATGTGAAGAGATTTCCCGACGAGATTGATGCCGGAATTACAGGTGGTCTGCCGGGTTATCAGGGGAAATCGATCGCTCGCAAAGTATTTAAAGTCATCGGCGATTTAAAAGTATTGATGGATAACAACAACAGTAGTATTGACTTCCATGTTTTGGATCAACCATCACCAGGAATCATTGAGTAAGTAAAACGATGAAATTTATCGTACGCCTCAACTTTTTAATTTTCGTTCTGCCATTGACAATTGGAGCACAATGGTTACAATATCAACCCGATTCCCCCATCGATTCACAACCTATTTTACAGGATTCGGTACGCCATCAATTCAATTTTTATAACCAAGCCGGAAACATTGCCGGGTTGTTCTTCGATGAAAAAGCATTCAGCCTATGGAGCGGTGGAAGTTTGGAAGTGAATTCAGGAGAATATCGGACGGCTTTCCTTCCATCCCAAAGCAATGGACAACAATATTATTTTCGGCTAGTGAAACCCCTCACCGCACGGCATATCTTTAAAGGATATTTTGGTTTTCAGCGGTTGGAGGATCGACAGGTTTTATGGATCCATCAGAGCAGACAGTTAGACACGAATCCCTTTTTACTGGCCGATAGTAGCATCGGAAATTTTGTGTTGAACGGGATTTTCTGGGATGGTGAATGGGCATTTTCCCTTCGCAGATCACTCTTTATTGGAGCCGGAATCTACTACAATGTTGACCAGCGTTTGAAGCAGAATTTTCCAAAACCTGAGAATCAGCATCGTGATATTCATCTTCGTGGGGGATTGCAGAAAAATTGGAAAATCACCCAGATTGGATTAGCTTTCCGTTATTTCAATGAGCAGGAAAAAGTTGAAATCAGCCGCTATAATTTGAATCAAAATCTCACCCCGGTACTTTATAAATTCCGTTTCAGCGATCTCCCAGTAATCTTACGGGGAAAGACCTCCGAAGAACGGTTACTCGATTACCATGGGTGGGAAATCAATATGCATTTTTCGCGGAAAATTTTCCAGAGATCTGCTGTTATGGGAATATTCGCCTACTCTCACAATCAAGGTACAACAGTTGACGGTGGCTCTCAACCACAGAACCAGGGTATTTTCAGACGAGATAATTGGCGTGGAGAAGCTATTCTGGATATACACCTTTCATCATCTCTGACCGGACGAATCACCTATAATTTTTCATATCAAAATCTGGTCGCCGAACCTCCGGAATTTAACATAACCGCAGTGAAGCATCCGTTATGGATTAACCAATTCGTTGTTAGCCTGAAAGAAAAAATAAGCAGACAATCAGTGCTGGTGGCCGATCTGAGCTATCAACATATTTTTGATCGATATCAGGATTTGATGACCGTTAATCAGTTTCAGTATAAATATCAGATCGTGGGAATTAAAGTCGGTTTTAAAAATCGATTGACCAGCCGTTGGGAACACCTGGAGTGGGCTAAGACTTATTATTATTTTATAAGCCACCCATCACGAACCGATAACCGCTATACCGAATTTTTTGATGAGCTATTCATAAGGAGATTTGAATTTCTTTCCAATCGTTCTCTAGATTGGGCAGCTGGCATGCAAGTAATTTACCATTATGGACCACTATTTGATGTGGAGGTGACCATGACATTTGATCAGCTGATACCTTCCAATGATTTTCCTGTATCGGCCTCTCGACAAACTTTTATCTTGAACATGATGGTAAAATTCTTTATAATTTAAATAACTAATTCAAAATTTTCATTAAGCAAGGAGAAACCACTATGAAACGAACAACAGTACTGATGGTAATTATCTGTTTCAGTAGCTTGTTGCTGGCGCAGAGCCAGTGGCAGATCATTCAGAGTCCAACCTCTCCTCTCATTTATAGCATTGATAATGTCTTTTTTCTGACACCAAATGAAGGATGGATTGCTGGAAGTGCAGGATCTACTACTCCGACGGTGATATTGCATACCGTAGATGCTGGACAAACCTGGGAAGTACAGTATTATCAAGCTCCTGGTTCTGATACCTCTTTCAATGCTATCCGTTTTCTGGACAGCAATATTGGTTGGGTGGTCGGAAATGCCGGCTTGATCTGGAAAACGATCGATGGAGGTCTCACCTGGACTGATCAATCCCCGGGAACAATTACGGCAGATTTGCAAGCGATTTCGCCGGTCAATGCTAATGTCGTATATGTATCTGGCAATTCGGGAGCCATTTTAAAATCAATCGATGGAGGGGCCAGCTGGATTAATCAAAGCTTAACAGCTACCTCAAATCTTCACCGAATTCATGCTTTCAATGAAAACACAGCCTTTGCTATGAGCAATTCGAATGACGGTTACATTTTCTCAACTACCGATGGTGGAACAACCTGGAATACCATCAATGCGCCCTTCCCCGGCCCCGGTATTAGTTTGCGCCAATATGATTGTGTGGGACTTCCTAATGGAACAGCTTACATTGCTGGATATCATGGAACCGTTTTTAAATCCACTGATTATGGCGTGAGCTGGACCAATGTCGCCAATATCTTCGGTGCGACATTAAAGATATTTTACAGTATCGGCGCATTTGGAGATCATGTCTGGTGTGGAGATAGTAATGGTAAATTATATTATAGCAGTAATGGCGGGACTTCCTGGGATACTCTGCTTATTCGTACCAAAAATGTCGTCGAATACATTAAAGCTTTCAGCGATAATCATCTTTACATTTATTGCACCTATGGTCAACTGTGGGAAAGCACAGATGCGGGTCAAAATTTTACTCCATTAATTTCCTGGCCAAATTTATCCTGGTGGGATATGGTTGCCACGTCAAATAAAATATTCCTCGGTTCGATCAGTGGTGGTGAAATGACAGTTTCTGAAAACAATGGTCAAAGCTGGACTTATCCACTTTCCCCTGTTCCAGGGCAATATGGCGCTATCAATGATATTTTCTTTTTGGATGACAATCTCGGATTTTATTGCGGTCAGGATGGAACGGTTGGAAAAACCACAGATGGCGGGCAAACCTGGGCTCTCAAACAAACCAGTTATGGATTCGCCTCCAATAAAACTTATAATTTCATTTTTTTCAAAGATGCTCTGAATGGATTTACTGGTGGTAGTTCAGCCATTATCCAAAGAACGACCGACGGCGGTGAAACCTGGACGGAAGGGACGCTACCAAATTCAGCAGTGGGATATGATTGTTATTTTATCGACGCCAATACCGGAATTATTTCAGCATCCAGTGGAAAAATTTTACGAACCGTAAACGGTGGTAGCACCTGGACGGAAGTGATTGATTTCGGCAGTCAGACAATGCGCTGTATAGAGTTCATAGACAATACCACTGGTTTCATTTGTGCTTCCAGCGGCTATTTATTTAAAACGACGGATGGTGGCAGCAGTTGGGTTCAAGCAGCAAAACTGGTAAATGCAAACTTACCTGCCGATGAACCCGACTTATATCGGATTGAATTTGTAAACAGTACCACTGGTTATATTTGCGGCGAAGATGGTACTCTGTTCAAAACGACGGATGGGGGTAATACCTGGGAACAACAGGTGCTTCCTTCCGAGATATCAGAATGGACTTTGCAGGCAATGACCTGGATCAATGAAAACACTGGATTTATCGCCGGACAAAACGGTTATATCCTGTGCAGCGTGTCGTCAACCGTCCCCTCACCCTTAATTATTAATGAAGTGATGTGGGATGTCCCCCAGGATAATCCGGCCACTCCGACCATCTATGAAGGAGATGCCAACGGCGACGGTTTTATTAGTCCCAGAGCCGATGAATTTATTGAATTGGTGAACACTGGCACGGAGCCTCTGGACATCGGCGGTTATCAAATCAAACGTCGTGCTGGACATGTCATATTTACCTTCCCGGCCGGTGTGGTGCTCAATCCCAATGAAATCACTGTGGTTTTTGGAGGAGTCGGACCTGGCGGATTTGGTGGAAATTTCCCACCCACTTTACAGCTGTTCGCCGCTAAACCAGGTCAGGCCGATTCAGGTTTCGCCGATCCTACCTCGACGGATCTGCAGGGGGCTGGTGATAATGTGGTGGTTGTAAATTCGGGTCTGAATGCACCCGTTGCCGAAATATATTGGGGTACTGCCACTCCACTCTCCAGCGGTGCCATCAAGACCGAGCCACCTAACACCGTCGGTAACAAAATCATTCAGGGAGATATTGCCCAATCGGTAACACGTAATCCAGATATTACAGGACTGTGGGATTTGCATAGTGAAGCTACCAGTGGGATTCTCTACTCTCCCGGAGCGAATAAAGATAATCCTTACCTGGAAGTAAAAGGTGATTCTCATCTGGAAGAGATTCCTTCAACCTTCAGGGTTTACCAGAATTACCCGAATCCATTTAATCCAGAGACTACTTTTAAGCTGGATCTGCCCCGGTCAACCCAGGTCAGCATAACTATTTATAACACATTGGGTCAGGTAGTGCGAACACTGTATCACGGCAATATGAATGCCGGCACCCATTCCTTCAGCTGGGACAGCCGAAATGACTATGGTTTACCTTCTCCCAGTGGAATCTATTTTTACAAGGTTCAGGCAGGCGATTACTCGAGCATGAATAAGATGATTCTTATGAAATAACCGAGATCGGGTGCAATCATTTACCACCCCGTCAGCCCAATTGCTGGCGGGGTTTTTATTTTTTCTGAGAAAAGGGAATTCATGTCTTTATCTCTTTCCCAGATGAAGATATAAGGTGCGAAAAGAATCATTTCAGAAAGATGATACTCTTGAATCGTTATCAAAAATGTGTATTCATCGAGATAATATATAGCCAGAATATAGTAAAATTTCTTTTTTCGCAAGATTATCTACAATAAGGTGTTTAAGATAGAAACGATTAAAGGAGATTCTCACCATGAGTTCACACCTGAAACAAACATTTCTCATATGTATGATTTTGGGATTTATTATTATACCCACACTCTCCGCTCAGGAAACTATTAATCCCAAAAAATATTATCTGAATAATGGTTTAGAAGTGATTTTGGTCGAAATGCACAAATCACCCATTATCATTCAGCAACTTTTTTATCGGGTGGGTTCGAGAAATGAACAGGTTGGAAAAACCGGGATTTCCCATGTTGTAGAGCACATGATGTTTAAAGGGACTAAAAAATATCCTAGCGGGAAAATCTCTCAATTGATTAAGCGGAACTCCGGCGTCTTTAATGCCTACACGACCAATGACATGACAGTTTATTTTGAGCAATTACCGCGCAATAAAATTGATATTGCCCTGGAAATAGAATCGGGCCGAATGATGAACTCTATTTTTGATCCACAGGAATTTGATCGGGAAATCCAGGTTATTAAAGAAGAAAGACGGCTAAGAGTGGAAAATATACCACAAAATATATTTAACGAAGAACTACAGGCTACTTTTTATCTATCTCATCCCTATCAGTGGCCGGTAATTGGATGGATGAATGACTTGAATTCAATCACCCGTGAAGATGCCTACACCTATTATAAAACTTTCTACACTCCAAACAACGCGATGTTAGTTTTAGTTGGGGATTTTAATTCTGAGGAGATGCTGGCCAAAGTAAAAAAGTATTTTGGCAAAGTGCCGCGTGGTCCTGAAGTACCAAAGCTAATCATCCAGGAGCCGCCCATACGCACTCACAAAGTTATTACTAAATCATCTCCTTCTATTATCAACACCACCTATGTAGCTTATTTCCAGGGAGTGAATTTTGCCAGTCAGGATTATCCCGCTCTCTCAATTGCTGCTAGTATTCTCAGCCGTGGTCAGACCTCCCGCCTCTATCAAAAACTGGTTAAACCTAAATTATGCCGAATGGCAAAACTCTCAGTTACCCGCAATCTGGATATGAGTCCCATTACCTTCACAGCCGAACTCTATCCGGAGACCAGTCTGGATACCGTGAAGAAGATTTTTCGACAGGAAATCGAATTGATGAAAACGCAGGAAGTGAGCCAACGCGAGTTGCGTAAGATTAAAAACAGCTATAAAGTCTCGGAAGCTTATGATAATATGAAAGTATCAGAGGTGGCTTCCCGTTTGGGTAATTATGAATTAAAAGCTGGAAAGTATGCGTATTATCAAGAATTACGTGACGCGATAAGTAGGGTGACCTCACAAGATGTTCAGAGAGTGATGAACACCTATCTGAATTTCGATTTCTTTGTCGAAGGAATTTTATCGCCTGGTGATTCGATTCAGGAGCCGATTTCGGTTCTAAGCAAAATGCAAACCGACGAATCGCCTCTGGAACATGAAATTAAAAATGAATCATCTGCTGAGTCTCTGATGGAATTTAATCCGAACAATTTCATCCGTCCCAATCCCATAGCTCCTGTATTAACTGAATTCAAATTAAAAAACGGGATCCCGGTTATTTTTTACGAAGACCATACATTTCCGATTGTGGAACTGGCTGGAGTTATTCAGATTGGAAATGCCCAGATACCTGAGGATAAAAACGGAGTAGAACAATTCACCAGCAGTCTATTGAGCAAAGGAAGTATAAAATATCCTTATCCTATTTTGATCGATACGCTGGCTATGCTTTCAACTGGGGTGAATTTTAGCGGAAGTGAGGAAGTCGTACTATTCAGTTGGGGAACCATTAAAGAAAACTTTGAAGCCATAATGGATATCGGTAGTGATCTGTTGCAGAATCCACTGTTTCCTGAAGAAGAACTGGAACTCATTCGAAAGCAGCGAATTGCTGTTTTGCAGGAAGCCAATAAGAAAACTGGCTGGAATACCAGCCGCTATCTGGTGGAGAAAATATTCAGGGATCATCCCTATTTTCAACCTTTGACGGTAGAGGCGCTTACCAGTATCACGCAGGACGATCTTAAAAAATTTTATCAACTGCACTATCAACCATCACTATCTACATTATTGGTTTTAGGAGATATAAAGCAACCTGAACTTGAGAATATTCTAAATCGTTTCCTCGGAAATTGGGAAAATAAAACCAATTATACTCCTGCTCCTTTTCCCGAGCAAAAACCGATTACCGATCTGGAACTGATGGTCTATACCAATTATGAAGATAAGCAACTCGAAGTGCGCATTGCACATGAAGCCCCTTCTATCCATCATCCGGATTATGAAAAATTAGAAATGGCCAATTACATACTTGGTGGAAGTTCATTGACTTCTCGTCTGGGATATAATATCCGGGAAAAGCAGGGACTCACCTATGGGATAAGTTCTCAACTGAAGGGGCGAATACATGGTGGCTGGTGGTTTTTAGAATCCAAAACTGCGCCTGAAAATGTCGCCCGTTTACTCATTTCTGCTATCTATGAAATCGAACGAATGCAGAGAGAACTGGTCACAGAAAATGAATTAAATGATGCGAAACGATTTTTTCTGGGAATCCAACCCATGGTAGTAGAAGACCCGATTTCCATTTTCAAATTGCTCATCGAGACGGTGAAAAATAATAAACCTTTAAATGATTTTGATACCTATCCCGACCGATTAATTAAAATCACCCGCGAAGATATTCAGGAAGTCTCTAAAAAATATTTTCATCCTGAGCGAAGTGTAATAACTGTTGGTGGACCAATAACTCCGGAAGCATTAAAATCGGCAATTGATGAGCAACTAACTAAAACGACTTTTAAGATATCAACAGATCTCAAAAATATAAAGATAGGCAGTATTAATTGATAACTGACACCGAGTTTTACAAGTCGGATTTATTTTAAGCTGCTGACGATTTCTCTTACTTTAGTCAAAACTTCGTTAAGAATGGTTTCGGCTTCGCTCTCCATCTGGGCGCAAGAATTTTTCATTTCCTGACAAAATTGCTGATCGCTGATTTGCGGCAGGTTGATCAGGACATTGAACATTCCTCCCCGCACACCGCTAAAGGCCATTTGCGCTCCCACTCCGGCATCGGTCACTGAATTACGGTTACCGATTTCTACCACCCGTCGCGCAATTTTCAGTGCTTCCATGCTCAGACGAGCAGTATTCAAAGGCACCATCACGGCTTCTTTCAATCCACTCTGGATCGCTTCTTCTCGTCTGGCCTTCTCTTCCGCCGTGCTTTGAGGCAGACGACGAGCTTCCAGGTAAGCATTGAAGGCATTGGTATCGTCATCTACCGCCTTTAACAGCTCATCTTTTACCTGCTGTGCTTTCTCTGCTAATTGGATCAATTCTTCCTTCTGCGATTCATATCCTTTTTTGCCGACAGTTAGATTGCTGACCATACTGGCCAGAGCAGCACCTAAGGAACCTGCCAGCGCGGCAATTGAGCCACCCCCAGGAGCAGGTGTTTCGCGGCTCACCTCATGCACCAGCTCCGCAGTCTTCAGGGAAACTAACTTTCCCTGATCCGTCTGAGGTAAACCCAGAATTTTCTCCTGCGGACGAAAAGGGCTTACATCATTTAATCCCATGGAATAAATAGCCATATCGATGACATCTTTCACCGGCACCCCACTTGATCGACCCTGCTTCTGCAGGTAATATTTACCGGCCTGATAAATTGCCTGGAAAGGAATTAGTCCCACAATTTCACTACCGGTAACAATCAATCCTCTTTTCCAGGCCAACTCCCGCGCTTTTTCCAGTACGAGATGAGGAGGGGTGATTTTGTAATTGGTGAGATTAATCGAGATTTGCGCGCGTCCATATTCTTCTACAAACCAGCCAATGGCCTTGCAATGTTTAAAAATTCCCGGGACCTTCACAGATTGGCCTTCAGGATGCTGCGGATCAATTTCATGCATTTTTAAAAGTTCAACCAAATCATACTGATGTTCTCGCTGGCAATGATCGGCGGTCTCCTGAAAAGTCTTTCCCACAAACTCACAACTTCCACAGGGATAATTATTTTTTTGATACTTCACCAAATCGCCACTCATATAAAAATTACCCGTATTCCCGCGTCGGACGCTGCGTCCCTTCTCGCGCAGTTCAAAGGCGATATCCATGGCATACTGTTTTTCACGGGTATTTAAAGTGATGTTGTAAGCAATCAAAAATTCGCGGGCGCCAATAACGGTTGCTCCAGAGCGAGCATTAAATTTAGCCGGACCAAAATCGGGCTTCCAATGTGGATCTTTCAATTTCTTCTCCAATCCTTCGTACTCCCCCTGCCGAATATTAGCCAGATTTTTTCGATCCGGATGCTGGGCACTCATTTCATATAAATATACCGGAATTCCCAGTTCATCTCCAACCCGACGCCCAACCTCTTTGGAGATGTGAACACAATCCTCCATGGTAACCCCCTCCACCGGTACAAAGGGACACACATCGGTGGCACCCAAACGGGGATGAGCGCCGTGGTGCTTTCGCATATCGATCAACTCTGCTGCTTTTTTTATTCCCTGAAAAGCCGCTTCTTTGATTGATTCCGGGGGACCAATAAAGGTAACGACTGTCCGATTTACATCTGCACCCATTTCCACGCTGAGCAACTGAATATCTTTCACCGCTTTAATCGCCTGAGTTATTTGATCGATCACGGTTTTATCACGACCTTCCGAAAAATTTGGCACACATTCCACAATTCTTGAACTCATCACTAACCTCAGATTAGATTTGACTTTATAGATTGATAATTTAAAATTGGGGACTGGCAACTGAAAGATGAAAAATTTTTATGGTTATCAGTCCAATATCCGCTCCATCTGCAAATGAAAATCTTAAAATACTCACAACCAGATACCGACTGAAGAATTTTGCCTGAGCGCTGCTGGTTATTCGGTCAATTTTCAAATAAAATGAGACATTTCTTCATGGCAAGAGTAGTATACAGATGTTCGTCTTATACAAGGTGTGGCGTGCAGTAAACGTGTAATAAAAATATTTTCAATTTTAGAATAAAGATTTGATTTTGTATAAGGGATTTACCCAAATGTGGATTGGTAGAAAAAAAATTCAAGTCGTTCTTTAGGTGTCAGTTTTGACATCAATCGATTTAATAAATTTTTCCAGCTCAGCAGCAACTTGTTCTACTTCTTCTTCAAATCCTCCTCCACCATGTTTTAGTTGAAAAATCAACCGATTATTTTTTTCATCAATATTACAGCCCCAATTTATGAGGTACGGGATTACACCGGACTCTTGAACCAGACGCAAGGTATCTTTCGGTGACAGATATTTTAGTGAAATAACTTTGATCATGTCGACATTCCTCTAATGCTGTAAAATAATTTTTATGGTCTTATAGTGGCTACCGGCTTTTATTTTTACAAAATAAATTCCGCTTGCCTGTAAAACACCATCTTCATTCCTGCCATCCCATTCAACTTCATGCAAACCTCCCGGCAGACTTCCGCGATAAAGGATAGAAATTCGTTCTCCCAATAAATTATAGATAAAAATATCAACGTGCGTTAATTTATTCAAACGAAATAAAATCTTTGTGCTGGGATTAAAAGGATTGGGATAATTAGGATAAATTTCAAAATCATCTATCGCTATCAATTTTTTTTTATCAATATTCACCGTAATCCCAAAGTCCGCAATTGCTTTTCTGATGAACTTTCGAGCCGAATCTTGATTTATAAAATAGAGGGGAAATCCCAGAGAAAACGCGCTGAGCACCGAGGTGTTTTTAGGCGAGCGAGAACGAACCCCGGTTGGTTTTAGATGATATTGGGGATTTACACTGCTGGATTGATAAAGATAAATGCTCTCCGTACCGCTGGTGGTATCAAAAATCATCACATTGGGCAATTTGTGATTATACAAAGGGAAGGTAATTTTGGAAGTATCTAAAGGCAAATCGGGAAAACCAGAGCTTCCAGAAGCACCAATAAAATCCCAGGATGAATTCATATCGTATTGCGTTATACCCAAATACTCGGAACGGAAATCGGGTGAAAAATTATTTAAATAATTCATTCCGCTAAAAATCATCTTCCCACCAGCTGTCAGGTAAGTACCTATCTCTGATTGAATCTCAGCAACAACAGTTTGATAATTCACATCATGATGCCAGATAACCAAAGCATAATCTCCAAGATCCAGAAGAGAGGGAGCACACCCTTCATTAATGACATCAAATTCTGTGAAAGTGTATTCGGATAAAAGATCGTAATAAAAACTATCCACAGCCTGGTCGGTGGGAAGCAGCATATGAGTGCCGTTCCCGTTGCGGGTTTCATCAACCAACAGAATTCCCTGATTCATCGGAAAAGTGGAAAAATTGATCTCTTCGAATTCGGATAGATCGGTGCGATGATTCTCTTTAATCGCGCGAAATGCCAATCGGTAAGTACCCATTTCGGGGGGAAGAATACTTTTCCTCAACCCATGAACATTCAAGCTGTCCAGCAGTGTATAACTACCGCCAGCATCTTTTTTCCAGATAAAAAGCTGGTAATCACTGAAATCAAAGAATGGTTCCCACTCTGCCCGAATATTATCACTATCAGGTTGGATCGCTACCTTAACAAATTCCGGTCGATTGAGATAACTGAAATTCCCTTTCAAAATTTTATTATCAGGATCAAATTGCAGAGTGAGGTTTGTGGTATCAGGTAAAGGATAGATACTGGTACGACTCAATGAATCTATCCAGAGCGTATCTATCAATTGAGATCCGGCAGCAGAGATAGTGAGTGGCACCGGCATGGAATGATAAGTACCATTGATGGTGGAAGACACACTCCGATACGTGAGAATCAGCGAATCTAAACTATCGTTCCGGTAATAGTAATACCTGGCAACCATCTTTCCATCCCCATAGATCCATTGCTGGAAAAACCAGCTCAGATCATCTCCATAATAGCTCTCACAAAAATCACAAAATTGCTCGGTATCAATATTCTTATATCGAAAGGGAGAAATAGTTATATAATCCTGTAGCATGCGGAAAAAGAGGCTGTCTCTCATCACATATCGCAACATATGCAAAACGGCGGAAGCCTTCAGATAAACCAGATTATAGGGAATAATATTATTGGGGCTGGAAGGATCGGTCACATAGATCATCCCATTCCCAGCACCGGCCATATGTTGAATGATCTCCTGATTATAACCGGTCTCACCTTCCCAGTACTCTCGATAAATGGCTTCACTGTAAGTTGCAAAACCTTCACTCAACCAGATATGTCCCCAATCGGCAATGGAAATCATATTCCCAAAATATTCATGAGCACTTTCATGAACGACGATATCGGAAAAGAAAGAAGGGTAGTTCATGGTTAAAATTGTTTGATGTTCCATTCCGCCGCTAATAACGGATTCACAAATTCCATATTTTTCTGTTGAGAAGGGAAAACTTCCATACTTTGTTTCAAAAGCCTGTAAAATTTTTGGTACCATGGCATTTAACTGAACCTGCGCAGCAGAAGAATGATTAGGAAATAAAAAATAAAAAAGCGGAATATTCCCTGAGACGGGTGAGGCATATACCTGTTGTATTTCCACAAAGGGATGAACATTGATAGAAATATGATAAGGGGTCAGTGGATAATGACTTTTCCAGATAAATTGAACCATGTTGCCGGGAAGAGTAAGGAGACTGTCCAGAACGCCATTAGCTGCCACCTGATAAGCAGCCGGCACAGTAATCGCCAATCGCAGTGAGTCAGCCTTATCTGAAGGATGATCTTTACATGGTAAATAGCTGTTGGCATAATAAGGCCAATGGTAACTATATACCAGTTTCTCATTATTATAAGTGGTGAAAATCAACCCGTATCCAGATGGGGTTGTTAGCATGGGAAATCCATGGTAATAAACGATCAGTGAAAATCTTTCCCCGGCATTCAGGGATTGCGGAAGTGTAATGGTCAGAAGATCATTGGAGTGAACAAAATTAAGCGGCAGATAATGCATTTTAACGGAATCGACCGTCATCTGATCAAAGAAGTTGAGAATGATGGTGGTCGTCTGGTCGTGAACAATCTCCCCCTCAATGTTCACATTTCCCTGAATAGAATTATTATCAAGATTAAGAGTCAGATTAATATTATAAAAACTCACATCATAATGCCGCTGCTCCGGCAGCAAATAATAAGCAGAAAATGATAACTGCGTGGGGAGTAACCAGAAGTAGCTACTCACGATCAGGATGATTTTCAGCCAGGATTTCATCGATCTTTGATATCTAAAAAATTACTTGTGTTAAAATCTGCGAAATCAAAACCATTTTCAAAATTGCTTATATTTATAATATTTCCGTGCGTAAAGCAAATTGGAAATTTTACTTATGGAAAAATTTAAGATTCCTTCATTTAAAAAGAAGCTGAGCAAATTCTTTTAGATAATTTCTCCAATTGATCCAGGTATGAGCACCAGGAGTTTCCAGATAAGTCACTTCAAATTTATATTTTTTAAACATGGCGACTGTCGCACGAGAAGTCTCCAGTAAAAAATCATCTGTTCCGGTAGCAAACCAAAAGAGTTTGAGACCTTTCTTCAGTTGGTCATTGGTCAATGAGGCCTGATGTAATTCCTCCCACTTTGGTCCAGCAGAAACGACTCCCGGGGGAATGGGAGCAGTGAGTTCAAAAATACCAGAGCTGAAAACCCCAATATAGCCAAACATCTCCAGATGAGGAATGGCGATATTCAGAGTTTGAGCGCCTCCCATGGATAAACCGGCTATGGCCCGATGCTGTCGATCGGTATAAACGCGATAGTTTTTTTCTACATACGGCAGAATGTCATTCATAAAATCCGGTATGAATGCCTCAATTGCCGGTTTTAACGCATCAGTGCCCGGAGGTCCAAAATGGAAGGGACCGGTGTGTCCGGCCGGCATAACTACCACCATTGGTTTTACTTTTTCTTCCGCGATCAGATTATCCAGAATAAAACCGGCCCGTCCAACCGAACTCCAGGAATCATCACAATCAAACGCACCATGAAGAAGATAAAATACCGGATATTTGCCCTTTCCCGATTCATAGCCTGGAGGAGTGTACACATGCATACGCCGAAATCGCTTTAACGATGTAGAAAAGTAGGTGACTTCAGCCACGGCTCCATGAGGAACTACTCTGGAATCCATAAAATCTAAACCAGGCAGATAAATAAGACTCCAGGTATTCATATTAGACTGACTGGTGAGTGGATGGCACGGATCAATCACCGCCACCCCATCCACAAGGAAATGATAACGATAAGCCCCTGGTTCAATCGGGCCAACCATTACTTCCCATATTCCTATATCGTTTTTGGTCATTTCCATTCCTCTACCAACTCCTGGAATATCAGAACCAGCCAATAGCACCTGTTTAGCTTGAGGTGCATAAATTCTGAATAGAATTCGGTTATCACTAAAAATTTTGTGCGAGACCAGGGTGTCATTGGGATTAATTGTCCAGGTAGGAGCATCCTGAGCCACAGAGTAAGAAATGAAAAAGATGAGTGTCGTCCCAATAAAAATCAACAGATACCAATAAAACCGTTGATGAAGATTCATATTATTTCTCCCGATATGTTTACTTGAGCAATATTCGAAAATCTATTTTTTTAGATTTTATAAAATTTGAAATTGGATTCAGGTATTCACGTTTTGCTCACTTTTTTAAAATCGCCCCGATTGCAGCCATTTTTTTCAATGATTTTAAAATGGAAAGATTTTTATTGGCTGAATATAATTGGCCATGGTTTTATTAGGGCAACTGCATTAATTGCTGAAGTTGTTTTTCGCTGATATTCAATAATCCAGGTGCCACCAGTCGCGGGGTAAGTATTTTCCAGTTTCCATCGGTAGCAAATATTTCCCTAAAGATGGGTAAGGCCATTTCAAATTTACCGATATTCACCAGAGACACCGCATGCCAATATTTCATTTCAAGGTTAGCCGGATCTAATTTTTCAGCGGCGCCATATTCTTTTAAGGCCTGTTCCTCATCTCCCTTTTCCACTGCCACATCACCCGCATTCATATGCTCATAGGCGCGAAATACTTTCAACAAACGTTTTATCTCACCCACCGGATCTGGATGATCTTCAACCCGTAAATCTATTAAACGATCTTCCCAGATTTTCCTGCTGGATTCTCTTCGCACCACCAGCAAGGCTGCCGATTGTCTCCCACGAATATCCCCGCCTTCTGCTTCAGCTGCTTCCAGAGCAGCCACCATCCGCTCCGCCAGAAGTCCTTCACTATTCTGGAAAGCCTTCGCCATGGCATCCCATACGGTGTTTTTTAGCATAAGATTAGCCTGTACCGAAAAATATTTTCCATAGCGATGACCCGCTTCCGCCACACATTTGCGACCGGTATAAGCAATAGAATTTCCTTTAGCATCGATAAAAGCTACCTGCCGAAAATCTCGCCCCTCATCTTTCTGCAGTAATAACTCCAGCGCCTCTTTCGGATTTTTACCCTGCTTCAGTAAAGCTAAACCCTCCGGACCATAGGCCGGATTAACAAAACTCTGAGTAGCCACCGCACCAACCCCCGCTTCCGCCCAGGTAACAATGCTTCCGACCGAAAACCAATGCGACTGCACCGCGGCTCCAATTTCACCTGTGATCGAATCTACTGCTACAATTGAATAAGTGTGACATAGAGATGAGGTATAAAAAGGTTGAGGGTCAGCGGAATTTATACACTTTGCAGAATCAGCTGTTACATCAGAAATTTGATGAGTGGAGGTGGCAATCAACGTGGAGTGAGAATCAGAATTTAAAAAATTATCATTGGCGGCTGACCATCCACCAAAAATAAAAATGATCAAGGATATCAACCAAAGATTTTTCATCTGTCTCCCCTTTTTCTAAATAATAAATGATAGATATGAGCATTAAAGCATGGGTTTATGAACGTCAACCATGATGGGATCAATTAATTTTCTTTACCTGAAACTTTATTCAATATATATTTTCAAAAAAATTCGGTCAATAAGTTTTATTTTTCTGATACAAGGTAAAAAAAGAAGATCGCTATTAAAATATTTACAACTTTATAATTATTCAATCGTAATTGAGATTTGCCAGGAAAAAAGCGAGTAACAATTTGCCATCGTATAAATTTAAAATTCATCAACGAATTAACGAATTCTGGGAAAAGGTAAAAACCTTCCGTCCTTCTTCTCAATTGTTGATAATGCTGGTAGGCTGGTTACTTACCTTCTACATAATCAGTTTTTCTGTGAATGCTTTATTCTCGACGGCTTTGCTGGTATTGATAATTGCTGGATACTTCTGGTACAAATTCAGTCAGGAAATCATGACTTCCGTGCGTCCTCCGTCAGAAGTTATTTTAATTCTTTCGCTTTTTTTCACCTATGTGAATTTGGGATGGTGGATGCTCTGGATGGGAGGACGAACAGAGGCCTCGGCCCTACCGGGTGGAATATTCCTGCTACTACAAATTTTGGGGTTGTTCATCTTATTTACTTTATTTGGAATCCTCCTCAGCCAGAATAGTAAAAATAAAATTTGGTTCATGATCTTATACTTTTTGCTGGGCTATATCAGCTTACAGATCCTGCGCTTCAATGATCCACCCTACTGGTGGTATTTTTTCCAGGTAATTCTCTTCCTGCTTCTGTTTCGCAAGACATCCTGGGCGGAGTCACTTACTCAAGCCGAGTGCTGGCTGGCTTTATTGATCATTTTTATAATTTACATGAATTTTTACACTTTGCCTGCTCGTTCTTTTCCAGTTCTGGACAGTAAAACTTTTGCCTGGTATTTCTTTCCCCAAATCCTGTATCATTTTCTAAGACTATATTTATTAGCAGTTTTGGTAAAAATACCTTTTGTCTTAGTCTATCATCATGCCAGTTTGCATCGAAAGTTACAGATTGCCGGGTGGTTACAATCCAGTATCCCTCAATTTATTCAACTTATTATTTTGCTCCTGCTGTTTTATTTTTTCATCTCTGCCTGGCAGGCGGAAAATTTAAAGAAAACCATGCTCCAGATACTGGAAACTGCAGAGGCCGATAACCGGAAGTCTTCGCTGACTGTTTACCAACCACCTCTGCTCTCCTCATTACAGGAAATTCAGATTTCGGGGTATGAAAAGATCACTCTGCCAAAAAATTTGCCTTCCGCCATAACGATTCAATTAAGAAAAACAGCTAATCCTGAAAGTAGCGATTACTTTATTTTCTATCAATCAAAACAGGCTAATAATGCTTTTTTGACACTGGTGAAAGTAGATTCCTTCTTTCTGGCCACCCTGCAGAAAAATTTTGTCAACATTTCTGCGAATGGGCTTATCGTTTATCCTTTCACTTTCCAGAGCTGGGATTCAATTTTTTATCGAATTCGCGGCTGGGAGAACTCAGAAAGTCAGCGCGAAATTCGCGTTTATCCCTTCGGGCTGGTGCCATACACTTTTCCTGGTCTTTATTCAATTCGATTGGAGAGGGATGGAAAACTAGGTCAAGCATTAAAGCGCGGAAACATTAAGGTTTTTAACCAAAATGTGTATACGGTTGGACGAGTATACACTCCTTTAGTTGATCATGAGTTCCAGAAGATTGGATACTGGAATTTTGAAATGGTCATTGTTCTTGATGCGGCATTTTTTAAATCACCACTGATGCGACAGTTTCTTTTCTGGCTGCTTATCTATTTTCTTATCAACATTTTTATCATTCAACGGGTCATTAAATTTGGTAACCGCATCAAAGAAATGATAATCCAGAAATTTACGATACTCACGCAGGGCATTCGCCAGATCTCCAGTGGAAATCTTGATTATAAAATTTCGATGGAAGGTGAAGATGAGTTTGTCGAAATGGCCGAACGGTTTAATTCGATGGGAGCAGAGCTCCAGAAAAAAATTGCTGACCTTCGCGAAAAAGATCGACTGGAATATGAATTGCGCATTGCCCGACAAGTTCAACTCAGCCTTTTACCGCAAACTCTTCCCACCATTCCTGAATACCTCATCAATGCTTACATCAACACGGCCACCGAAGTGGGCGGTGATTTCTATGATGTGTTAAAACTGGACCAGGATAAATTTCTGCTGGTTTTAGGTGATGTTTCTGGTAAAGGAACCTCAGCCGCTTTCTACATGGCTCAGTGTATTAGTTTGATTCGATTTGCTCATCAGTTTTCCCACGATCCGCAAGAAATTTTGCGACGGTTGAATCACTATTTTTCTGATCCGATGATTGACCGACAAATATTTCTAACGATAATTCTGGTTTTACTGGATAGCCAAAAACATCAGGTTACTCTATATCGAGCCGGACATAATAATCCATTATTCATTCCAGCGGACGCCACCCAACCGGTGTCGGAACTAAAGATTCCCGGTTTAGCCATCGGCCTGGAAAGAACCAGTGACCTATTTAGTCGAATATTAGCGAAAAGAGAGGTAAAGCTGCAGAAAGGAGATACGCTGTTTTTATATACGGACGGATTGATCGATGCTTACTCCAATGGAAAAAAAGGATTGTCAGATTCCACAACTTCATCTTTTTATGGAGAAGAACGTCTACTCCGTGTTCTTGACAACCTGCGAGGAAAAAAACCAGCTGACATTCAGAAAAAAGTAACAGCAGAATTGGAGGCTTTTTACGGGAATTCTCCCATTATTGATGATATAACCATGCTGATTTTGCAACGGGATTAAAAATAAAAAAACCTCCCATAGTTTTTCAACTCTGGGAGGTTCGGCTTGAGAAAATTATCTTTCTATTTCACCAACATCATCTTACGAATCTGACTGAAAGATCCTGCATCAATGCGGTAGAAGTAAATACCGGTAGGCAAATTACCCGCCTCAAAATCAATGGTATAAGAACCACTTTCCTTCACACCATTGACCAGAATAGCCACTTCCCGTCCGGTTATATCATAAACTTTCAAGCTGACAAATTCACGCGATGGCAGGGAGAAGGAAATCCTGGTAGTCGGATTGAAAGGATTGGGATAATTTTGGGATAATTCATAACTGGTAATGGTGGTGAACTCTTCAATACCAGTAATAATGTCGAAGTCAGAATGTCCCACCTCAGTGATTGCTTGATTAGCTTCATTTCCAAACACAGCGGGCAACTCAACCACCATCCCATTAGGTAGAGCGGCGAACAAACCAAACGGTTCACCATTCTGATTATTCGCTGGATTCAAGAAGCCAGAAGCAAAAACCACTGCCGCCTGGCCGGCTAAGCCACGCAAATCAGCCCGGTAAATAGCCACAATGGAAAAATTTGGGAAAGGTGTGGCAATAATTATCCAGTTTCGCAGCGGATTTAGACTGAGATAATTACTCATATCACCATAACGCACTCCTCTCAGCACCAGGCCTAGTCCATAAATATTTACCGCAGGGGCATCAGTCGATCCATGAACGACCATTAAATCTACTTTCCCAGGATTTTGACTGGATTCACGAGCATGATCTATGGCAAAGATGGTAAAGCCAATGCTGCGTCCATCGGGATTAGGAGCAAACTGGGAGGGACTTAATACTCCATTGGCAATCGCTACATATGTTCCACCCGCCAAAAGGGTCACCTCAAAGTTCTTCAGGGTATCGGCCACCGAACTGCTGGTGCCAGGCGCTACCCCAATATTCAACACCACCCCGGCCGGTACATCAATAAAG
>Ga0067045_1002878_pt1 | contig 42360 bp, 38 predicted proteins | sample TerdegcTABiofilm_FD_59184 | JGI IMG/M metagenome (GOLD analysis project Ga0067045, IMG submission 59184) | Combined Assembly of (Gp0054472, Gp0054536) Wastewater bioreactor microbial communities from Singapore -Terephthalate degrading... | reverse complement strand
GACGTGGCCGGCCAGGCAGAGACCAACAGCTTCACGTACACCGCCAAGGACGCCAACGGCAACACCGTCACCAACACCGTCACGGTCACCATCGTGGACGACACCCCGGTGGCGGCCAGCATCAATGCCGGCTCGCTGACCGAAGATGCGGCGCAGACTTCTCTGAGCGGCACGGTGGCACCGGCAGCAGGCAACAGCAATAGCTTTGGCGGCGACGGTGCGGCGACCACGGGAGCCACCGGCTGGGGCAGCGTCAGTGCCAAGCTGGGAGCCACCACGGTCAACCTCGGCGACTATGGCAAGCTCACGCAAAACTCCGACGGGACCTGGAAGTTCGAGCTGGACAACAGCAAGCCTGCCACCCAGGCGCTGACCACCGGTCAGAGCATCATCGTGACGATGGTCTATACGCTTACCGACAAGGACGGCGACCAGCGCAGCAACAATGTCACCTTCCAGATCAACGGGGTAAACGACGCTTTCCCTGATAAAAACACGACGACCGAGGATCACGCTGTTTCAGGGAATGTGCTGCTCAACGATGAGGGCTATGTCTCGGGTGGAGCTCTTGCCATTACAAGCTTTAGTGTCAACGGCTCGACCTACAGCGTGGGTGCTAGTGCCGTGAACGTGATGGATGCGGGCAAGGTCGTCGGAACGATTTCTTTGGCTGCGAATGGCGGTTATGTCTTTACGCCAAGCAGCGATTGGAGCGGCAAGGTTCCGACCGTGACCTACACCACCAATACAGGAGTCACCAGCACGCTGGATATTGATGTGACGCCGGTTGCGGATAAGCCCTTGGTCAGCGTGGTTCTGGGGGCGGGGTCAGTCCCGATCACGACATCCATCGATGTGTACAACGTGCTGGACCCGAAGGCTGGACATACCGTGACTGCTTACAACGCTAATGGCACGGTAGGCACGGTCAGTAACAGTATCAAGGGTACGGATCACGATGGTTTTGGGGTAAAGGGTGGCGCGTCCGGTGATGATGCTGAAATCGGTAATGGTTCCGGCACTTCTGAGAAGCTGGCCATTCAGTTCAATACACCTGTGACAAGCATCACGGTGCAGTTTGCCTGGCTGGCTGGAGGGGAATGGGCTCGCTATCAGATGTTTGATGAGGCCGGCAAGGCCGTTGCTTTGGGTTACGACGCCAATGGCAATGCCACAGCGGGTGGCCTGTATGGCTTTGTCAAGGGCGGGACCGACAGAGTTGACACGCAGTTCAGCCTGAGTGTTCCAGCTGGAAGCATCATCAGCAAGATCGTGTTTGATGCCCCACGTGTCAATGATGACTACCTCATCAACAAGGTGACCTACACCACTGCAGTGACCTACCCAGCCACGATTGTGGTGACGCCCACGGATATTGACTATTCCGAATCCGTCAGCAAGGTGGTGGTGGAAGTCGCCAAGGGCGTGACACTGTCTGCTGGTACGCAAGTCGATGCGACGCATTGGGTGCTGCCTTTGCAGAGCAACGGCAGCTATTCGGTTCAGATCGACAGCGTGACCAAGGTCGTGACGATTACGGGCCTGAACGTGACCGTTCCGGACAATGTGACTTCTGGCTCCATCACCGTGACGGGTACGGTGCAGGATGGTACCGACACCAACTCGGCCTCCACATCCACCGGCTCAGTCTTGGCGGCCAGTGATGTTGCGACAACGTCGGTGACAGCCTCCAAGGGACCATATACCTTGGCGGATGCCTTCTCCACCAGCGCTACAGACGGCACAAGCAAGAGCAATACGACGGAATGGAAGTGGGCTACCCCTGCACAGGTTGGTGTGACTGGCGCAGCTGCAAGCGATCAGGGCTGGGTAACCAGCGCAGCAACCAAGACCGGCTGGGTTTCCAATGAAACGTTCAGTAATGCGAATGGCAGCGAGTTCCGTGTGAATGGTGGTGCTTTGCAGTTGCGGGATGACTCTGGTTCCAGTTCTGATACACGACTGCTGACGCCTATATACACCACAGGCAATCAGGCAGGGGAGAAACTGCAATTCAACGTAACTGTTTTTGATAACTATACGAATAGTTCTCGTTGGGGCAAAGATTCTGTTACCTGGACACTGTACAAACTCAATAGCGATAACAGCTGGTCTGCGGTTCAGCAGTCAGGCGCTAGTTCTGTGTTGAATGCAGTTACCGGGACTGGCCTGATTACGACCAACGCCTTGGACGCTAATACCGTCTATCGAATCTATATCGATGTCAACGATACGACGTCTTCTGGAAACGGAAATCTGACGGTGTCCCTGGATAACTTCAAAGTCCTTGATGTCGTTGCCTTGACTGGGACGGCGGTGAGCGGCAATTTGCTGACCAATGATCATGCCGATAGCAGCTCCACATTGTCCGTGTCGCACGACCATGGCATGAGTTGGAAGACTGCCACGGCATCGGGTGTCGATATAGAAGGCGACTATGGCACGCTGCATATCAGCAAAGATGGCAGTTACACCTATACGCCTTTGACTTCGCCTAAGGGGGATATCTACCAGACGCAGCAGGATGTGTTTACCTACAAGGTGCTGGCAGCGGATGGCAGTCACGCCGAGGCCTATCTGACCGTTGCGCTCAATGCGTCCAATGCCTCGGGCACCACGGTAGTTATCCCCGGAACAGCACCTGCGGATGCTGTCCATGAGGTCTATGGAACGCCTAATGGCGATACCTTGCTGGGTTCTGATAGCGATGACTGGTTTATCTGGACCAGCTCGGATCACGGCACTCCGCAAGCACCCGCTCAGGATGTGATTCAGAACTTTGGCAAGTCAGGCAATGACAAGCTGGTGCTGAATGATTTGCTGGATGGAGAAGAAAAATCCAGCGATCTGAGCAAGTTCCTGAATTTCTCCAAGAGCGGGGCTGATACTGTGGTCAAGGTTTCCCATGATGGGCATTTGGGTGATGCAAGTCCTAGCTACGATCAGCTGATCACGTTCAAGGGCGTGGATCTCACAGCGGGGCACGCGTTGACCACCACGGCAGATCAGAACGCCTTGATCAAGGAGCTGATCGATCAGGGCAAGCTCAAGATCGACCACAGCTGATAAGAGGGCCTCGGAGAGGGCCGGCAGAAGTCTTGAATTATCAAGTCTTCTGCCGCCTTGCCTGGTGGCGATCGCCAGGTCGTTTTCAGAGCTTGCATGATTGGTTACATTTGTGAGCGTCGAGTCTTGGTCGTGTTCTTTCGGAACTATCAAGATTCATAGCGGTTATCACAATATCTACAGGCGTTCTAAGCAGATTCTGTCTTGGACGCTTGCTCTTCCTGCAACTCGATTGAGCACCTCGCCCAGCCTACTGCTTCCACATCCCGTGGAAAGAACCCAGCGTCTGTCGCGCAGAGGCATGCTTTTGTATGGCTCGGCGATTGTCGGGGGCTGGGCGCTGCAAAAAGGCTTTGAAGCCGTTGCGCTGGATTTCGACAGCGAACGGCTGCAGAGCACCATGCAGTCGCGCTATGGCAGTGCCGGGGTGCAGAGACTGGGGCAGTGGCTGGCGATGCTGCAGGCTCAGAAAGACAGGCCGTTGCAACAGCAGCTGCCGACCGTCAACACGTTCTGGAACCGCGCGGTGCTGCAATCGGAGGACAGCACGCTCTGGTCTCAGCCCGACTATTGGGCCACGCCGCTGGAGACGCTGGGCAAGGGAGCGGGAGACTGCGAGGACTATGTGATTGGCAAGTATTTCTCGCTGCAGCGCTTGGGGGTGGCGGTAGAGAAACTGCGCCTGATCTATGTACGCGCGCGCCTGGGTGGCGTGGGCAGTACGCAGAGCATTGCGCATATGGTGCTGGGCTATTACGAGACACCTGCTGCCGAGCCGCTGGTGCTGGACAGCCTGCTGGACAACATCATGCCGGCCAGCCAGCGCAAGGACTTGACTCCCGTGTTCAGCTTCAATGCCCAGGGCGTCTATGTCGCGGGCGCACAGACGACGTCGGTGGATCGAATTACGCGTTGGCGCGATCTGCTGGCGCGCATGAAGCAGGAAGGTTTTTTGCCATGAATGCCATGTTCCGCGGTGCAGGCAGCGAAGCCATATTGAATGGTCGACACAGATAGGGCAGCAAGATGTCGTTGTTGAAACAACTTTTGATCAGCGTGACGGTGGCCATTGTGGCCATCTTGATTGGCACCCTGGCGTTCAGCATTGGTGCCGCGCGCCAGTATCTGGATGGACAGTTGCAGTCCGAGAGCGAGAATGCCGCCTCGTCGCTGGCCTTGTCTCTGTCGCAGCCGGCCAATCAGGACCCGGTCACGCAGGAGCTGCTGATGATGGCCTTGTTCGACGGCGGGCAGTTCAAGCTGATTCGACTGGCCTCGCCCCAGGGAGAGACCTTGTTCGAGCGCCGGCGCGACAACGGCACGAGCGAGAGTTCTGCCGCTGCAGCCAAGCCCAGGCAAAGCGCTGCTCCACGGTGGTTTGTCGAGATGCTGCCGCTGCGCTCGCCCAAGGCCGAGCGTGTGATCAGCGATGGCTGGAAGCAGGTCGGGCAGCTGACGCTGGTGGTGGACGACAGCTATGCCAGCCAGGCGCTCTGGGGCAGCAGCGTGCGTCTGGCTGGTGTGGTTGTGCTGGCCGGGTTGGCCTGGGCTTTCTTCGTGGTCTTGCTGTTTCGCTGGTTCCGCAAAGTCTTGCAGCAGGAAATCTCGGCACAGGTTCAGGCGATCGGCCGCCAGCCGGATGGGGCGGAATCGGCGCAGCCCGCCAAGGCCGCTGTGGCCGAGCTGGTGCCGGTGCTCAGCGCCATTGCGGATACCCGTGAGCGGGTGCAGGCAACGGCGCTGGAGCAAATGGCACGTATCGAATCGCTGGAGATCGAGGTCAATCGTGATCCGGTCACCCAGCTGCCTAACCGCAAGTATTTCGTCAACGAGCTGCGTCGCGCGCTCAGCGGTGCCGATGGTCTGGCAGCGCATGGCCATGTGATGCTGTTTCGCCAGCGCGATCTGCTGGCCCTGAATGCCCAGATGTCGCGAGCCAGCGCCGATGCCTGGCTCGCGGCGATGGGTGAGCAGGTCAATCAGGTGTTGAAGAGTCATGCTGACTGCAAGGCTCAGCTGGCCCGCCTCAATGGCTCGGACTTTGTGGTGCTCATGCCGGCCCTGGCGGGGCCTCAGGCCATGTCACTGGTGCAGCAGATCCGGCAGGTGCTGTTGTCCATGCGTGTGACCCTGAGCAGTGGTCAGTGGTGCCGCTGGAGCTTTGCCCTGACCGATTACTCGGCATCGAGCTCGGTAACCGGTGTGCTTGCACGGCTGGACTACGGTCTGATGCGTGCCGAGAGCTCGGGACAGGCCGAAGTGGAATATGTGGCCTACGGCGATGATGAGGTGGTTTCCGATCTGGCCGGAGAAACCTTGTGGCGTCAGATGCTGATTGCGGCCCTGGAGGCGCAGGATGCGCTTTCCCTGTCCGTTCAGCCGTTGCAATTCAAGGGCAGCAACGGGATGCAGGAGCGCGGCGAAGCGTCGCTCTCGCTGCGCACTGCTTCCGGCGAGACCTTGATGGGTTCTCTGTTCCTGCCGGTTGCCGTGCGCCTGGGCCTGTCGGCAGAGTTCGATTTGCGAGCGGTGGCCCTTGGGGCTGCGTGGCTTGAACAGAACGATTGCGAGCTGGTCATTCGAATCTCCTTGCCCTCGCTGGCCCAGCCCGACTTCCTGGGCCGTCTGCGTGAAGAGCTGAGTGCACAGAAGTGGGAGCATCGCCTGTCCCTGCTCTGTCTGGAGCTGGATGCGCATGGGCTGACGGCCTATCCCGATGAGGTGGCCGAATTCTGCCGGGCCATGGCATTGGCCGGTGTCGGCGTGGGGTTGCGCCGTCTGGATCAGCAGCCCATGGGCCTGACCAAGCTCCACACCTTGCCGCTGCGCTATGTGAAGCTGGGCAGCGAGTTCTCGGAGCAGGCCGCCCAGAGCCCGGGTGCCCTGCATCTGCTGCAAGCCATCGCCGAGACCGCGACAGCACTGGGAATCCAGGTGATGGTGAGCGACTCCGTCAATGCGGAGACCGCGCAACTGCTGCATCGGCAAAACGCGTTGACGCTGGCCGTCTGAAACAGCGAATTCTCCAACCCACCAAAAAGGGGCGCATGAGGCGCCCCTTTTTGGTGGGTCATGGGATCCTAATGGGTCGTGGTCTGATCGGCAATCTGGACCCGCCTGGCATAGCGCTGCGCCAGCACCGCGCAGACCATGAGCTGGATCTGGTGGAACAGCATCAGCGGCAGCACGATCGCGCCCACGGATGCGGCAGGAAAGAGCACATTGGCCATGGGAATACCGCTGACCATGCTTTTCTTGGAGCCGCAGAAGACCAGCGTGATCTCGTCTTCTTTGCTGAAGCCCAGGCGACGTGCGCCCCAGGTGGTGATGAAGAGCACGGCGGCCAGCAGGATGGAGCACAGCACGATCAAGCCCAGCAGTGAGGGAATCGGCGTCTGCTTCCACAGGCCGCTGATGACTGCGGCGCTGAAGGCGGCATAGACCACAAACAGGATGGAGCCCTGGTCCACCAGCTTGATGATGGAAGCACGACGCTGCAGGAAGCCGCCGATCAGGGGGCGCATCAGATGGCCGATGACAAAGGGCAGCAGCAGCGTCATGGCAATCTTGCCAATGGCATGCAATGCATCGCCGCCTTCCGCATTCTTGTGCAGGACCAGACTCACCAGAATCGGCGTGACCAGAATGCCCAGCAAGGTGGAGGCCGATGCGCTGCACACGGCGGCAGGCACATTGCCGCGCGCCATGGAAGTGAAGGCAATCGCCGATTGCACGGTGGCGGGCAGGGTGCAGAGAAACAGCACGCCGATATACATCTCGGTGGTGACCAGGGGCGAAAGCACCGGGCGCAGTGCCAGCCCCAGAACGGGGAACAGCACAAAGGTGGCGATGAAGATCCAGACATGCAGGCGCCAGTGGCCTATGCCCGCCAGGATGGCCTGGCGCGAGAGTTTGGCGCCGTGCAGAAAGAACAGCAGGCTGACGATGCCGGTGGTGACAAGTTCCACATATTCAGCCACCTGGCCCGATGCGGGCAGAAAGCTGGCGAAGACGACGGTGGCAATCAGTGCCAGCGTGAAGTTATCGGGGAGAAAGCGGGGGCGAGACATATTCTTGAGCTGAAGCCATCCATGCAGGGCACCGGGTCGGTGCGTGATGGCTGCGTATTGGACACGCAATCCATTTAAAAGAGAAATGGATTTATTCGATAGACCTATAATTTTTTGATATGAATATCAGTCTGCGTCAACTGCGTGCCTTTGTGGCGGTGGCCCAAAGCAGCAGTTTCAGCCGCGCCGCCGATGCCCTGGCCTTGACGCAGCCTGCCGTCAGCCGCAATGTGACGGATCTGGAGCAAGCCATGGGTTTGCTGCTGCTGCATCGCACCACGCGTGAGGTGGAACTGACCGAAGCCGGGCGTCTGCTGCTGGGCAATCTCTCGCGCGTGCTGGAGGATCTGGATGCCTGTCTGCTGGAGGTGCAGGGCCTGGCGACACAGCGCAAGGGCCGGGTCAAGGTGGCCAGCAGTCCCACGCTTTCCGCCCACCTGATGCCGCAATGCATTGCACGCGGCAGGCAGCAGTCGCCGGGCGTCAATATCCAGCTGCTCGATCGCATTCAAAGCGATGTGCTGCTCAGCGTGCGCAGCGGCGAGGTGGATTTTGGCGTGGTGATCGACCCTTCCGAGAAACAGGATCTGCATGCGCAGAGCATTCTGGCCGAGCCCTTTTGTCTGGTCTGTCTTTCCTCGCATGACCTGGCGCGCAAGAAAGAGGTGCACTGGGCACGGCTGGCGGGCGAATACCTGGTGCTGCTGGACCATGCATCGGGCAGTCGCCGCCTGATCGATGCCGCGCTGCAGGCCCATGGCGCGGCGGCATCGGTGGTCCAGGAGGTGGGGCATACGACCACCATCTACAGCATGGTGCAGCAGGGTCTGGGTCTGAGCGTGGTGCCGCGTCTCGCCATTCCTTCGGCATGGGCTGCTCAGGCCGCCACTGCCGCGGTGGCGGGCAGTGCGGTCCTGGTCAGCCGTCCCCTGGTGCCCCGGGTGCAGCGCAGCATCATGCTGGTCAAGCGCCAGCAGCGTGAACTATCGCCCGTCGCGCATCTGGTCTGGGATCTGATTGCGGCAGAGGCCGTCAGCCTGCTGGACGGATAGCGGCTCAGGGCCGGAGCACGATGCGCGAATCAATCACCAGCCCCTGCGGTTGCGGCGCGACATAGACCGGCTGGGGCGGGGCCATGTACACGGGCTGGGGCGCATGGTAGGCCGCGGGACGGCTCCTGCACTTGCGCTTTTCCTTGTACTCGCCGTTGCTCTTCCACTTGCGCTCCACCTTGCATTGGCCATCCCAGTACTCTTCCTTGTGCTCGCGCTTGTGGTGATGATGGTGATGGCGGTCATGTGCCAGGCTGGTCAGAGGTGTGGCAATCAGCGCCATGGGCAGGCAGATGGAAACGAGAGCAAGGGTTTTCTTCATTCTGGATGGGGCAGTCCAAGGCCGGAGCCATGGCTGCATCGGTGTTCAAAACGCTGCGAGCATAAGCGCAATGCACCGAGGAGACTGTATCAATTCATGAGCGCAATTCGCACTGTGGCTGTGCCTTGTGCGTGGGTTGTTGTTCCATGCTCATAAAAAATATGAGCGCCTTACGCAATAAATACAGGAACTTCAGACTATTTTCCATCTGAAATGGAGAATTGGACAGCGGAAGAAGCTATGTATTAAGTAGCTTTTCTTCGAGGGCTGTTTTGACGTGGACTACGGTAGACACGAAGCCGTGAATGCCATGGCTTCCGGGTCCAGGCATTCCTCCCGGGCCGCGGCGCCGGGATGCCTGCAAGGCCAGTTCGATGATGGCCTGCCTGACAGTGCGGCACCATCAGCAGGGCGGTAGCAGCCATGCCATGGGGCGCAGAGTTCTTGGAGGGATAGTTGGGGTGAGGCCGGTTGCAGCCTTGCTGCTCCGGCTTCCGCATGCCTAAGGGATGTCGGTCAAGGCTGACTGCCGACTCCGGAGGTGATGCAGCATCTGGCGCCAAGTGGCGCGAGCCTGCCTCAAGCGAATTCCGGTGCCAGAGCCCTGATGTTGGCACGATGCTGCTGAGCGTGCGCTTGCGCAGCGCCGAAGCTGGTGGTCGGGGGCCGTCCACCAGATCCACTGCTGATGCTTAGTGGCGGCGCTGCTGCGGCGCGGGATGGCTGTTGTTGGAGCGCTCGATGTGACGGAAGGTCAGGCGACCCTTGTTCAGATCGTAGGGAGACATCTCCAGCGTTACCTTGTCGCCTGCCAGCACGCGAATGCGGTGCTTGCGCATCTTGCCGCCGGAGTAGGCAATCAGCTGGTGGCCGTTGTCCAGCGTTACACGAAAACGGGCGTCCGGCAAAACTTCGTCCACTCTGCCTTGCATTTCAATCAATTCTTCTTTGGCCAAAACATTTCCTTTCAACAAAAAGGTCAGTTCAACTGGTTGTCCAGCACCATACTGCGCCCTTCGGCGAGTGCATATTTGCTGGCCATGTCCGGGGTGTCGAACTGGCGGATAAATCTGAAAATCCGGTCATAGGTTCCGCGACGGATGGAAACCGCTGCAGCAACCTTGCCGGAGTGAGTCATTTGGGTGAGGGCAGTCACAATGTAGTTGCCGACACGCTCTGTGATTTGTTCTGTGTGCATATCGAGTCAACGGGCGGCACCAACCCTGGGCAGGGCATGCCGTCCAATGAAAAATGAAGGAATCCGGCTCTGACGAGTCGGGATCAAATAAGCCAGCCCGCTTGCGGGTGGCTCATGCTTCTTGCCAGGGAATGCTCCGGCTGTATGTAGCCGAGCGTGGGCAACGTGAGATCTGCCTGAGAGATGCTGCGCAGGGCAAGTGCCGCGCAGCAACGCAGATATTATAAAGCATTGCTCTTTTATGCGCAAATCGTAATGAGTCGCGGTGCTGGCAGAGATGGTCGCCGGGTGGCCGGCCCTTGCGCATCGCGCGGCTGATAGGCTGCGCAGGGTGATGGGTGTGGAGGTTAAAGCGCTCTTGGCATCCAGGTGGAAGTTGTCATGCAAGGACTGCAAGACCGCAGCAGCGCTTGCTGCAGAGCTGAGAGGCTCGATCGTGGAAAAAAGGCTTGGCTAATAGGAGAGGGCCGCTGGCTAGCTAAAACGCTGCAAGCCCCTGCTTGTAAGCGCCCCACGATGAAGAGGCGGTACAGCGATTTGCTGCACCATGGGATGAATCATAAACGCAATTGAGAATCGTTCACAAATAACCCTTTGACGTTGAGGACTAAGGGTTGAGGAAGCGGCGGCCAAAGAGCCGGCCATGAACGCCGAGACCAAGGCATGCAGGCCGGCAAGAGAGAGGACCACAGACGGGAACGCGGCAGAAGGCCAGACAGCCAGAGTCAGGCCGGCGGCGATCAATATTGTGGGTGCCCTGCAAGAGGGCGGCTTGTGCAGGTTGCCGCTAACGGGTTGAGACTTTTGCCATCTGGCTGTCACATTTCAAAGGCAAGATGCGTAGCGCTGGGTTCTGGTTGTAGCACTGAAAGATGGCTTGACCCCTGGCGCCAATTCCAAAGCCTCGGCCCCAGTGCCGGGGCTTTTTGCTGGCCCGAAAACGCAGTCCCAACGAATCGCTGGATTGCCGGACTTGTCCAGGTCTACAGGATCTTGAACGGCAATTCCGCCTGCAGTCGAAGCTGATTCATATTGGCCTCGCCTTGGGCCTTGTTGGTGCGATGCACGCCGTAGCGCAGCTGCAAATTCAGATGCTTCGCCGCCCCATGCTGCACCGTGTATCTGAGCAGAAGGTCGCGTTCCCAGTGCTTGCCCTGGGTTCCCGAATAGCCGAGGTAGCTGGCATACACGGCATTGAGGCGGCTATTGTCGATTCCGGAGCCTCTGGTGTAGGCAACGCCCGCGCTCAACCCCGGGGTGGCGATGGAACTCAGGTCCACATCGTATTTGAGTTGCCAGGACGCTTCGCGCGGGCCGTTGAAGTCGGACAGCTGCATGGCGTTCTCCAACCAGATGGAGCCGCGGTTCACATAGTCAAACGGATTGTTGCCGTTGACCTTCTGGTAGCCGAGGCCGAATCTGTGAGCGCCTGCGACGTAGCTGCTCATCAGGCTCCAGGTGGTGGTGTCAATCTCGCCAGACCTGGCCCTGCCGGTATCGGTGCTGCGATAGAGGTTCAGGTTGAACGACAGCGCACGCTTGTCTGACAGAGGAAGCTTGTAAAAACTTCCCAGGTACGCGGTGTTCCAGTTATCCGCGTATTGTCCGTAGTAGCTGCTCAGCGTCAGATGTGGAACGGGAGTGTCCCATGCTGCGCCTACAAAGCTGAAGGAGCCGCTGGTTACGCCCGAATAGTTGCCCAGCAGGTCGGCACCGTTCTTGCGCGCATTGCGGTCGGCCCAGCGGGTAAATCGCCCGGCCTGCAGCGTGAGTGTGGGGATGTCTCTGCTGATGACTTGCCAGCCCCGATTGCTTTCAGGCAGCAATCGGGTATCGGACGAACTGAAGATCGGTGTCTTGGTCCGCATCTCGCCCACTTTCAGTTCCGTGGAAGAGATTCGGGCTTTCAGTGCAGCGCCGGCACGACCGAAGCTATCCGCAATCTCTTGCCCATCCTTGGCCACGTAGCGAGGCGTTGCCCGTGCATGCTCGGCCTGTGTCCCCAGATTGACGGCGCCATAGGCATGTGCATCGAGCCCCAGGCCGAGAACGCCCTGCGTGTAGCCCGATTCGTAATTGAGCATCAGGCCGTAAGCCGATTCTCGGGCCAGTGTCTGACCTCTTTGTCCGCTGGCCGCACGAAAGCTGCTTCCTTTCTGGTAGTCGAGCTGTTCAAGTAGCATGCGGTTTTGCATATGGAGTGCAGCGCCCTCGACAAAGCCTTTGGCGTCATCTTGTGCCCCGGCAACAGCGCCACCACTGGCGCATAGCATGACGGTGCGCAGTGCCCAAAGACGACAAACACGGACTCTCATCGAATGGATCTTTTCAGTGGCGGCTGCAGGCCCGATGGGCCGGATTTCATTGGCCATGGTGTGGCTCTCTGGATGTTCGGGCTGCGGTCTGGGCGCGTGCAGCGATGTCCTGGAAGCGCTGCCTCGCCTGTTCAGGCACATAATCCGGTACGGATAGCTGGGACAAGGGGCTGTCGCCGACCTGGATCAGCATCACCATGCCCATTGCATAGTGGGGCTGGCACTTGACGCCGTAAAGACCTGGCTCGGTCATGGTGACCGTGATTTCCTGATTGGTCTTGCCTCTGAAGGGCGTCGCGCCTGCCGGCGCCATCCCCGCGATGGATACCGCATCGTGTCCGCTGCTGGTCGCGAGGAATTTGACGCTGTCGCCTGCTGCGATCCTGACGAACTCGGGCTCGTACGCCATGGCTGCGTGAGGACCTCGGTTGAGCATCTTGATTTCGACGGTTTCTGCTGTGGCGAAGTGCCCTGACAAACTGCAGGCAAGCAAGGCGGCAATACGGATGGCGCTGGGAGCAGGCATGAGGAACTTTCGGTTTTAGTGACTGGCCATCGCTTGAAAGCGCAGCACGTGGCTGCCGTCTTCCGGATCCAGCAAGGCGCGCACCTGAACCTGAAAGACTTGCTGCAGCAAATCCGGACTCAGCACCTCCAGGGGCTTGCCCAGCTGAACCAGGCGGCCCTGATGCATGACGGCCAGACGGTCGCAGGCCATGGCTTGGTTGAGGTCGTGCAGCGCGATCACCTTGGTGATGGGAAGCTTCCGGATCAGCTGCATCAGCGACAGTTGTTGGTGGATATCGAGGTGGTTGCAGGGTTCGTCGAGCAGCATCAACTGGGGCTGTTGCGCCAGAGCCCGTGCAATATGTGCTCTCTGGCGCTCGCCGCCCGACAAGGTGTTCCAGCGGCTGCCTGCCTTGGATAGCAGGCCGACATCGCGCAGCGCATCTTTGACGATGTTCTGGTCGGCGGTCGACAAAGGAGCCAACGCGGACAGCCAGGGCGTTCGCCCGAGCTCCACGGCCTCGGCCACGGTGATGGCATCGAGGGTGTCGGCGTCCTGCGCCACCAAGGCCAGCCGGCGCGCCACGGCACGCCTTGGCAGGCGCCGCAGTGCCTGTCCCCCCAGCAGCACCTCGCCCGAGCTGGGCTTGAGCACACCGGATAGCAGTCGCAGCAGGCTGGATTTACCCGAGCCGTTCGGCCCTATGAGTCCCAGCATTTCACCCGGCTGCACTTGCAGGCAGACCTGCTGGACAATGGCTGTGCCACGCGCCTTCCAGCTGATATCGCATGCTTCAAGCGCGACAATGTCCGGCTTGGCGAGGGGGTCAGGCGTCATGCATGACCTCTTCGGCCTCTGAGCAAAATGCCGGCAAACACCGGCGCGCCGACCAGGGCGGTGATGACGCCAATGGGCAGAACCTGTCCCTTGATCAGGGTGCGTGAAACCACATCGGCGGCAATCAGGAAGATGGCTCCGATCAAGGCGCTGGCCGGGATCAGGCGCCCATGGCGCACGCCAACCAGCAGACGGGCCGCATGAGGAATCACCAAGCCCACGAAGCCTATCGCTCCGACCACGGAAACCATGACGGCTGTCATCAAGGCAGCTGCCAGCAGCAGGGTCAGCTGCACGCGGCGCACGGGCACTCCCAGCGCGGCGGCCGATTCGCTGCCGAAGGTGAACGCGTCCAGAGAGCGGGCATGCATCAGACACACCAGCACTCCTGCCATAGTCACCGATGCCGTCAAAACCGTATCGGGCCAGCGCACGCCGCTCAGGTTGCCGAGCAGCCAGAACATGATGCCGCGCGCCTGCTCGGCACTGCCGGACTTGGTGATGATTAACGAGGTCAGCGCATTGAACAGTTGCGAGCCGGCAATGCCGGCCAGCACGATTTGCCCGCCGTTACTCAGGCCGCCATTGCCAGCGGCATGGGCCAGCAAGGCCACCAGGGCAAATGCGCAAACCGCTCCGAGGAAAGCCCCGGTGCTCATCGATACCAAGCCCGCACCCAGGCCGGCGACCGAAACCAGCACGGCCCCCGTGGAAGCGCCTGCTGAAATGCCCAGCAGGTAGGGCTCGGCCAAGGCATTGCGCAGCAGGGACTGCAGAACAACGCCGCAGACGGCCAGCCCGGCCCCGCAGCTGGCTGCGACCAGGGCTCTGCTCAGGCGGTAATTCCAGACAATGCCCGCATTGATGGGGTCTATGACGTAGCTGGTGCCCAGCATTTGATTTGCGAGCACCTCGTATACGATGCGCGCGGAGATATCGGTCTCGCCAATCGCTATGCCGGACACGACGGCCAGCAGCAGCAAGGCCGCTGCTGCGGCCCCGAGCAGGGCGGCGCGCAGCAACCGGCCGGCCGGTAGATGCGGTCTGGAAAGGCTCGGCGTGTAGGTATTCATGGCTCAGCGGCCGGGGCAAGGTGCGCCGGCATGCGGACTTCGTTGATGCCTGGCTTATTTGGAGAGGCCTTCGATCTTCAGCACCGCATTGGCAATCTGCTCCATGCCGTCCACCTGGCGGATGGATCCCTGCAGGGCATCGGCGTCGACGATCACGATGCGGCCGTTCTTGACGGCATCCATGTGCTGGGTGACGGGATCCTTCTTGAGGAAGTCCAGCTTTTTCTGGTAGTCGTCTGCAGGGAAGCGGCGACGGTCCATGCGGGCAACGATCAAAATCGAGGGATTGGCCCTGGCAATCGTCTCCCAGCCCACGGTCGGCCACTCCTCTGCGGATGTGATGACGTTGCGCAAGCCCAGAGCTTGCATCATGTAGCCGGCCACGCCGTTCTTGCCGGCCATATAGGGGTCGGCGGCCAGGTCTGCGCTGGAGAACCACAGTGCGGCAGACAGGTTCTGGAGCCCGGAGGATTTGACCTTGGCCACGGCCTGGGTCTGGCGATCGCTCAGCGCTTTGACCAGGCTTTCGCCGCGGGCCTCGACATCAAAAGCCTGGGCCAGCTGGCGAATGCCTTTGTACAGGGCTTTCACGTCGTAGCTGGCAGTACGCGTGCCGTCCGATCCCACAAGATTGTTCTTGCCTTCGCAGTCGGCAGGCATGGCATAGGTGGCGATGCGCAGATCATGGAATTGCTCGCGCGTGCCCACCACGCCATCCTTGCCCACCATCCATTCAAACTGCGAAACCACCAAGGCGGGGCGCTTGCCGAGGACCGACTCGAAGCTGGGAATGTTGTCGGACAGGCGTGGCACCTTGTCGTTGACAGCCTTGAAGCGGGGCTGTACCGGGTTGAACCAGAGCGCTGTTCCGACAACCTTGTCGCCCAGGCCGAGGGCATAAAGCATTTCAGTGCCTGCCTGACCTATGGTGACCACCGAGGTGGGCGCCTTGTCGAGAGTGAGGGTGTAGCCGCAGTTTTGCAGTTGCACAGGAAAGTCGGTTGCATGAGCGGAAAATGCGGTAGCGAGCAGGGCAGTGCTGGCAAGGCTTCGAAGCAGCATCGGAATATCTTTCCAGAAGCGGCGAAAAGCACCTTGGAAGACATAGCAGGACACGCGCCTGAACTTTGCCTTGAGTGGCAGCACGTTAGCGGAGCGATGAAATGCTCACTTCCCGGACACCCCGCCGGCAATGAATTGTTGGTGCTCTGGCAGGTCTCCTGACTGGCAAATCATCGCTGGCTCATCGCCTTCCCAAACAGATGTTCAGTGGCTGTGTGATGGCTGGCTCATTGCCTACAGTTGCGGGGGCAGTTCCATTTCACGGGCCGGCCCCGAAGGTGCCTGACCACTGGATTCCCTCATGCATTCGCCGCAGCGCACGCATGTTCTTGTGAAACCAAAGTTGCGGTAATGTAGCTGATTTTGTAGCAACAGTCCCAAGCCAAGACGACGAATGAGCTCGGATTGCCTCTCCATGCCCCGCTTGCAAGACATTTCCATCCAGCGCGTTCGTGAATTGCATCAGGTTCACAGCTTTCTGCAAAGCGCACGTGTTTCCATGTTCGGAGGGCGCATCGCTTCACTGGAAATTCCCGAGGATCTTCGCCATTTCGAAGAGACCTATCTGTCGGGTAGCGGCTGCATGCTGGCGGCTCTCGATGCTGACCAAAGCGTGCAGGCCACGATTGCCTGCCGGGACTATGACGGCAGATTTGCGCAACTGGATTTCGGACCGCAGAAGGTGGTCGAGGTCGTGCGCCTGTTTGTCGCGCCGCAATTCCGGCGCTCAGGCGTGGGGCAGGCGATGCTGGATGTGCTGATGCGCCATGCTCTGGCCCAGCAGGTGCAAGTGCTTTATCTGCACACCCATCCATTCCTGCAGGGAGCTCTTGAGTTCTGGCAAAGACAGGGCTTTGCGGTGATCGAGCGCGAAGAAGACCCGCTATGGCAGACCGTTCATATGCAGCGTCTCATGTGAAGCTTGGAAGAGCTGTCCAAGGCTCGGGCTGTCGACCGGGTCCTCGACCTGCGCATTGGAAGCGGAGGTGAAATCGAGCATGTCTGCGCCAGACACCGGGTATGAATTGTTATGATATTGATAATTCGATATCAATAAAGCCAACAACTTGTCCTCTCTGTCTTCTCCATCAGCAAGTGCTGGCCGTCTGCAATCGATCGATGCGCTGCGTGGTCTGGTCATGCTGTTCATGTTGCTCGACCATGTCCGTGAAACCTTTTATCTGCATCTGCAGGTTCCCGACCCCATGGTCGTGGCTGACACTCCGCCCGGCCTGTTTTTCCCGCGCATGCTGGCCCATTTGTGTGCGCCGGTATTCGTGTTTTTGACGGGCCTGGGGGCGTATCTGTATGCCAGCCGGCATGCCGGGGCTGCTCAGGCGCGCACCGCATCCGGCTTTTTGTGGCGGCGCGGCCTGTTCTTGGTGCTGCTGGAGGTGACGGTCGTCAACTTTGCCTGGACCTTCCAATTTCCTCCCGCCAAGATCTTTCTGCAGGTGATCTGGGCGATCGGTCTCTCCATGCTGGCCCTGTCGGTGCTGGTATGGCTGCCACGCAAGGCATTGCTGCTGCTGGGGCTGGTGCTGATTGCGGGGCACAACCTGCTCGATGGTCTGCATTTTCCTGCGGGCCACGTGATGCATATGCCCTGGGCGATCCTGCATGACCGTGGCTGGCTGGAGCTGGCTGGAGTGCAACTGCGCACGTCCTATCCTCTGCTGCCCTGGATCGGCGTGATTGCTCTGGGCTACGGCATCGGTCCGTGGTTTGGCAAAGCCTGTGATTCGGCGCAGCGCAGCCGTTGTCTGCTGATGGCAGGCATTGCCTCCCTGCTGGGCTTTGCGATGCTGCGCACGCTCAATGTCTATGGTGATGCGCCCTGGCTGGCCGGTACGAATGCGCTGCAGACACTGATGTCCTGGTTCAACGTCACCAAGTATCCGCCCTCGCTGTTGTTCCTGATGTTGACGCTCGGTATCGGCTTGCTGCTGCTATGCGCCTTCGAGAACGCCGCAGGCCGCACCGGGCTGCAAATGCTGGCCACGTTGGGGGCCGCACCCATGTTCTTTTATGTGCTGCACCTGTACGTGCTCAAGTTCATGTACCTGGCGGCGGTGGCGTTCTGGGGGGCCAACCAGGGACAGTTGTTCGGACTGAGCAGCCTGCTTTGGCTGTGGGCGATCGCAGCGCTGCTGGCCGTGGCTCTGTATCCCGCAGCAAGCTGGTTTGCCGCACTCAAGCAGCGCCGGCGCGACATTACCTGGCTCAAGTACCTCTAGGATCGAGCCACGGCACAATACGGCCTCCTGTCGCTATTGACCCCGCCTCGCCACGATGAACACCTCCAAGCAACGATCCACCAAGCAGCGCGCGGCCATTGAGCAGGCCATGGCAGAGGCCGACAGGCCGCTTGCGCCACAGGAGGTGCTGGAGTTGGCGCAGGCAAGCTTACCCGGACTCGGCATTGCAACCGTGTACCGGGCACTCAAGGCGATGGCCGAAGAGGGATTCCTTCATGAGGTGCACCTGCCCGAGCGCACCCCCATGTATGAGGTGGCAGGGCACGGCCACCATCATCATTTCCAATGCACGGTCTGCCAGCGGGTGTTCGATGTGCATGCCTGCCCCGGCAATCTGGCGAGCTTGGCGCCAGCGGGATTTCTGGTCGACAGCCATGAAATCACGCTGTATGGCCGCTGCCGTGACTGCGCAGCCTGAACTAGCATGGCCTGCTTGCGGTGTCGGTACCTGAGGAGCGCAGCGGGCGACTTGACCGCTGCCAACTGCTTCAAGGCTGCCGTTCGCAGGTGGATTTCCGGTGGCGGCAAAGAGCAGTTGGATGGCGTTGACAACGCTTGATACTTCCAATGTCGAGAGCGCTTTGTTGGCATTCGGTGCATGGCCTGCGCCTTGTGCATCAGGCAGGTCTTTGCTCCGGCTCGTGAACCAATTGTTCGGTGATCTTCTGGCAGGCACAGGCGTGGCAAATGACTGGCGTCCCGCACTGCCAATCTATGGGTGACGAACAGGTGCAGAGCCTGCCTTGAGTCGGCTCCTGCCGGACAGCCCCATCGCTTTCGGCAAAGTGGGTGCGTTGTCCTTGCGGGAGTCTGGAGGTTCTGCAGGCAAGTCATGGGGCACAATCAATCACAATTGCTCCACACTGTAGTGGAGTGCTTGCCAACACGGTGGACATTCTGATGGCGCGCAGCGGTACTCTCATCAACCAGGTCATGTCGCATATTCGGGCGGGCATTGCTTCTCGAAGCATCTTGCCCGGAACGCGGCTGCCCTCGATCCGGCAGCAGGCCCGACTGCTGAAAATGTCGGTTTCCACCGTGGTGGAAGCGTATGAGCGACTGGCGGCAGAAGGCACTGTCGTATCGCGCCCCGGTGCCGGTTTCTATGTCAACGGGCCCGTGGCGCCGCTTGCCTTGATGAAGTTGGGGCCCAGGCTCGACCGTGTTGTCGACCCCTTGTGGGTGTCGCGTCAGTCGTTGGAGAGCGACCCTGCATCGCTGCGGCCCGGTTGTGGCTGGCTGCCGCCCACATGGATGTTCGAGGACGGACTGAGGCGAGCACTGCGGGCACAGGCGCGAGGCTCGCTGTCGGAGCTGACGGAATATTCGACACCTCTCGGGAACCCGGCCTTGCGCCAGCTTCTGGTCCGTCGCATGGCTGCCACGGGTATCGATGCGTCACCCGAGCAGGTGATGCTGACGGAATCAGGAACGCAAGCAATCGACTTGATTTTCCGTTTTCTGCTGAAGCCCGGGGACAAGGTTCTGGTTGATGATCCCTGCTATTTCAATTTCCATGCCCTGCTCAAAGCCCATCAGGTTCAGGCGATTGGAGTGCCTTACACGGCCCAGGGGCCGGATCTGCCCTTGTTCGAAAAGGCTCTTCAAGAGCATTCACCGAGGCTATATATCACCAATTCGGGGATTCACAACCCGACTGGAGCAGCCCTGTCTCCACTCGTTGTCCACAGACTCCTCAAGCTCGTTGACAGCTCCGAGCTGGTGATCGTGGAGGACGACATCTTTGCGGATTTCGAGAGCACCCACGCGCCCAGACTGGCTGCATTTGACGGGCTTGCACGCGTCATCCACATCGGCAGCTTTTCAAAGACGGTGTCGGCATCCATACGTTGCGGATTCGTGGCTGCCAGGCCCGAGTGGATTGATGCGCTGGTCGACCTCAAAATTGCCACGAGCTTCGGTGGAGGCCGTTTGGCGGAGGCACTTATTCTGAAGACGCTGACGGATGGCGGTTACAGAAAGCACATGGAAACCGTGCGTCAGCGGCTGTCGCAGGAGATGGAAAAGGTGGCCGGTCGTTTGCAGAAGATGGGGGTCAGGCCCGCCCTGATACCGCAGGCAGGCATGTTTCTTTGGTGCCGGCTGCCGCAAGGCATCGATGCCGCAGCGCTTGCGCGCACCTGTCTTCACGAGGGCGTGGTGCTTGCACCAGGCAATTCCTTTAGCCAGTCCCAGTCGGCCGGAGATTTTCTGCGCTTCAACGTTTCACAGTGCTCCGACGAGCGTGTTTTTTCCGTCCTGGCTCGAGCATTGAAGCGCCCGGCTCTGGGCCGGATTCAGGACTAGGCTTACGTTCTGTACTGGTTTTTATTGAATACAGTTTCTTTAAACTGTGCTGTTTTGTGCATGGTTGACGCACAGGCATCATGATGTACTCAAGGCTCGATTGAGGAGCCTCGAATGGAGAAAAGTACTGGCGGATGGGTCAACGGGATGATTGGCGTCGCCATCTTTGCCGGATCGTTGCCTGCCACTCGCGTGGCCGTCGCAGATTTGAATCCCACATTTCTGACATGCGCACGCGCTGCAGTTGCAGCGCTTTTGGCCTGGCTGCTGCTGCTTTTGCAGCGGGAGCGCCGACCATCGTTGGCCGATCTGCCATCACTGGCAATTACCGCGGCGGGCGTGGTCGTCGGATTTCCATTGTTTACAGCGCTGGCGCTGCAGCACGTGACTTCGGCGCACTCCATCGTATTTGTCGGCTTGTTGCCGCTGTGTACCGCAGCCTTTGCCGTGCTGCGCGGTGGCGAGCGTCCTCGGCCGCTGTTCTGGGTCTTCTCGGCAGCGGGCGCTGCGGTGGTTGCAGGTTATGCGGCAATGGGAGGGGCGCAGGCATCCCTCACCGGTGATTTGCTGATGCTCGCCGCCGTCGTCGTTTGCGGCATGGGCTATGCGGAGGGCGCTCGTCTGTCGCGCAAGCTAGGGGGCTGGCAGGTCATCAGCTGGGCACTCATCCTGTCCTTGCCTGTGATGCTGCCTATTGCGCTGTGGACGACTCCGCCGGCCTTGGCGAATGTCGGCATGCACGCTTGGCTCAGCTTTGCCTATGTGGCACTCTTCAGTCAGCTTATCGGTTTTGTGTTCTGGTATCGCGGCCTGGCCCAGGGCGGCATAGCGGCAGTCGGCCAGCTGCAGCTGCTGCAGCCTTTTATGGGCCTGGGCCTTGCGGCTCTGCTGCTGAACGAGTCCGTGAGCTGGTCGATGCTTGTCGTGACTTTGCTTGCGGTGGTCTGTGTCTCTGGCGCCAAAAAGTATGCCTGATGGGCATGCCGCGACCATGGCATTCCGGGGCTGTCGATTGCGTGAGCAGATCGGGAAGCCATGGCTGGCGCCGATACGAGCCCTGCAGCGATTTGAGGAGCAGCAAAGCCGTTGCTGATTCATGCTTGCTCAAGACCGCAGCGGGCTCAGCCACTGTCAGGCAAAGCCTGGTCGGATACGACTATTCGAGCTTCAGGCTGCTTCGGCTTTTGCGGGCCAGTTCGACGAAGGCGAGGGCAGCCGGCGAGAGTTTGTCAAAGCGCAATGCGGCCAATGCTATTTCACGGCGGCAACGAGGCTTCAGCGGGCGATAGACCACACCTGCAGGTGGGACAGGCAGAGCCAGACGCGCGGCAATAGTGACGGCACTGCCTTGTGCGACAAAGCCCATCATGGAGGTGAGCTGCTCAAACCTGAATAGCGTTCTGGGTTCGGCCCCGTGGCTGGCCAGAAATGCATCGATGTGGGGGCCTGAGCCAGCGCTGGTTCGGATAAAGGGCTGTCCATGCAAGTCCATGGCGCCGATGGCGGATCGGGACGCCAGGAAATGCGTAGCAGGCATCACTGCCACCAGTTCGTCTTTGGCCAGGGTCAGGGTGTCGAAGCGCTCATCGGGCAAGGTGACAAAGCCCAGTTCCACGCGCCGCTCCAGCAGCCATTGAACGACCACGCTGTCGGTGGCTTCCTCAATGTGCACCTCGACCAAGGGGTGCTCATTCTGAAAGCGTGCCAGTAGCTTTGGCAGCAGCTGCAGCGACGAAGTGGCACCAAAGGATGCAATGCGCAAGCGGCCCCGGGCAATGCCGTGTTCTGCATCGGCTTCCTGCTGCAAGGCCTCTTTCTGCTGGAGGACGTCGTTGGCACGGATCAGTAGCCGGGCGCCCACCTCGGTCAATGTTGCGGCAGCGCCTTCCCGCTTGACAAGCGTGACGCCCAGCGCTGTTTCCAGCTGTTTGATGGCATGGCTGACGCCACTTTGAGAAATACCGAGTACGGCCGCTGCGCGCGAGAAACTGCCCATCCGGGCGAGTGCGGCAAAGACTTCGAGTTGCGTGAATGTCATGAGTTTTTGCTCATTCGACGATGAGTTCCGATTAGCAGATAGTAGCTGGCATGAACACCTCACGAACCTCAACCCATATGGGACTGATTGCCATGGCTGCCCTGTGGGGCGCTTCCTGGCCATGGGGGCGCATCGTCGCCCAGGCCATGCCCCCGCTGGCTGCAGCCAGCCTGCGCTTCTGGCTGGCCAGCCTGTTGCTGGTGTTGTGGCTGTATCGCAGCGGCCGCATGAGTGCATTGCGCACCCTTGGGGGGAGCCAATGGGCGGGCCTGGCCTGTGCTTGCGCCGTAGGGGTGCTGGGCTACTCGGTGTTCTTTTTGCTGGCACTCAAGACAGTGCCTGCAGGCAAGGCGGCTACGGTGGTGGCGCTTAATCCGGTGTTGACCATGCTTTTTGCGGTGCTGCTGTTTCGTGAACGCGTGAACACCGTCATGTGCCTGGGCCTGGGTTTGGCCGTGATGGGCACTTTGTATGCGCTCAGTGATGGTGCTCCAGCCGCTCTGATGTCTTCTTCTGGTGCCGGAGAGTGGCTGCTGCTGGGCTGCGCTGCTTGCTGGGTCGCGTACACCTTGATTGGACGCGTCGTGCTGACCAGCGTGGATGCGCTCACCGCGACAACGGTGACTGCCTGCATGGGGGCGGTGCTGCTGTTGGTGGCGAGTTTCGTGCAGGAGGGGGGCTCTGCATGGGCCGGCCTGTTGAAGGCGACTGCTGCAGCCTGGTACAGCCTGGTGGCACTGGCGCTGGGGGCCACGGCGCTGGCATACGCCTGGTATCTGAAAGGCGTACAACAGCTGGGTGCCGGAGTGGCTGCCGCATATATGGCACTGGTGCCACTGTTTGGCATGCTGTGGTCCAGCCTCTGGCTGCAGGAGCCCGTCACCAGATCGTTGCTGGAGGGCGGCGCGGCTTCAATTCTGGGTATGTTGTTGATGAATGCGGGGCGTATGAGGATGGGGAGAGAAGTCCCTGCGACGAATGTCTGACTTGCCATGGGTTCAGGCACTCGATGCAGCCCATTCGCCAATGCCCCTCCGCCAGGGGTCTATATCCTGATGCTCGTTGGGCTGTTCATGTTTTCTCGCAGTCAAGCCAATTGCTCTGCGAGTGACCCGAGATGCCAGGGCCCCACCTCAGCGGCCCCTTGCTGCTCTCGTTCGTTTCGTGCAGCCAGGCGCAGCGAATTGCAGAAGCGAATCCGAATGTCGCCGGCTGCGGCGAATCGCTTGACCCTCGACGCGGCAGATTAGGCGTCACGACGGGAGTCAGCAGCGGATTGCAGGCTCCCAACCGGATCAGGACATGCGGTCATCCGAGACCGTGGCAGGTAGACGTTGCAGGCCATGACCAAACCAGCCAATGCGCTCCGTCTGGCGCACATCCAGCTGGGGAACGTAAGGCTTGATGTCTATCACGGGGGTGCCGTCCAGCATGTCGTTGCCGCGAAAGCGCAATATGCGCTCATTCAGGTGCACCAGCTTCACGATGGACAGACCAATCCGGTTGGGCCGAGCCGGAGCGCGCGTGGCAAACACCCCGCGGCTCACGGTATCCATAAACGGCACGACTTCCAGCTTCTCCACGGCCTGGTGCAGATGGGTGAGCAGGATGAGAAATTCAAAGCCTTCGATATCACGCAATCCTGCGGTGAATTCTTCGAGGATCTCCAGCTCGCCTTCCGCATCGGCCGCCGCCACGGTCTGTATCGGCATGCCCTGCGTGCTTTGAAAAGGGCTATGGATGATGCCAATGGGGCGTAGGGTGATGGTGTCGGTCATAGGCGGTGATCTCTTGTTTCCTAGTGTTATATTCCGTCAAATATAACGTGTGCGTTGCAACACAGATGCCATCTTCAACCGAAGTTCTGAATGTCGATTGCTATTACCGATAACGCCGGCCCCCTTGATCTGAATCGAAATCGAGGGCTCCATTTTTCGCGACGCGTCTTCGCTCGCAACCTTCTGGGGCTGGCCTGCGTGGCCACGCTGCTTGTCAGCACACCCGCAAGGGCTGCCGAGACCGTACTGGTTGCCGCGATGGGAGGCTATCGCAAGCCGGTGCTTGAACTGATTGAGGCGTTTCGCAAGGAAACGGGAGTTGAAGCGCAGGCTGCCTTCGGGCATATCAAGCAGATCGAGACCCAGGCTCGGCAGAACCGGGGAGTCGCCTTTCTGATTGGTGACAAGAGTCTGCTGGAGCCCACCGGACTTTTTAGCCGCTTCGACCGTCTCGGGACAGGCCGGCTGGTTCTGGTGGCCCGCAAGGGCAAGTCGCTAAGCAGCCCTGAGGATCTGAAAGACGCAGCCTTCGGCCGGGTTGCACTTCCTCATCGCACCCGGACGGTATTTGGCGGCGCAGCCGATGCTTGCGTGAAGCGACTTCACCTCGCCGATGCGCTGTCGTCCAAGCTGCTCGAGGTTGAAGGTGTGCCTCAGGTGGGGAGCTACTTGGGCTCCGGCGAGGTCGATGCAGGGTTTGTGAACAAGACCGAGGCGTTGGCGCTTGCCGGTCGCGCAGGCCCCATGCTCGAACTGCCCCAGAGTTGCTACGACCCCATAGAAATATCGCTCGGCACCGTCAGGGATCGTGCACTTACCGAGTCGCAGAGCCGGTTTCAGGCCTTTATGCAAGGCGACACTGCCCGGCGCATCATGACCGCCAATGGCCTCTGAGCTTTTGGCGGACTGATTTGCTCCCCGAGACTTGTGCCTGGACGTCCTTTCCGCTCACTCTGAAAGTGATGGGTTGGAGCGTGCTGCTGCAACTGGCGCTTGGCATCCCGCTGGCCTGGGTTCTGGCCCGTTGCAGCTTTCGCGGCAAGGCCTTGCTCGATGCACTGGTGACCTTGCCCCTCGTCTTTCCGCCGATCGTCATTGGCTATGTACTGCTGCTATTGCTCGGGAGAGAGGGCTGGCTGCTGGCCTGGTTGCCGCAGGGTTGGAGACCACATTGGGTCTTCAGTGAAACAGGCCTGGTCATCGCTGCGGTGGTCGCTGGCCTGCCGCTGATGGTCAAACCTGCTCAAGCTGCCTTCGCCGAAATGGATGACTCATTGCGTGAGGTGGCTGCGACGCTGGGGGCACGACCTTGGCAAGTGATCATCAAGATCGAGTTGCCGCTGGGCAGGCTTGGCATCTTGGCTGGCCTGGTGCTGGCCGCCGGGCGGTCGATGGGAGAGGTCGGTATTTCGCTGATGCTGGGAGGCAATATCAGCGGGCGCACCGAAACACTGTCGCTGGCTGTCTACAACCATGTGCTGGGGTCGGAAGCAGACTGTGCGAATGCGCTGTCCCTGGTGCTGGCCGGGCTGGCCGCGCTGGCGTTCTTCTTGCTCCGGAAGTTCGAGCGGCCAATTGCGAAAACAGGTTGAGGCCTGTTTTCATTTCTCCTGCCAGCGTTGCTCGCATGGCCGCGTTTACTTCGCTTGGAAACCTGTTTGCGGCATGTACTTTCGGGGAGGCGTGCACAACGCTCAGTGAGGCTTTTGCGACTCGGTAACTGCTGTGCTGGGCATTGAATCGCGGCAGCCGTTGCGCTGGGCCGGCTCTGGCACGCCCGGGCCCCAGACGGCTCTTACCACATCGAGCATGGCAGGCTTTCGCGGCGGCGGGGTCACAGCAACACTGCCCAGGCTGATGAATCCTGCCAGATACTCCGTGGACTCGACCCCCAGTTCCGAGCAGAGCAAGGAGTCGAAGCAGCGCTCACCGCTGAGCATGATGGCGCCATAGCCGAGCTGATGTGCTGCATTCAGGAGGTTACTCAGTGCGCAGCCGGCTGCCAGGCATTGCTCACGCTCCGGCACTCGCATGCGCAGCTTGGGCGATATGACGAAAGCCAGCAAGGCTGGGCTGCGCGTGGCGTGCTCGCGGGCACGCTTGATATCCTCAGGGGACGCCAGAGGGTCGCGCCTGAGCTTCTCCTGTTCAAACAAATCTGCCAGCTTCGCGCGGGAATCAGCGGGAAATACAAGCACACGCCAAGGGTGCAAGCCGCCATGATCTGGTGCGCTGAGTGCAGCTTCGATCATCAGATCGATCTCTTGGCGATCTGGTCCCGGTGCCTCGAGCCGCTTCGGCGAAATGGAGCGTCGCTCCAGGAGAGGGGCAATCGCCTTCCTGCTATTTGAAGCGGCAAATACCTGCTTGAGCGTGGAAAGCGCTTCGGACAAGTTTTGCGCCCAGGCAACAACCTTCTCGCCTTCCACCGTGAACCCGCGAAAAACTGCCCCTGTCTTGACCAGGGCACAGCCGTATTCGCGTTCGACGCCTGCCACTGCTTTTTTCAGCTGGGCTTGAGAGAGTTGACATGCGGCGGCTGCGGCCGCCCAGTCCTGCTGCCGATGGAGGGCCAGCAGGTAGGAAATCTGATCTTGCTGCACTAGAGCCCTCTACTCGACATGATCGTTGTGGAATACGAACAAGGAACGGGTTGGTCGAACCAGCCCATGAACGGTGATTGGTGCCAGCGGGTTGATCATGTCCTGGCGCATGGAGCGCGCATCTTCTCGAACGGATGTCTGCCTTCGCAGGGCTGTGACAGCTGGCGCATATCTTTCAGGAGGCAGCATTCAGTCATCAGCCCCTGAATATCGGATCAAGGGACGTAACAGAGGCTTGAGCGGGTCAGGCGTATTGTCCAGCTCGGACAGCGCATCGGCATGCTCATACAAGGCAGCGGCCACGCCTGCAGGGTACGCCTGATGCCGGCTGGCCACTTCAAGGCGCGTGTAGAGCGCCGATGCAATGGCCTTGCGTTGCTCCGGTCGGTCGAGGTGAAGTCCCCATATGGACTCCTCCAACAGTATTTCCAGCACCTGCAGTCGCTCTTCGAGGCTGAGTTTTTCGCTGCCCATATGGATCTCAATTCACGCAAGCGCAAGGGTTCGGGAGGCTGGAGCAGCGGAGTGCAGAACAAGTCGCTGCACGCCCGGCAGATGCAATCTGCCAGGTCGGCTTTCGTTATATCTCAGTATATATTACGAAGCGTTGAGCTTTGCTCCCAATGCCGGGATGAACACTTGTGATGCGGTTTGCTACCGGGGCCGCCGAGCATGGTTCGATGCGTTCAGCGTCCTGTTGCCGTGCTGCAGGGGCGGCGCTGTGCTGTGAAGTTCATGCTGAAGTGATCGGGCCCAATGCAATGGGCGCATGCTTTGCATGAGGCCCGTCCGGGTTGTGCACGATGCCGCGGCATCCCGGCGACGGCGTTGTCAGCCCGCCTGGCTGCTGCGGACCATGGCGACTAGCTGGTCCAAATCGGCTTCACAGGCCTTGAGGGCATGCTGCTCGATGCGCCGATACAAGGCGACGACCTGATGGCCTGTTTCGGTGAGCGCGGTACCGCCGCCATGAGAGCCGCCGGTTGATGTGACCACTGCGGGGGTCTTCAGCGCCTGATTGATGCCATCGACCAGCAGCCAGGCCCGACGGTAGGACATGCCCAGGGATTTGGCCGCCGCAGCGATGGATTTGGTGTCGTTGATGGCTTCCAGGAGCTCGATCTTTCCGGGGCCAATGGCAATGATGTCATCTGCCATCACACGCATGCGAAGCTTCACCACTGGTGCAGCAAGATTGGAGCTTGAGGGTGTGTGGGACATGTGGTTTGAAATCGAGAACCGAGAAGTGACTGGACACGCAGTCTAACCATGCCGCCTAAGCGGGGCTACTGCAGCGCAGCATGAATGATCGGGAGGGGATGCAGCTGCGCAAATTCCTGCCGAAAAGGGGGACGTGCGATGACTCATTTTTCAAGGCGTTGGGGACTCGGACAGAGTGGCTGTCTTCAGGTGAACTTGAAAGAGCATCTAGCGAGTCAGCCTTGCTGTTCGGTGCACGCGAGGCCTGTCTTCGCCGCATTGGTCACGCTGGAGCAATTGCGCGCGCGACGCCAGGCGTCAACGGTGCCTTGATAGAGCAGACAGGAAATCTACACTCGCCGCAAGGCCATGGACATCAAAAAGTGAGCGTGTAGTGTATGACTAGAAAAGACTTCAGGTACTTTTCATAGTGAAATGTATATAAACAATACGTGAGAAGCTCACTTTTTAATGAGAGTAGCCAGGCACAAAGCCTCAGACTGCAACTGACTCTTGCATGGCATGGCTCGCTTCACCGCCAGATGACAAGCATGTGTCTAAACACTCTCGATCAAGGTGGGAGGAACCATGAAGATGGGTCAGCACCAATATCGCCGAACAGTTCAACGCGCTGATTTCGAGGAGATGCATGGCTGTGTTGACTTAAGTCAGCAAGCATTCAACAGGGGCGACGACTTCCCGCTAAAAATATTACGCTGGTTTACTCACCATCTTTAGGAAGCGTCTTGTGTCAAAAATCACGGTGGAAAAATACGTGGCCGGAACCTTGGAAAACAGCTTTGGAGTCCCTTTATTCGCGGTGAATATTCTGGCTCAGCTTCTACCCGCTTCCGCCAGCAAAGAGCTTGCAGGTCGGGGCATAGACCTCCAGGGCATTCTCCATGCCAAACAACAGGGCACGTCATATCGCTCTTCGGTTGCGGTGACGGAGGATGGCGTAGAAAAAACGGTGGTCATTACAGTTGCATAGGGCTCAAGCGCTTGCACCGGCTGCTTGCCATGAACCCTCCAGGCTTTAGTCTTGGACATTGCTTGTAATCTCTGGAGAGCTTCCATGTCTCACACGGCCTAATGCAAAGTGGCCGAGATCGGGCCGACGAAATGGATGCTTCCACTGGCTGCCTGGGTCAAGGGGGGAACAGATATTGGAATTGCAACAGCAAGCATTGGCAGACAGATTTTCATGACTGCTCTACTTTCTGGGATCGTTTGAGGAAAACGCTCTTCACATTTGGAGTGATCAAATAATCACATACTCAAATCGGTGTCCGATTGTGTGCTGACTGTGGTTGCATCCGGCGCGATATGCGAGTGCGCGATTGCTCATGGAATCGGTCATCCAGCGGCACAAGGCACGAGAGGCAGTGGCGTGGGTAAAGTACGCCTCAGTCGCCGCCTCGGCCAATCCTGCTTTTTCATGTGCATCTTGGCGTCTGTTCCGCAAGACTGGTATCCCTGGCCGCAACTCGGCAAGACTGAAGCAATCCGCAGTGCGTAACGCATTGCCATCTCCGAGCGGTCATGGCGCATTCCACACAGGACACGCCATGGGGCTGCCTCGTGAGTTTGGACATTTGCAGGCCATCCTCCTGTGTGAATCGGGCGTGAAAGATATACCAGCTTGGGTGTGCCAGGCCCAATCCGTCACTAGAGATGTGGAAGCAACGGGCGATCCGGCGCTGTGGAAACGGGCCCTGGCTGGCCGGCATTCGCATGCGCCGAAGATCGAGCACGCGCCGTGGTGGGCTTCCATGACGGTCACCTCCGTGGGCTCCAGCATCGTTCCCGAGACAACTCTGGGCAAAGTCTGTACTGCGCTGCTGGCGACCTGTGGAATGACGATCTTTCCCATATTCACGGTCTACATCACCTACCTCGTGCAGCGTATGAATCAAAGCCGATAGAGCATTTGCCCTGTCTGTGAGGAGCAAGGCTCGGGGGCAGTTCCAGGCCAGCGCAGGCATGGCCAGACCGTACGTGTGCCAGGCAAGGAGTAGCCCCGTGCTCCGGTGCTGCACTCCAGGCATCTCGCACGACGCATCTATCTCATTGATGGAATGAAGGCGCTGTCCATGCACGCCGGTTACCTTGAGCCAGAGCCGTAGGAATTCCTCATTCCTTGACGCCGGGCCGGCTGTGGCTTCGCCAATCGGCGCGTCTTGCTTTCTGGCCGCTCTGGATGGTGGACACCCGGGGCGTCTAGAGTCTCGAGCGGGTTCTTGCCTCTATGGGCTACTGAGATGATGAACCCCGCACAGGGGCGGGCTCCGAGGTACTGCCTGGTGGCTTGCAGCTGCTTATCGAGAAAGCGAACTTGATTCTGGCCGGGCTGTGTAGCTGCTCCGAATTCCATGTGTGGTGACATGGTGCTTGCTTGCGTATCCAGTCACATGACTCTGCCTAAGGGTCAGCCAGGATCGGCAGCGAGGCGAGGGCTGGGCCTGCCTCGGTCTGTAGGAGCACTGCGCCTTCTTCATCTGACTCCCCTTTTTGAGGGGCTCAACAGGCCCTTGCGCCCAAAGACCGGCTGCCGTCTTGGCATAAGCCGATGCGTTGCAAGCCGCATCCTGCGCTTGACATTGTCTGAAATGGGAAAGAGCCCACCGTCACCATGGACGGTTGATGTATCACCTATGAGACAAGACGTACTATCTCTATTTGGTTACAAAAGATACATAAAGACACGTTATTTTAAATAACGTAGATTGTTTTCTATTGTCAATAAAGGATGGCTATGGGCTTTTTGAAAGATATGAAACTGAGCAGCATGCTTGCCTTTGGATTTGCAACTGTGATCTTGATTGGCTTCCTGGTCGCTGCTTATGCTCGGCTGGAGTTGGTACAGGTCGGCGAGGAAGTCCAGGTGCTTTCGCAGGAGCGTGTGGCCAATATGCTGCTGTTGCAGGAGTTGCGAGACGATATCGGCCTTATCGAGCGCCAAGTGCGCAACTTGGCCCTGCTGACAGACCCAGCTCAGGTTGCCGAAGAACACGCACGCTACACCAGTGTGCGCAAGCATGCCGCGGGAGTGATTGAGCGACTGCGTACCAACCTGAAATCGGCTGAGTTGCGTGTCCACATGCAAAAAGTGGAGCAATTGCGTCCCGCCTATATTGCGGCCCTGGACAAGTCGGCACAGATGGGCCTGGACAATGATCAGGAGGGCGCACGCGACCTGATCCTGGGCGAGCAGCGTCAGCTGCAGCGCCAGTATCTCGAAGCCCTGGATGAAATGATCGCCTACCAGCGGCGAATGACCTCCGCAACAGCCGAGTCCTCAGCCAAGGATGTGATGGCTGCCAGCGCCGCATTGCTGATTCTGTCCCTGCTTTCAGCTGTGTTGGGGGTGACGGTGGCCTGGGCTATCACGCGCCGTGTCAGGGGGCAGCTTGGCGGCGAGCCGGCGTATGCCGTGCAGATCGCGCAACAGGTGGCTCAGGGCAATTTGGCTGTGAATGTGGAGCGCCGCATGGGCGACGAAACCAGTGTGCTGGCTGCCATGGACCAGATGCGCGGCCGTTTGGCTCAGATCGTGGGCGAGGTACGGGCCAGCAGCGAATCCATTGCAACAGGTGCAAACCAGATTGCGACAGGCAACACAGACCTGAGCCAGCGAACCGAAGAGCAAGCGTCCAACCTTGAGGAGACTGCGGCGTCGATGGAAGAGATGAATTCCACGGTGCGCCAGAATGCCGACACCGTGCGCACGGCCGCTCAGCTCGCAAATGCCGCCAGCTCGACGGCAGGCCGTGGTGGTGAGGTGGTGCGTCAGGTCGTGCGCACCATGGAAGACATCACTGCCAGTTCGCGCCGCATTAGCGACATCATCGGTGTCATCGACTCCATTGCCTTTCAGACCAATATTCTGGCCCTCAATGCTGCAGTGGAAGCGGCCCGGGCCGGTGAGCAGGGGCGTGGTTTTGCCGTGGTCGCCAGTGAGGTTCGCACCCTGGCCCATCGCTCGGCGCAGGCTGCCAGGGAAATCAAGGACCTGATCGGTGAAAGCGTGTCCAAAGTTGACGCCGGCTCCCATCAGGTGGATCAGGCTGGCGCAACCATGCAGGAAGTCGTCGAGCAGGCTCGGCGCGTCGCCGAACTCCTGGACGAGGTGGGCGCGGCCACGCAAGAGCAGGTACAGGGCATCTCCCAGGTCAATGTTGCAGTGAACCAGTTGGACCAGGTCACGCAGCAGAATGCTGCCTTGGTAGAGGAATCCTCTGCCGCTGCCGACAGTCTCAGCAGCCAGGCAGCGCGTCTGGTCGAGCTGGTCAAGGTCTTTCGTTTGGGTGGGGCAGTCGTTGACACTGCTGCTCCCGTTCGCCCAAGCGCGTCCGTGACGGTGACGCAGCGACAGGCGAAGGCACCTGCTGCGTCAGCTCGTACATCTGCCATGCCACGCGCTGTCACCAAGGCCACGATGCTGGCGCCTGCCGCGGCACCTGCCCGGGCGCCCAAGGAGCCCGTAGCGTTGAGCGGTTCATTGGACGACTGGGAGAGGTTCTGACTCACGGGCTGACTGGGCTGGATGAAGCCCATGGAGCGGCCAAGGAGTGCTGCCAGGATGTCAGGTTGGAATGCGTCAAGTGATATCCGATCTGCAACAGTTTGCAGCAAGGCGCCTTGGTCCTGGTTTTCAGTTCTGGTTCAGGGCTTGGCTCAAAGGAGAAGCCTGCCGACGGCTCCAGGGTGATCCAACCATGCGCTATGGCTTGGCCTGAGTGACCAGCAGAGCCGGCAAAGATGGACAGGCCTTCTCGGCACCGTGCCGATCCAGTCGGCGCGGCCCGGTTTGGCCGCGTCCTTGAACTCCCGTTTCTCCTTCTTGCCTTTGCGCGATGTGTCATGAATCGCTTCGTGGCACATATCTATCAATAGCAAGCAACCATCTCTATGACCCAGGCTGTGCTGCAAGGGCCATGAATTGTTGGTGGTTGCGAGTGGCGTGCGTGGAATTTCATTTGGACAAAGAAAAAGCCCGCGAGCGGCTGCTGCGGACTTGGATAGAGCGCCGACGACTTTGCGGGTCATGCCTGGGGAATTTGGTTGAGGGAGGGAAGGCCCAGGCTCGGCAAAACTGTTGGATTGCGTCGAATTCTGCTTGAAGCCTCTGGGGCAAACAAGACGAGTTCGGCTTACCTAAAAGTGGTGATGTGCTGTCTGGCGTGGCCGCTGTCGCTCACGACGCGGAATCTGCTCCGCGCTCTCAATCGGCGGTCGCCTTGGCGTACTCCTGAGCGGCCCCACCTGCTCCAGTCGTCTCGCAGGATGGCCCCACTCCGCTTTGCGGAGGTGCGCCATAGTTGCCGGATGCTGGCCAATTGCCCACGTTCTCGTCTTCGAGGTGAGTGCCATCTTTGGTTGATAAAAAAAGCGCCTCATTTGAGGCGCTTTTGCTGAGCGAGTGACTGGGTCAGTGCTGCTGCTTGAAATCCAAGCCTTTCTGTACAGCATCCCTCATGCGCTGGTCCCGCTCGTCGCCAGAAACAGGCTTGCTGAGGCGGTCCTCAATTTTTGCTTCGGACTCAGGGAATGCAGGAAGCTCTGAGCGAGTGGCAGCGCCTTTGGGCAGGTATGAGGGCTGTGCCTGGAAATACACAAACAGGATCGCTACTGTTGCCGGCAGGATCCAAACCTTCTTTAGCCTCCAACTCAAGCCAAGACCTGCTGCCACGATCATGAAAGGCAGAAGGTTGAAGAGCAGCGTCATTTGCCAATACTCACCATGGGAACCGCATCACCCAACGTTGTGGTGGGTAATTGACCATTCCACTTTTCGATCCAGGCACGATCATTTTCCAGCTTGCGCAACTGAAGAACCCGACTGTCTACGGATTGAGCCAGCACTGTTTGAGACATGGCTTCCGTTTCCGCCTTTTCCTTGTCAATCGCTCGCTGCAGACGGGCTTCCTGCAATTCGCGCTCTAACTGCGCTTTGGAGATCGCCAATTGAGCTTCTTCTTTTTGGATCGCTTCGCGGCGCTCTGCAGCGGACTCCTGCGCATCCGTGATGATTTTGGGGTACTTCAGATTGGTGATGCCCACAAAGCGAACAGAGAAGGGGGTCAACGATTCGATGGCCTTGCCAAGTTGTGCCCGCAAGTCAGAGTTGATCTTTTCATTGCTCGAAGCGATTTCACTGATAGAGAGCTTGCTCAGGTATTCGCGTACCTCGGCTTGAATGATTTGACTGGCATAGGTGCGATAGACCTGCTCGTTTGCAATAGTGGAGATATCTCCCGTCACCTCTGTCGGTGCGACAGCATTGAACAGCTCCGCCGTTTTCTTTGGATTAATGCTTAAGGTCGCGCGGATTGTCACTTCCAGATTCAGCTTATCTTCAGGTATGAAGATGTTCATGCTCTCCTGATAGGCCTTGTCTGATACATCCAGCAAGACCAGGCGGTCACAGTATGCCCAGCACTGGCCTAAGCGAAATTTGGACGTGGGGATCAAGCTTTCCTGATAGCCATCTTTGGTCATGATCTTGCCAACATGTGCAGGTGGAACCTCCACTTTTTGACCGCATGCTCCTAACACAAAGGCGGCAGTCACCGCTGACAAACTGATTCTGTGCTTCTTCAATAAATTCAAATCGAGCCGCCTCCTTCGCAGCTATCAAGCCGAGATTGAAACAAACTGCAGCTCTGTATGCAAGGCGCCCAGGATATTACGAATGGTCCGTCTGGCCGGGCGGGCAGGGTATAAGCATGCCGCAGGCTGCCCAAACGCTCACGTTTCAGAATCTGCAGACACAATAAAGCTACCTAAAGGGTGGCTATAAAAAGCCCGCTCAGGGCGGGCATGGGTTAATCGATGAGGCCGAGGTCGCGCAGCGCTTCTGTTTCCTGAATGTACTCAGCATCTTCAATCGGCAGCACGCCGTCAGGCCCATAAACATTGCGCTGGGGTGCACCCATGCCCGTTCAATGTGTTCGACCTTGTAGCCGTGCCGCTCCCATATTTCGGTGATGTTGATGCGTGTCATTGGCTCACTCTACCCAAACCAATGCTCTGCGCGCCAGGCGCTGGTTTGAGCGCTGATCTCGTCCAGGAGCTGGCGCTGCTTTCGCGGTTATATCGGTCATATGCGCGTGGCTCACTCCTCAAATCATCGGTCAGCTTTGAGCCCCTACCGTCTTTTCCGTGGCTCCCACGCTTGCCTGCGGATGGTTGCGCTCGGTCCTGGTCATCCAGCCTGTTCATCTCGCTATTTCGTGCGTGATCTTTTTCGCAACGTGTGGCTGCCTGGTCGCGATGCTCTCGCTGGCATCGATTCAGCAGTGCTCTGGCCCGCGTGTACCCGCTGGAACTTTGGTTTGGAATTACCGTTGTGAGCAATTGATAACGTGTAAGGGTATCTACCACAAAGATGCCCACACTAGTCCCACGGCAGTCAACCTTCATAGCGTTTACCTTTGAACCAAGGCCGCAGTTCGTGGCCTTGTTCATAAGGAGAACATCATGAATACTGATCAAGTCAAGGGCACGTTGAAGGACGCAGCAGGTAAGGTTCAGCAGAAGTTTGGTGAACTCGTTGACAGCCCTGAACAGGAAGCCAAGGGCATCGCGAAACAGGTTCAAGGCACTGCCCAGAAGAAAGCCGGTGACTTGAAGGAAGCGATTCACGACGCGGCCAAAAAGTAAGCTTCTCAGGTTGCAATGAACACAGCCCGCTTGGTACGCCAGCGGGCTGTGTTCATTTTCTGGTCATGGTGTAGGCCACTGAATGAAGATTCATGCTGTGAATTTATACATATGTGCTAGAATGCCTTGGTCGGGGAAAGAAGCTGGCGCCTAGGAATGGTGGTCGGCCCCCGACGCGGAATATCGCGAGGTGGAGCAGTCTGGTAGCTCGTCGGGCTCATAACCCGAAGGTCGTTGGTTCAAATCCGGCCCTCGCAACCACTTAAAGCCCTGATCGGAAACGGTCGGGGCTTTTTGCCATCTGGCTGTCATATCTCGAGCGCAAGGTGCGTGTCGCTGGGTTCAGGCTGAAGCACTGAAAGATGGCTTGATCCCTGGCGCTAATTCCCAAGCCTCGGTCACCGTGCCGAGGCTTTTTTGGTTGGCCTGGTGCGCTTGCAGGTGTGGCTGTCGCGACGGCCGCTTTACTTGCCGCCGACGCGTCAAGCAACCTGCAGAATAGGCGTGACTGTTCTACAGCAAGTGAGGTCGGCGAAAGAGGCTCAAGAAGGTCTTCTCGGTTGGATTGCTCTCTCTGGGACTGATGTCGGTACTCGGTTGATCGGGGGGCGTCGTGGCTCCCGAGCGACATTCACGGCTAGCGGTGGTTCATGTCCAAGAGCGCGTGATGCCTGAGTCATCATCGAAGAGCGAGGCGCACCGCCGTCGCTTCGGTGGCATTGGGTGAACCGGTGCTGGCGCTGGGAGTGAGACCAGTGGGTTTGGCATAAAGGCCACTGCTTGGCGAGTACAGTGCCTCCCATGCTGCAGAGCATCGTTGAAAACAGACCGCCGGCACCGAGCCCGACCCATTGTTTGGGCTCCTGGTCGTTGGATATGGCGCGGAGAGCTGGGCAACTGGTTCTGGATCAAGGGCCAGTGGCACTAGCATCGAAGCTATCCAGTCCTGCAAGCCGCCTTGCGACGGAACTGAGCGGCAGCCTCTGAGTTCAGTGGCCGACTCCGCAGACCCCTTGTTTGCGATGGGCCTTGGCAATCTCAGTCGGCTGGCAGCTCAGTCAATCTGCCGTGATTTTTCGTTCACGGATGATGCGGCTCCACTTTTCATTCTCTGTCGAAATGAATTTGGCTAGTTCTTCACGCGAGGTAGGGGCCGCAGTTTGACCGTGCTTGAGCAGGTTCGCCCGCACCTCAGGCGCATTCAGCACCTTTACGAGTTCGATGTTCCATCTGTCCAGCAATGGTTTGGGTGTTTTTCCAGGCGCAACGAACGCATACCAATTGGTGGCATTGAAGCCGGGATAGGACTCTGCAACGGTGGGTACATTGGGCAGGTAGGCTGGGCGTGTCAGACCGGTGGTCGCGAGCGGAATGAGCTTGCCGGACTCGATATGCGGCAGTGCCGTAGGCGGCGCAGCATAGAAAGAGCCCACGCGTCCTCCCAGCACATCCTGCAAAGCCGGTGCTCCGCCCTTGTAGGGAATGTGAACCGTATCGATCTTGGCAATGTCGTTCAGCAATTCTCCCGCCAGGTGAGCTGCAGAGCCGGGGCCCGTGGAGGCAAAGTCCAACTTGCCCGGTTCGCGTTTGGCCGCAGCGACAAACTCTCCCAAGGTTTTGATGCCTTTGCTTGCAGGCACGACAAGAACATTGGGAAAGGTCACGCCCATGGTGATGGGGGCGAGATCTTTGAGAGGGTCGTAGCTCACTTTCATGAAGTGAGGTGAGATGCTCAAGGGGCCGATGGAGCCAAACAACAAGACGGAGCCATCTGTGGCCCCATGAGCTACCTGGGCATGTGCCAGGTTGCCACCTGCGCCAGGTTTGTTATCTACGACCACGCTTTGGCCGATGTTTTCGCCGAGTTTCTTGGCAATGATGCGTGCCGCGATGTCCGCTGAGCCACCGGCGGCAAAGCCGACCACCATGGTGACGGGCCGTTTGGGTGGGAATTCCTGGGCGTAGGCGCCGGCAGGCGGCAGGCAGGCTGCCAATGCGGCAGCCAGGACGAGAGGGCGTCTTTGCATGTTGTCTCCTGGTCGAGTCGTAATCAACTCTGTGCAAGCGGCCATCGTAAATTTCAGGGACTATTCTGTAAATTGCAAGATATGGGTAGACTATTGCATGGAGCGCATTAAATTCGACATCTCCGAGTTGCAGGCCTTTGTAGCCACTGCTGAGAATTCAAGCTTTCGCATCGCTGCAGAGCGTCTTTGCCTATCAGCGCCGGCGTTGAGTCGAAGAATTGAGCGCCTGGAAGATGCTTTGGGAACCAAGCTGCTTGAGCGCACAACCAGACACGTTCAGCTGACCGCAATTGGCCAGGAGTTCCTCACTGAAGCGCGTGCTGCGTTAGAGGGCCTTGAGACTGCAGTGCAGCGGGTTAACGATCAGACCCTGCCTCGTCGGGGATCGGTGACGGTGGCTTGCATCCCATCGGTTGCAAACCATCTCCTGCCTAATGCACTGCGTGCCTTTGCTGCCGAGTACCCGGAAGTTCAAGTCCATGTCATTGATGAGAATGCAAGCCATGTCCTGGATGCCGTAGTACGCGGTCGAGCAGATTTCGGCGTGAGCTTTACTGGAAGCCAGGAGCCCGGAATCCAATTCGAGACCTGGACGCGTGAGCGATACGTGTTGGCGATGCTGCACAGTCATGCATGGGCATGTCGCTCAGAGATTGCATGGACCGAACTCGCCGGAGAGCGCCTCGTATCGGTATCGCATCAGAGCAGTAACCGCCTGCTTTTGGACCAAGTCATGGCGGGCTTGCCGGATCAGCCAATGGCCTGGTACGAATGCAACCATGTCACCGGCGCACTCGCTCTTGTAGAGGCCGGGTTGGGCATGGCAGCCATTCCGCAGCTTGCACTGCCAGAGAGTCATCCGAAGCTCCGTGGTGTGCCGCTGACCGAGCCTCAGTTGTGGCGCACTTTAGGCTTGATAAAGAAGCGAGGGCGTGTGCTTAGTCCTGCCGCTGAATCTCTGAAGACTCGCTTGCTCGCTGCCCATGTGGATCTCTGAATCCCCACGCTGTTGATTTCCACTCAGAAGAGATGCGTCAGGTGCAAACACACTGGCCTGCAATTTGCCAGAAACTCTCAAATGCGAATCTGGCTGAACTGAGTCATTCAGGAGCCAGGACCTGAATGGCGGTAATCACTGACACCAGCCGTTGAACGCCGTGGCCGCTTTTGATTGCAGCGACGGACTGGTTCGACCCTGAGCAATCATTGAGGTCGGACTCCGAATACAAGTGAAGTGGGGGATACTGGAGTACGTCAAATGGGGGCTACTCTATAGCTTGAGCCCACTTCGTGAAAGCATCCAAACGACGCTGCATATCTCTGCGGTAGAACACAGCGATCAATGGTTCAATGATCCATCCTGGAAGCGCAGGACGGGCCTTAAAGTTGTAGATGAAGCAAACTTCTGTCTTTCCGTCCTGCAGTGGTTTAAAGCGCCACGTCCCACCGAAATTGCTAAGGATCCATGGCCCCTTGGTCATTAGGACCGCTGCGTGCGTAGGGGGAGAAAACGATATGTACTTCGACTCAATCACTGAGCTACTTCGATTCTTGCAATGAGACTTGATGCCAACCGCCGCAGTTTGATGGCCCCCAATGAGGTATGCCTCGCAAAGATATCTATCCCATTCGAGTCTGCGTGCGTAGTCCTGAGAAAGCCAGAAAAGCACAGCAGTTGGCTTTGCGATGATGGAGGAGACGGAGATGCGCATATTTTGAGGGACAGTTAAATTCAGACGAAAGCTGTCGCTGGCGATGCCTCCCAATACTTGAGTGGACTTGAGTTTGGAATTCAGTCCCAGCGGCGGCTTCTGACCGCGAGCAGAAGTTGGAGATCAACTGCTTCAACCTATGTCCACAGGCGAGTTGCCAAGCCACCACTCCAAACTGGCGCACCTAGATTGTGATAGTGCCTGTCAAATAACGAGCACAGTGACCGGCCACTTTGACGTTTGAATCGGTCACCTCGCAAAACAGGGTGCCTGTGCGCTGTGATGCCTGGTGCGCAATCAGGACCTTCTTATGGAGTTTCTCGGACCAGTATGGAGCAAGTGCTGCGTGTATGGAGCCGGTCACCGGATCTTCATCCCCGCCGTTTGCAGGCCAGAAATAGCGGCTGACAAAATCGTAGGGAGCACCAACGTCCGCAGGTGCCGTAACCACCACGTCCAATGGGCCCAAAGATTCGAGCAGTTCTAGGTTGGGTTTGACCGACCGCACGCCAGCTTCGGACGTATAGACAGCCATATAAGCCTGTTGATTCACCCAGACATGGTCGGGTGAGGGGCTTAGACCCTCAAGAAGGGCCGCTGGAACCTCGCCCAAGGGGCGTGCATCTCGGCGTGGGAAGGTCATGACGATACGCCCAGTGTGCTCTCTTGCTGCTGTGACATCGCCGACTGCCGCGGCCCAGAACGTTATGTTGCGCAGTTGTGGGTCGGCCTCAAAGAGAACAAATGCACTAGCCAGCGTTGCGTGGCCACAAAATGCGATTTCCTTGAGCGGAGAGAACCACCGGATCTCAAAGGCATTTCGCGCAGGGCTCCAAACCAGGAAGGAGGTTTCGGAGAGGTTGTTTTCCGTTGCGATGGCCTGGAGTGTGGGCTCCGCGAGCCAATCTTCCAGCAAGACAACCGCAGCTTGGTTGCCTTTGAACTGGACGGATGTGAATGCATCAACGATGTGGATGGGAAGTTGCATGGTGAACAGGCCGAGGGGGAATTTTGGGACTTTGGCTGGTGCATGAACCTGCAGCTGCGCTTGCTGCCTTCGCACTGCCATTCCCACGCTGAGCATGATAGTCGGGCCGGGCGAGGCCGCTGCCAGCCGTCAATGGCGTGGATTAGGCCGGTCATCAGTACTTTTGCCGAGGCAGCCAGGCGCACTTGTATCCGTTTCAGCAGCGCCCTGACACGCCCCGTCACGGAATGGCGATGGCTGTACGCTCCCTGCAATTGCAGTGGCGCGGGGCGCAGGTTCAGTGGCAACTACTGCAATCGGCCTGCAGCGAGGTCTTCCTGGCAGGGATAGGCCGCCACAATCGCAAATCCTATGCCTTGCCGTGCGCCTGCCACGGCCAGTTCTCCGCTTTTGACGCGGTAGCGGCTGCGAACCGGTACCTTGACGATGTCGCCCGCAGCATCCTGAAACTGCCAGGGCTGCCCCTTCAGCGCACTGAGGGTGATGATGCAGGGCAGAGACTTCAGTCCACGCACATGGCGTGGCATACCTGTCTTGGCCAGCAGGGACGCGGCGGCAACCACGATGCTGGGCAGTGTGGCGACTTCGCGTGTGATGAAAGCGCGGTCCTCCTGGTGACCTCGGTGGAAGACGATAGAAAGGTCGAGGTCTTCTCGAAGCACTTCCAATCCGGTCATTCGGGTATCGCATTCGAGCTTGATCCCCGGATGGAGGCTACAGAATTCGGCGATGACGGGAGCAAGCAGCCTAGGCGCCTCGCCCGGCATGCACATCCTCAAAGGACTACGCAGTTCGCACTGTACCGCACCAAGTTCATCCTGCGTGGAGAGCAAAGTGTCGAGAAAGGGCACGGTGCGCTCGTAGAGCAGTCGGCCGGCTTCCGTCATGCGCAGATGTCCGTTATGCAACTGAGAGTGCTGCAGTTCGATAAGCGGTATCCGGACGGCCTGCTCCAACTGGCAGTTGCATGACATCTTTACGCATGTACAGTCAGAGCCTTTGGAGACCGTTGAAATCCAGCAGTGAAAGCAGTTTGTCGTCATGAGCAAAGCAAACTCCGCGCAGTCCGTTCGTATACGAATACTGGTGGTCGATGCCCCACCTGAAGTTTGGTTCGCCGTGCAGCGCGGCAAGTCGGACTTGCTCGATCCATTGGACGGCCAGCAGGAGCCTCTTCGATTCGAGTTCTCGCTTCGCTTGGGATCGCCCCTCGCAACGGGCGCAGTCAATTTCCTGGGTGAGTTCGCGCAGGGCCCATCTTCCGAACGTTTCGTTTACATCAATTCCGGCACCCTTGCGGGGCAGGCGGGCTCGCCCTGGACTCGTCGCGCCAAGCTGAAGCTGGCGTCTATTCCCCAGGAAGTCGTCGACGCCGTGCTCTCCTCTGGAGGAGTCATTGAGGCACGCGTTCAAGGGACGATGGGAGACGGCGGCCCTGTTTGCGCTTCGCTGAAGCCGCATGCAGTCGTCTGGGGCGTTGCGCACGATGCGGCTTAGTCTCCGATACATCTGTTGGTACATGTTCTCCGCGGAATGAGAAAAGCCCGCTATTGCGGGCTGTGAGTTTTGGTGGCTGGCGAGGCCGATGTGCGGCCTGCACCTCCTTTGGAGACTATTCTGATTTCGTCGTCTGTCTGGATTGGCTGTTTTTTGTCAGCATGGGAATCACGCTCAGGATAAGAAGCGCAAAGATTGTGCTGATGACTGCTGTTGCCTCTTCACCGAGTCCTGCGCATACGCCGATGGCAGCCGTGAGCCAAAGTCCGGCAGCAGTAGTCAGGCCCTTTACATGAGGTGCTGAATTCTCGCCATCAGATTTAAGGATCGCCCCGGCACCGAGAAAGCCGACGCCAGTGATGACCCCTTGCACTACTCGTGCAGCATTCGCTGTATCCACACCAGACTGTAGCGACACCAGCACGACCAAAGATGATCCCATTGCCACCAGCATATGGGTGCGCAAGCCAGCAGCTTTTCCGTTGGCCTCGCGTTGCCAGCCGAGGAGCCCACCCAGGACGGCCGCCAGAAACAGGCGAACCACGATTCTTGTCGCTTGGGCAGCGTCTGGGACATCTGAAAACTCACTGGCAATGGTGCTGGTGATGGTGTTGAGCGTGTCATTCATTGATGGGTCCTTCGATCGGTGAACAACCGGCGATGAAGCGAGGTGCAGGCAGGCATGCAAAGCCATTTTGGTTGTGCTGTAGAAATTGAGGAGTAGGCATAGGGCTCCAGATAGCAAAAAGCCTGCTTATTGGCGGGCTGTTGATGGGGGGATAGG
>Ga0067045_1002887_pt1 | contig 42362 bp, 38 predicted proteins | sample TerdegcTABiofilm_FD_59184 | JGI IMG/M metagenome (GOLD analysis project Ga0067045, IMG submission 59184) | Combined Assembly of (Gp0054472, Gp0054536) Wastewater bioreactor microbial communities from Singapore -Terephthalate degrading... | reverse complement strand
CGGTTACTACTTCCCCACGAGCCGCTGGCGGCCGGGGGAACCCGTCTTCGGGAGCAATCTGCCGCCGGCGCTGCCCGGGACGCCACCGGGGGAGTATTTCCTGGAAGTGGTGGTGTACGACGAGGCCACGGGCGAGCGGCTGGACGTACTGGACGCGGCCGGAGCGCCGCAAGGGCAGTCGGCGCGCATCGGCCCGGTGCGTATCGCCGCGCTGCAGCCCGCCGACGTTGCCGACCTTCCGAACGGGCGCAACCCCGTGATGCTGGACGGGAACCTGGGCCTTGTCGCATGGCAGGTGGACCGACAACAGGCGTCGCCCGGGGAGACGGTGTCCATCGTCGGGTTCTGGGAGGCGGCGGGGACGGTCGGGGCCGACTACGACGCGGCGGTGGCATTGGCGGGCGCGGATGGGACAGTCGTCGCGGAGAAAGTCTTTCCGCTGGGGACCTCGGCCTACCCCACGTCGGCGTGGGGGGCGGGGCGGCCGGTGCGGTGGGTGGCAAGGGTGCCCGTCCCGGCGGCGGTCGCGCCCGGCACCTATGTGCTGAAGGTGGCGCTGCGAGACCCGAAGAGCGGCGCCGCCGTCGGGAACTCGGTGCCCATCGGCGCGGTGGAGGTGAGCGGGCCGGCGCGGGTCTTCACGCCGCCGCAGGCGCAGACGATCGTCTCGGCGCGGTTTGGTGTGTACGCCGAACTGTACGGCGCGGACGTGGGGGCGACCGTCCTCTCGCCCGGCGACGCGCTCCGGATCACGCTGTACTGGCTTGCGCGCGAGGAGATGCCCAAGTCGTACACCGTGTTCGTCCACCTGATTGACGCGGGCAATCGCATCTGGGCGCAGCAGGACAGCATCCCGCAGCGCGGCAACCGGCCGACCACGGGCTGGCTGCCCGGCGAGTACATCACCGACGAGTACACGCTGTACGTGAAGCCCGATACCCCGCCCGGCGAGTACTGGATTGAGGTGGGCCTGTACGACGCCGCCGACCCGTCGTTCCCGCGCCTGCCGGTCTTGGGGGCCGACGGGCAGGCTACAGGCGACAGGGTCTTGTTGGCAAAGATTGCGATACGGTGATAAAATGGGGGCCTCTAGGGGAAGCGCCGGGAGGCCACAGGCGCGCCGTCTGCGCGACGATGCGGGGCTGCGCTGCGATCCGCTGCAAACCAACCTTCTGTGAGGGGGCATTGAAAGAGTACGCTGCACCGAGACGGCTATTGGCGAACTCCTGCGTGAGGGGGCTTTGCCTGTCGCAATTCACGGCGCTGGTGGGAAACTTCGCCCTGTACTTCGCATCCATGGCGCTGGTGGAGGAGATCACTCATTCCAGCACGCAGGTTGGGCTGATGATCTTCTCCAGCACGCTGCCTGGGTTTATCTTCGGGCTGATCGCGGGGCCGTATGTGGACCGCCACGACCGCATCGCGGTCATCAAGTTGGGGTGCATCCTGCGGGTTCCCATCGGGATTGGGTTCGCCCTGGCCATGTATTTCGCGCCGCACACGTCGTCGCTGCTGTGGGTGGTCTACATCTGCAACTTCCTGTTGTCCGCGCTGGCCCAGTTCGTAATCTCGGCAGAGGCGTCGGCGATCCCGCGCTACGTAACGTCCGAGCAGTTGATGGGCGCGAACTCGCTCTTCAACCTGTCGTCGGTGGTCTCGCAGGGCGTGGGGGTGATCCTCATCGCGCCGATTCTGCTGAAACTGGGCGGGGCGTGGCTGGTCGGCGTCGTGAGCACCGTCTTGTATGTCCTGTCGTGGCTAGCCATCGTCGGCCTCCCCCGGGGCGGTTCGGAGTTTGACCCGACGAAGCCGACCGTGAAGAACGGTTTCGTGTCGGCCCTGGCCGACTTGAGGCAGGGCTGGGCCTACATCGCCAGCGACCGCTTCGTGTGGCTGGCGGTGATCCAGATGGTGCTGGCCGCCACGTCGGTGCTGGCGGTGTCCACGCTGGCGCCGGGCTTCGCCAACCGCATCCTGGGCAAGCACGTGGCCGACGTGGCGTATGCGGCGCTGCCGGCGGGCCTGGGGTTCGTCGGCGGCCTGATGTTCATCTCCAGCCGCCACGGGCTGCGCATGTCGCGGCAGGCGTGGTCGGCGCTGGGGCTGACGCTATTCGGGGCGGGGCTGCTGGGCTTCTCGCTGCTCACGATGCTGAAGGGGCTGCATTTGCTGGGCCTGGCGGTCGCCGTTGCCGTCGCGGGCTTCGGGTTCGCGCTGACGATGATCCCCGCGCGCACCATCCTGCAGGAGCGGCCCGCCCCCTACATGCGGGGCAGGGTGATCTCCACGCAGATCGTGCTGGCCAATGCGGCATCCACGCTGCCGATGCCCGCCACGGGAGGTCTGGCCGACATCTGGGGCATCCAGCAGGTGCTGATTACCATTGCCGTCATCGTCCTGGCGATGGCCGGGCTGAGCGTCTATATGGTGCGCACGGAGAGGGCCAAGGCGGCGGCAGCGGCCTCGCCCAAGGTGGAGGAGGTATCTTGAGGAAGTCGCTCTGGGTTCCGTTCCTGGTGGGTTTCGTGGCGCTGATGGCGCTGCTCCTGGTCGGATGCGGGACGCGTCCGCTCCTGTCGGATGTGGATGTCAGCCCAAACCAGATTACGCCCAACGCCGATGGCGTAACGGATGTAACGCGCATCTCCTATCGGCTGACGGGCAACGCCGACTTGTCCATCTACCTGGTGGACGCGCAGGGAGGGCGACACTACTTCCGCAAGGCGCAGCGACGCTCGGCGGGGCGGTACGGCGTGGATTTTGGCGGGGTGGTTGACGGCCGAATGCTCCCCGACGGCGACTACGAGTTGGTGGTGGAGGCGGTGGACAGCGAGGGCCGCACGCACCGCGTCAGCCGCACGCTGTCGCTGCGCGACGCCGACACGACCCCGCCCGAGTTGCTGAACTTCAGCGTGTACCCGCAGCGGTTCACGCCGAACCAGGACGGGTACGACGACCGCGTGAAGGTATCCTACTACCTGACCAAACCCGCCGATGTGCGGGTGTTCCTGGTGGATAAGGACGGCAATCGGTTCCCGCTGGCCGAGCAGGAGGGCGTGGTGAAGCCCGGCGAGGTCGGGACGCACATCTACGACTACGCCGGGGGCGTGGATGAGGGCGCGACGCCGCCGCCCGACGGCCTGTATGAGGTGCGGGCCGAGGCGCGGGACAAGGTGGGCAACTTCACCGTCGTTACGAGCACGCTGGAGATCGCCGAAGGCGGCGTGCCCCGCGTGGACATCGTGCAGGCGGCGGTGGAGTTCTACCCCAGGGTGGTGCCTATCGGGCAGATTCTCGCCTTCACCCTGACGGTGGAGAACATCGGCTCGGTGCCGGTGCGAACGACAGGCCCCGCGCCGGGGACGCTGTACACCAGCAGCCAGAACTTCAACACGTTGGGCTACGCCGAATCGCCTGGGGCCTGGCGTGTGGGCATTGACTTTGAGGGCAACAGCAGCGGGCGGCCCTATCCGTACCGCTGGGCGCTGGCGCCCGACGACCAACTGACGGTCATCGGCGAGGGCAAGTACCTGATGCCCGGCCAGCGCGCCACCGTAACCGGCTTCATCCGCATCACCGACAAGCCGCCCAGAACCTCGCCCCACTTCTGGGCCGGCCTGATCCACGAGGACGTGCAGATTCTGCTGGATCACGTGGACGCGCAGACGATTGACATTGCATACTAGCCGTCAGCCATCAGCCATCAGCAAGGAGCAGGCGCATCGCTGACCGGCTGACCGCTGATCGCTGACGGCTGACCGCTGGAACCTGGGAATGAACGATCTCTCCATCATCATCGTGAGTTACAACACGCGGGACCTGACGCGGGCGTGCGTGCGCTCGGCGCTGGATGGCCTGGCGCGGTCGGGCCTGCGCGGCGAGGTGTGGGTGGTGGACAACGCCTCGGCCGACGGCAGCGCCGACATGGTGCGGGCCGAGTTCCCCCAGGCGCGCCTCATCGTCAACGCCGACAATCGGGGGTTCGCCGCCGCCAACAACCAGGCCATCGCCCGCTCGGACGCGCGGCACATCATGCTGCTCAACTCCGACGCCGAGGTGCGCGGCGACGCCCTGGGCGCCATGGTGCGCGTGCTGGATGCGCATCCCAAAGTGGGCGCGGTGGGCGCGCGCCTGGTGTACCCGGACGGCTCGTTCCAGCACTCGGCCTTTCGGTTCCCCGGCTTCGCGCAGATTTTCCTGGACTTCTTCCCGCTCCATCCCCGCCTGCTGGACTCGCGGGTGAACGGGCGCTACCCGCGCCGCCTGTACGCGGGCGCGGAGCCGTTTCCGGTGGATCACCCGCTGGGGGCGGCGCTGATGGTGCGCGCCGAGACGGTGCGCCAGGTGGGGCTGCTGGACGAGGGCTTCTTCATGTACTGCGAGGAGATTGACTGGTGCTGGCGGATGCGCAAGGCGGGGTGGGAGGTGCTGTGCGTGCCGACGGCGGAAGTGATGCACCACGGCGCTGGGACGACCCGCCGATTCCGCGAGGAGATGTTCGTGGCGCTGTGGCGTAGCCGCTTCCGCCTGTACGAGAAGCACCGCGGGGCGGGGTACGCCCGATGGGTGCGGCGGTGGGTGCGGCTGCTGATGCGGGCGGATGGCGCCCGAATTCGGCGGCGGCTGGCGCGGGGCCAGATCGCACAAGACGAGGCGCGGGCGCTCCTTTCGGCCTACGCGCGCGTGGCGGCGTTATGATGCCCCGCCCAGGCACGGATGCAACGCGCACCGCGAATCCCCGCGAACGGACACGAATGGAAGACTCACCGCCGACGCACAGACCATGCCGCGGAGAACCCCGCTGTGGTGAATCTCCGTGGGATTGATGGACTGACGAGATGAGAATCGCCGCAGTGGTGCTGACGAAAAACGAGGCGCGGCACATCGCCGACTGCCTGGCTACCCTGGCCTGGGCAGACGAGCGCGTGGTCTTTGACTCGTTCAGCGACGACGCGACGGTGGACATCGCCCGCGCGTCGGGCGCGCGCGTGATCCAGCACGCCTTCCGCGGCTACGCCTCGCAGCGCAACGCCGCCCTGGAGCAGGTGGCCGCCGACTGGATTTTCTTCGTGGACGCCGACGAGCGCGCCACGCCCGAACTCGGCGCCGAAATCCGCCAGGTCGTCCGGCGCCCCGAAGTGGGGTGGTGGGTTCCCCGCAAGAACATCATCTGGGGGCGGTGGATTCGCCACACCGGCTGGTCGCCCGACTACCAGATGCGCCTGCTGAAGCGCGGGTTCGCGCGCTACGACCCCGCGCGCGAGGTGCACGAGGTGGGGCTGCTGGACGGCGCGGAGGGGTTCTTGCAGAATCCCCTCACCCACTACAACTACGACACGGTGCGGCAATTCCTGCAGAAGCAAGGCCGCTACACGGAATACGAGGCGCGGATTCTGTTGGAGTCGGGCGTTGTGCCGCGCGCCCGTGGGCTGGTGGGCCAGCCCCTGCGCGAATTCTGGCGCAGGTTTGTCCAACTCCAGGGCTACAAGGACGGCGGCCATGGCCTGCTCCTGAGCGCCCTGATGGCCTACTACGCCTTCCGTCGCGTGCAGATGGCGCGGAGGATTGCCCGTGGGCGGTAGATTGCGGCGCATCAGGCGGGCCGTCTCCAGATTCTCCCACGCGGCGGCAACCGCGCTGTTCTTGCTCCTGTTGCTCATTGGCCTTCGCTCGGACGCCTACCCGCGCACCAAGGTGCTGGAACAGCGCCTTGAAGTCCTCACGGCGGGCAAGCAGTTCAACATCGCGGCGTGGGAGGCGCGGGCGCTGGCCGACAAGGTGTGGCAACTCATCCGCGGCCCGCGCCTGGACGAGGGCGACACGGACACGGTGCGCGAGTTCTTTGACGTGGCGGCGCGCATCGGCGGCCTGCGGGCCGAGGCCGAACGCCTCGCGGCGCAGAAACTTCACATGTCGGCGCGGGCGGCGGAAATCCAGACCGAGTTGAAGACGCTATACGCAAAGCGCGACGCGCTGGAGGACAAGGCCGAGGACATCCTGGCGCTGCAGGTAACGCGGGCGCTCCGCGAAAACGACCTGCACACGCGCATCCTCGGCCGCGATGTCATCTGGCCGCCCGTTACCAGCGAGTTCGTGGACTTGCCCCTGCTGCTGGTTGTCTCGCCCCGCGAGCGCATTGAGCGCCGCGCGAACTATCTGCTCATCCCCGACCTGAGCGTGGCCGAGATGGAAGAGATAGAGGACGCCGTCCGACGCATGGGATATTCGGGGCTCGTTACCCACATCGGCGGGCTGTCCACATATCCGGCGATGATTCCCGAAATCTACGGCCTGGGGTTCGTGCTGGACACCATGCCCCACGAGTGGGTGCACGACTTCCTGGCCTTCTACCCGCTGGGCTGGGCCTACGGGACTTCGGGCGAACTGACGACGATGAACGAGACGGTGGCCGACATCGTGGGCGACGAGATCGGGCAGTATCTGGCGCGGCGCTACTATCCCGAATACGTGCGGGAGCCGCGGCCTGCGCCAACCCCCGCGCCGAAGCCCATGGAGCCGCCGGCGTTTGACTACAACGCCTTCATGCGGGAAACGCGGCTCCGCACGGACGAGTTGCTGGCGCAGGGGCGCGTGGACGAGGCCGAGGCCTACATGGAGCAGCGGCGGCTGGAACTCCAGGAGCACGGCTACTACATCCGCAAGTTGAACCAGGCCTATTTCGCCTTCTACGGTTCGTATGCCACCGGGCCTGGCTCGGTGAGCCCCATCGGGCCGCAACTGCAATCCTTGCGACGGGCGTCGGCCTCGCTGCGGGACTTCCTGTTCACGGTGGCGCGTATGCGCTCCTACGACGACCTGGTGCGCCTGGTGGGCACGCCGACGCCGACGCCCACCCCCGTGGCGACGCCGGCCACCCCCTAGCCTGGCGCGGTCTAGCGGCTGCCCTCGTCAAAGGGGGCGACCGTCGCCTCTCCGTCGGGCGACGCGGTCAACTGCTGGAGTTTCAGTTCGGCCTTGTCCAGCAGGTTCTGGCAGTGGCGGGCGAGAAGGCTGCCGCGCTCAAACAGGCGGATGGTCTCCTCCAGCGGCAGATTCCCCGTTTCCATCCGGTCCACCAAATCTTCCAGTTCGCGGAAGGCTTCCTCAAAGGACAGGGTCTCTACGTCCGGCATATCGTTCATGGCGTTTCGCTCTCCTTGGCATCTTGCCCATCGGTAACGCGCCCGTGGAATCGGCCGTCGCTGACCTGAACGCGAATGCGATCTCCTGGGCGCACCTGCTGCGTGCTGGACACGACGCTCCCCGACGGCACGAGCGACACGATGGCATATCCGCGGGCCAGCGTGGCCTGGGGCGATGCAGTCTCCAGGCGGCTGGCCAATGCCGTCAGCGCGGCGCGCTGGCGGGCCAGGCTTTGTCGGGCCATCAGGGCGATGCGGTGGGCGTACTCGTCGGTGCGTTGGCGGCGGCTCACGATCTGGGCCTGGGGCGAAGCGCGCACCAGCGCCTTGCGCTCGTAGGCGAGACGTTCGGCGAGCGCCTGGATTCGGCGCGCGCCGATGCTGCCCATTCGCGCCCGCAGTTTGTCCAGCGCGGCGGTCAACTCGGTGCGGTCGGGCGTAACGATTTCGGCGGCGGCGGTCGGCGTCGGCGCGCGGCGGTCGGCCACCAGGTCGGCGATGGTGAAGTCGGTCTCGTGGCCGACGCCGGAAACAACGGGGATGCGGGATTGGAAGATCGCCCTGGCCACGCGCTCGTCGTTGAAGGCGGCGAGTTCTTCCAGGGAGCCGCCCCCGCGCGCCACGATGAGCACGTCGCAATCGGTGTGGCGGTTGAGCGCGTCCAGGGCCGCCACGATCTGGTCGGGGGCTTCCGCGCCCTGCACCTGGGTGGGGGCCAGTGTCGCCGCGACGCACGGGAACCGTCGCCGCAAGACGTGCAGGATGTCGCGCAGCGCGGCCCCGTCGGGCGAGGTTACGATGCCGATGTGCCGCGGGAACTGCGGCAGCGGGCGTTTGCGCTCCTCGGCGAACAGCCCTTCGGCGCGCAGGCGTTCCTTGAGCCGCTCCAATTGCACGTAGTACTCGCCCAAGCCCGCGGGCTGGATTTCCTCCACGTACAGTTGATACACCCCCTGGGCCTCGTACACGCCGATTCGGCCGTGGGCCAGAACCCGATCGCCGTCCTGCGGGAGGCGGGCGATCCGCATGACGGCGGTGCGCCACATCACGCACGCGATGCGGGCGCCGGCGTCCTTCAGGCTGAAGTACACGTGCCCCGACGAGGGGCGGGACAGGTTGGAGACCTCGCCCTCCACCCACACATCTCCGAGCGTCGGATCGTCCTCCACGAGCCCCTTGATGTGCGCGGTGATCTCGCTGACGGTGAACGGGCGGGTAGGTTGGGAGAAGAGGGACATCTGGAACATGGCGTTACTCCCTGTCGCCCTGCGGCAACCTGGGGCGGGCGACCGTCATGGCCCAGACGGCGCGCGCCCCGGCTTCCAGCGCGGCCCGCCCGCAGGCTTCCAGCGTCGCGCCGGTGGTGCACACGTCGTCCACCAGCAGGATGGCTTTGCCCGACAGCGCCGCCGGGTCGCCGCGGAAGGCGTCGTGGACGTTCTGCCAGCGCTCGGCGGCGTCCAGCCCCACCTGGGGCAGGGTTTGCCGCACGCGCCGCAGGCCGTTTCGGGCTATGGGGATTCCCGAGGCGCGGCTGAACTCCGCGGCCAGCAGATAGGACTGATTGTAGCCCCGTTCCCGTTGCCGCCTGGGGTGCAGCGGGACGGCGACAACGGCATCCACGGGGAGGCGAAGCCCCTCCCATTCGCGCACGAGAAGGCCCGACAGGGGCCTGGCCAACACGCGCTGCCCGTTGTACTTGAAGTTGTGAATGGCCGAGCGGAGGGGCTCCTCAAACCAGGCGACCGAGTAGATGCCGCGCAGGGCCGATTCGCCCCATTGCAGCGCGGGCCTGTCGTAGAGCGGGCGCGGCCCTGTGCGGATGTAACTTATCTTTGACATGCACTCGTCGCAGAGCCACTGCCCCACGCGCCCGCACCCGCCGCATTTGGGCGGGAAAACCCAGTCCAAGAGGGCATCCAGCGTCCTGGCCCATGGCATCGCGCGGCTCATCGCGTCAGCCCTCCACATCGCTCAGGGCGATGAGGTCGCCCACCTCGGTCTGCGTGCGGCGAATCGTCGCGGGCGGGAGTTCCACGATGTAGCGGCAGCCGCGCACCAGGGGGCCGAGTTGCCAGGGGCGCATGGAGTCCTGCGCGCGGAGCACCCGCCCCTCGCGGTCCAGGTACAGCACGTCTATCGGGAAGCGCATGAAAAAGGTGTGGATGCTGCTGTCGCCGACGAGGACCAGGGCCTGGCCTTCAGCCAGGGCCTTCTGGAACATCAGCCCGCGCAGGCGCTGCCAGAAGGTCCGCGCGGCCCGCGCCTGGCGGGCGAGCGTCGTTTGCTTGGAGCGGTTGATGACGATCAAAACAGCGTCCCGAAAATGTTAGAGTGGATGAGGATGAGAATGGCGGGCCCCAGCAGCAGGATGTAGATGCTCGGGAAGATGAGCAGGACCAGCGGGAAGGTCATCTTGAGCGGGGCCTGCTGGGCCTTCTCTTCGGCGCGCTGCCGCCTGCGGATGCGCATCTGCTCGGACTGGATGCGCAGGACCTTGGCGATGCTCACGCCGAGTTGGTCGGCCTGGATGACGGCGGCGACGAAGTTGGTAACCTCGGGCACGTCCATGCGGGCTGCCAGGTTGCGCAGCGCCTCGCGGCGACTCTGGCCCATGCGCATTTCGGCGATGGCGCGCCCGAACGCGCGGCTCAGTTCGTTGTCCCACTTCTCGTTGACCTTGGCCATGGCGGCGTCAAACCCCAGGCCCGCCTCCACGCTGATGGTCAGCAGGTCCAGCGCGTCGGGCAGGGCGCGGATGATCTCGTTCTTGCGCGCGCGAATCTTGCCCCCAAGCCAGATGACCGGCAGTTGGAATCCCAGGAGCGCCAGGACAATCGTGAGGAGGAAACGCTGAGAGACGGGCGCCTTGAGGGCATTCAGGAACAGGAATGCCAGGGCGCCCAGCATGACGCCTGCCAGCCCCCGCACGCCGAGAAAGTCGGTGGCGCTCCAGTTGTTGGGGTTGCCGGCGGCCTCCAGTTTCAGCCGCGTGGACTCCACGTACCGCTTGGGGAGGAAGCGGGTTACGAAGCGGGCGCTGGCGTTGATGAGCGGCTTGACGACACGCTCGGAGAACGGCTGCGACAGTTCCAGTTCCTCCAGCGTCAGCGGGCGTGCGCCGTATTCGGCCAGGCGCTGCTCCAGAGGCGTGGGTTCCTTGGTGCCCGCAAGCGCCACGAAAATCAACAAGATGGACAGGCCCACGAGCAAGGATACGAACATCGGAACCAGCATGGCTTGTTCCTCCCTCGGACTACACCTCAATCTGGATGATGCGCCGAATGATGGCGAACCCCGAACCGATGAGGATGAAAATCATGGCGACCATGGCCCAGCCGCAGGGTTCCCGGAACAGCGACAGGATGTAGTCGGCGTTGATGAGATACAGGATCAGCCCGACGGCGAAGGGAAGCAGGCCCACGATGATGCCCGTGCCCGTCTGCTGCGCGGTCAGCACGCGAATCTCGCCCTGGATGCGGATGCGCTCGCGGATGGTGAACCCGATGGTCTCCAGGATTTCGGCGAGGTTGCCGCCGACCTCGTGCTGCACGTTGATGGCGGTGATCATCAGGTCCAGGTCGGGGCTGGGCACGCGGCGCAGCATGTTGTTCATGGCCTGCTCGTAGGACAGGCCCAGGCCGACTTCGCGGACGACGCGCTCAAACTCGGTGGACACCGGCGGCGACAGTTCCTTCGCCACGGTCTCCATGGACTGCAGCAGGCTATAGCCGGAGCGCAGGGAGTTGGCCAGGAGCGTGATGGTGTCGCCCAGTTGGTTGTTGAAGTCCTTGATGCGCTTGCTCTGCCTGCGGCGCATCCAGATTCTGGGCAGGAAGTAGCCGGCCACGCCCCCAAGCACCGCGAGGAACAGGTCGCGCTTGAGCACGAGGAAGAACAGGAATCCGAGCAAGGTCGCGGCGAGGTTGAGCAGCACGAACTCGGAGACGGTGAGTTTCAGGTCGGCGCGGGCCAGTTGCGTGGCCAGGTTGGCCGCGAATTTCTGTCGGCCGATCATCTGATTCAGGGTAGAGGTAACCTGAACGCCCTGCCCGCCCGAGGGCGACGCCAGCCCGTCCTCGCGAGCGGCGTACTGGTCCAGGCGCGACGACACGCGCGGGTCGCGCCCGGAAAGCGCGCCGGCCAGGCCGATGAAGATCAACAGCACTCCCAAACCCAGCAGAATGGACGCAATCAAGGATGCAGGCATGCCTACTCCCCATCACAGATGCGGGCCGCGCGAGCGCCCCGTGGACGCCACAACCCGCGGCCTCACGAAATCTTCTTCGCGACGCCAAAGGTATCCGACGGAACGCGAATGTTGGCAGCCTCCAGTTTCTCCATGAACTTCGGGCGAATGCCCGTCGGGCGCAGCCGCCCGATGACCTTGCCATCTTCCACACCGACCTGCTGGAAGCGGAAGATGTCCTGCATCACGATGGTGTCGCCCTCCATGCCGACGACCTCGGCGATGCTGACGACGCGGCGGACGCCGTCGCGCATGCGCTCCTGATGCACGATGAGGTCAATGGCCGAGGCGATCTGCTCGCGAATGGCGCGGTGCGGCAGGTCCATGCCGGCCATGAGCACCATGGTCTCCAAGCGCGAGAGGGCGTCGCGCGGGCTGTTGGCATGCAGGGTGGTCATGGAGCCATCGTGGCCGGTGTTCATGGCCTGGAGCATGTCCAGCGCCTCGGCGCCGCGCACCTCGCCCACGATGATGCGGTCGGGGCGCATACGCAGCGAGTTGATGACCAGGTCGCGGATGGTAACCTCGCCTTTGCCCTCAATGTTGGGCGGGCGCGACTCCAACGTAACCACGTGTTCCTGGCGCAGTTGCAGTTCGGCGGCGTTCTCAATGGTGATGATGCGCTCGTCGTTCGGGATGTAGGCCGACAGGACGTTGAGGGTCGTGGTCTTGCCAGAGCCGGTGCCGCCCGAAATCAGGATGTTGAGCCGCCCCAACACGCACGCCTTGAGGAAGTCCAGGGCTTCCTGCGTCAGCGTGCCGTACTCCACCAGGTTCTCGGCGGTGATGGGAATCTTGGCGAATTTTCGGATGGTCAGCACCGGGCCGTTGAGGGCCAGGGGCGGGATGATGGCGTTGACGCGGGAGCCGTCGGGAAGGCGGGCGTCCACATAGGGCGAGGCCTCATCCACGCGGCGGCCCAGCGGCGCCACGATGCGGTCAATGATGCGCAGCAGGTGCTCGTCGTCGTCAAAGCGCACGGCGGTCTTCTCAATGCGTCCCCTCCGCTCAATGTACACCGCGTTGGGGCCGTTCACCATGATTTCGTTGATGGACGGGTCGGCCAGGAACGGCTCAATGGGGCCGTAGCCGATGATGTCGGCCACGATCTGCTCAAACATTCGGTGGCGCTCGGTGCGGCTGAGGATGATGTTTTCCTGGGCCAGGATGGAGTTGTAGAGTTCCTCAATGGCGCGCCGCACGTCCTCGCGCTTGGTGATGTCCAGTTTTTCGTCCATCTCGGAGACGAGGCGCTCCTGGATGCGCGCCTTGAGGTCGCGGTACGTCTCCTCGGTCTGTGTCATGGCCGCGGGCTGGCGGGTTCTCAGTTCCTCCAGCCGCGACGCTTTTTCTTCCGGTTGTGTCCCCTCAATTCGTTTCAGAAGCGACATGGTAGCACCTGCCTCCTGTTACGGGTTGGCGTGCGTCAGGTGGTGCGTCCGAACAGGCCGCGTCGGACTTTGGGCGCCGAGGCCGGTTCGGGCGTTTCGGGCTGCTCGGCGGGCTTCGGCGCGAGTTCGGCCACGAGCGTCTGGGCCAGGTCGGTGATGGCCTGGGCCAGCGGGCTTTTGCGGTTGCCGAAGACCACAGGCACGCCTTCGTTGGCCGCCTGGATAGCACTCCGCTCGTCCAGCGGTATCTTGGCGGCCACCGGGTGCTTGATGCTGGCTTCTATGTCGCGCACGTTGATGGCACCGCGGCGGTCGGCCATGTTGATGATGAGCATGGCGCGCTCCTCCGGATATTGGAGCGCGTCGGTAACCTCAAAGAACAGTCTGGCGTTCTTGATGGACGGGATGTCGGGCGTGGTGATGAGCAGGATGCGGTCCGAAATATCCAGGATGCCCAGCACCAGGTCGTGCAAGGACGCCCACGTGTCCACAATGACGAAATCAAACAGGGTCAGCAGTTCCTGGACGATGGCCTTGAGGTGTTCGGGCGCTACGAGGTCGGCGAGTTCCGGGCGGCTTGGCGCCAGGAGCGCCTTGACGCCCGACGAGTGGGGCGTGAGCACGCCCGCGATCATGTCGCTGTCCAGGTCCTTGATTTGCGGGATGAGGTCCGCGATGCTTCGCGCTGCCTGCAGGTTCAGCAGCACGGCCACGTCGCCGAACTGCAAACTGGCATCCACCAGGGCCACCTTGTAGTCGGCCAGGCCCTGCAGCGCGATGGCCAGGTTGACGGCGATGGTGCTGCGGCCTGTGCCACCCTTGGGGCTGAAGACGGTAATGAGTTTGCCCCTGGGTTTGGCGGGCTTCGCGGCGACTCCGGTTACGCCTTCCACGGGAACCCCGGCCTGCTCCAGGGAGACGCGCCGACTCAGGCCCAGTTCGTACACGCGCCGAATGCTGCTCACCAGGTCGTCGGCGGTGAAGGGCTTGGTCAGGAATTCCCGCGCGCCCGCCAGCATGGAGCGCCGCAGGTAGTCGGCGTCGGCCTGCACCGACATCATGATCACCTGGGCGTAGGGAAACTTCTGGGTGATGGTCTCGGTGGCCGTGATGCCATCCATCCCCGGCATGTTGATGTCCATCAGGACGATGTCGGGCCGCGTCTCGCGGGTCTGCCGCACGGCATCCTCGCCGCTGGCGGCCGTGCCCACCACCTCCAGGTCGCTCTCAAAGTACAGCAACTTGCGGAGGCTTTCGCGGGTCTCCGGTATGTCATCCACGATGAGCACGCGGATTTTGCGTTGGGCGCTTCCTGCGTCGGTCATCCCATGCATTCCTTCACGCGATTGTTTCTCCCGTCGCTCTATCGGGTCGCGGGCTTCAGAGTCTCAAGAGACTCGTCCCTCAGGATAGGCACCGTGATGTTGAATCGGGCCAGCATATAGTCCAGGGTAACCGCCTGGGTGGTTACCTCCTCCTGGTCGTTCGGGTTGCGCAGGGCCAGTTCTACAGTGGCCTTGGCCTCCCTGGCGAACTGGAGCACCAGCGCATCCTGCTGGGGCACGAGCAGGGTAACCACGGCGGGCGGCGGAGGGGTCGCTGGCGCCTGTTGCTGCTGGCCGGGCTGTTGCTGCTGCGTCGTCTGCACGGGCGGCACGTACCAGGAGCCCACGCGCAGGACTTGTACGTTCTGCAACGTGAGTTGCGACACCAGCCGCGGAATCTGCACCCCCTGGATGTCGCCCGGTTGGCCGCGGTCCAGCGGGAACGCCACCTGGGTCTCTCGGTCCACCTGCAAGAAGCGGAACGTGATGAGCACGTCAACCCGGTCGCCCGATTTCAGCGCATAGGACACGCCGCTGAGTTCATCAATGGGGAAGGGATAGGCCACCATGCCGACCGGAACGAGGACCGACGCGGGGCCTTCGCCGGCGGCCAATTCGCTGGGCGAAGCGATCATCTTCGCCTGGATGATCTGCCCGGCAAAGATGGCGGTCTTGGCGTACTTGCCGGCCAGGTCCGCCGTGTTGCCGACGGCGTCGGCAGGGGCGGTGTCCACCGGCCAGTCGCGTATCTCCACGGCCAGCGGGTCAATCAGCGTGCCGTAGGGAATGTCCTGCAGGGCGACCGCCACCTTCCGCGTAACGACAGGCGGCTGCTCGGCAGGCTGTTGCGGCTTCTGGAGCATCGTGTACGTGATGAGCATGGCGACGATGGCCAGCAGGATTCCCAGGATGAGTAGAAGCCTAGATCTGCGTCGCATGAGACCCTCCTCCAGTCAACTTGTCAGGGACGGCGGTTCGTAGTCTGTGTATATTGTACCCCTGTTTTCGGAAATTCGCAACCGTCTGTACGCGCGGATTCGGCTCTGTCTTGTGTTGGCGACCAAGATGCGACGCACTTTCGGAAGTGCGTCGCACCTATGCCCATGGCGCGAGCAACAAACTTTGGAACCGAGACTACGCGCGCTGGCGGGCAGATTTGCCCGCCAGCGTTGGTCCGTTTGTGTGAAGGACACCCGCGTCCGCGTCATTTGGGCGGCACGTAAACCTTGTTGGATTCGGGGCCGGTGCCGCACGCATTGGCAGCCTTGACGTAGTACCAGCGGCCTTCTGTGGTCTTGTACGAATACGCCGTGCCGGTGGTGCTGGTCAGGAAGCCGTAGGTGCCATTCTGGGATGTGGCCCAGTAGATGTTGTACTGGGTAACAGGCGGCCCGGCCGGCGCGTTCCACGACAGGTACACGTTCTGGCCGCTCCTGTTGCCTGTCAGCGACGCGGGCGCGTTGGGCGTCAGGCAGGGCGTGGCCGTGGGCGTCGGCGTGGGCGTCGGCCCCGACGGCGTGGATGTGGGCGTCGGTGTGGAGGTGGGGCCTGGCGTCGGCGCAGGGCAGAACCACGGGTACCAGTAGTAGTCCAGGCTGGCCCCTCGGCTCATGATGGGGTTGCCGGTCTGCGCGTCCAGCAGCATGCCGCCGATGTGGTTCTCCACCACCTCATCCTGCGGCCGAATGCCCGGCCACCAGACCTGCACGCAGAAACGTGAGCCGTTCTGCACCAGGCCGTAGTCAATGTACTGGGTCTCCTGGTAGGGCACATCATCCGGATGGACGACGTACCAGGAGATCTGCAGCCGAGCGGTTTGGCCGGGCGGGAGTTGCACCGTGCCGCAGACCGTCTGCCACTGAGGTTCGTACTCGCAGATGGCCGTGTCGCCGTCGTCAAAGATGACGTCGGGCGTGGTGGCGGGCGTGCTGGTGGGTTCCGGCGTGTTCGTGGGCGCGGGGGAGTACCCGGCAGGCGTTACCGTCGGCTTGTCGCGCTCGGTCAGGCGCATGACGACCACGCCCTTGTCCCACGGGCTGGGGTTCGTCCATGTCCCGTCCACGATGTACGACACGAACTCGCCGTCCAGTTGGTGCTGGCCGATGTTGGTAACCTTGAAGGCCGCGAAGGTGATGATGTGGTAGTAGTATTGGCCCTTGAGCGTGTTGCTGCTCGTGTACGCGCAGACGACGTTGGGATAGTCGCCCTTGCAGGCATTGGCGCAGTAGTCCGGGTCGTAGCGCGGCGAGTCCTTGTTGCACTCCTCGTCGGTGGTGAACTGGTAGATTTTGTCAAATACGGGCAGGAGCAGCACCTGGCCCACATCAGCCTGGTGGAGCACCGATTCTTTCATACCCGGGTCGGCCATGTAGTTGGAGTTGCGGGCGACGTAGCCCTGGTAGCCGTTCTCCATCCAGTATTTCAGAGAGTTGGCGTCGGGCGAGCACTTGGACGGGAACGCGCAGTCAAGGCCTAGCCATCCCCAGCGCGCGGTGGCGTGCTTGTAGTTGCCGGCGAACAGGCTGTACTCGTCGCCCACTTTGAAGTCGGAGTACAGCACGGCCAGCGGAGCCAGGCCGCGCACCTGCCAGGCCGCGCCAAAACTCGCCTCGGCCTCGGCGCACATGCTCATCATGCCCAGGCCGATGAACCGCGAGAAGAACGTGGGGAAATTGGTGCAAGACTTGACATAGACGCCCGCCGCCCTGTCCGGGTCGGGCACCGGCGAGCCGTCGCCCGCGTTGATGGCGAAGGTCGTTTGGTCGGGCCGAATGTACAGAGCCTGCACCGTCTGGGCCTGGTTGCGCTGGGCCCAGTCCAGGATGATGCTGTACAACTGGCCGCTGGACATTCGTTCCTCCGGCGCGGACCCCTGGGCGATGGTGAGTTCGCGGGCGCCCGCCAGCGCCGCCGCGTCAGCTGCGTTCTGCATCTGCCGCCGCTGCACGTAGGCGTAACTGATGTCCACCGCGAACATGGCGAACAGAAGCAGCACCACCATCGCAAATCCGACGATCACCAGAGACTGTCCTTTTTCCTTCTGCAAAGTTGCTCCTTTCACTTCTCCACCTCCCAAGATGTCTAGGGGGGAGTGGCTGACTCAGTCTATGACCATCCGTGCCTTGGCGACCAGGTTGATGGGCGGGATGATGCGCGTCCAACTGCGGAACTGCGCCCGCACGATGACCTGAATCTGGTTGCCGGTTACACACAGGTAACGCTCGTACTCATGCCAGCCGCCCCACTGGTCGTAGCAGTGGATTTCCACCTGGACGTTGTCGGCGCCCAGGGTGGACAGCATGGCGCGGGTGCGGAACTCAATGTTGTTGGGCGGCGGGTAGTCGGCGTCGGTCCAGCGTTTGGGCCAGACGGTGCCGTAGCGCGCGCCTTCGCGAGCCGCGTTGGACATGCTAGCCCAGGTGAAGAACAGCCGCGAGAAATCTATGGTGCCAAGGATGATCAGCACGAGGATCATGATCACCATGGAGAACTCCACGGCGGCCTGTCCGCGCCGTCCCCTTCGCCACAGTTCGCTGGGTGTCTGTCGCATCAGCATAGTCTCGCCACCTCACGGATTCACCAGAATCATCATCTCGGCCCTGCGCACGATTCGGATGGAGTTCACGCCGATGGCGCGGCCGAAGGTGAGCGGCAGGTCGTAGGTGATGGTAACGACGATAGGTGTGCCGGGCGCGACGCCGGACGACACGGCCACGTTGGCCCCCGTCAGGCGCACCCCCGTGAAGTTCATGCCCGAGTCGTTGGCGAAGTCCACCACGCGGGCGCGGATGGAGTCGTACCAGGTGGGGTGGTTGGCGCCGAACCTGGCCCCCACGCGCGCCGCGTTGGTCAGGACGATGGACGCATCCAGGACGCGCCCGATGTCAAAGACCGACGCCATGATGATTAGGATGATGGGCATGATCAAAGCCAGTTCTACCAGGCTCTGGCCGCGTCGCCGCGGTTTGAGGAACAGCCGTTTTCCCATCATTGCCACCTGCCTTTGCCTTCCTGGGAGCATCTGCGGGCGGCGAACATACAGCCTCGCCGACCGTCTTCGCCTCTATTTTATGCCCCCAATCCGGACTTCACAATAGGATTTAGGTACTGTCGCGCGATGATGGTATGAAAACGGCCGAATGATGGATGGATAATGAGGTTCCAATGGGATGGGCAGGCCCCACTTGGCGCAGGGCCTGCCCCGGGTGTTCGGATTGGTTCTTCGGGACGATGCGCTACAGGTTGGAGATGACGGTGCTGAACACGTTGCCGATCGCAGGGCCAAGCAGCAACAGCACAGCGATCACGACCACGGCTACCAGCACGAGGATCAATGCGTACTCAACCAATCCCTGCCCCTTCTCGCGGTTCAGATAAAACATGTCCTGGCCTCCTTTCTATAGTTTGGCAGTTCCGATAATCTGCCTCAATTGTACGGCAGGACATTGGAGGATTCAATAGGAAAGGGGTACTATCCGCGGGTGGCCTCGTTGCTTTGTCAGACATGCTGATGAAAAGGCGCAAAACCCCTTGACATCTGCGCCATCATGGCGTAAAATGTATAGTGCGAATTGGAATATGGCGGGCTGGAGAAGGGGCGCGCGTGGGTGCGTCCCTACACGCGGGCGCCTGCGCCCGAGGCGGGCAGAATTTCTCTCCATGACGTCTCCGTGGGCGGAGTGCCGGAGTGTTCATCAGCCGGCACAGCAATTATCGCATGTTCGTGGCGGGGGGACGTTTTCCCCCTGGGCTGGATGTATCCGAGGACGACGGTCGCCGTTGACCCTGTCTCGCAATGGTCGTTCTCACCGAACCGGGGTTGCAGACGAATGCCGGAAAGGGGGTGATGTGCGCGCTCAGAAAGACCGACCTCTCAGCAGCATCGGCTCTTCAATTGCGTCAACGGTCCTTTGGTAGTGCAGACATCAGAAAGGAGAAACGAACATGCGCGGTAAGTATTGGAAAGCCCTCGGTGTGGTCATGGCGCTGAGCATGATCCTGGCGCTGGCCGCTCCGATGGCCTTGGCGAGCGGCCCCGAGACCGCGGCGTCGGCATCGCTGGCGAAGATCGCCCCGACGCTGCGTCCGGTGGCGAAGGCGGGCGGCGAGACGCTCGTGGATGTGAACGTCTTCGTGGCCGCCGGCACCGATGTCAGCGGCTACATGGAGAAGGCCACCGTCCGCACGATCCTGGGCCTCACGTCGGTTGTGGGCAAGGTCAAAGCCAAGAACCTGCTCAAACTGGCCTCGGTCCAGGGTGTGGCGGCGGTGCTGGACCCGATGCCGTATGCGCCTCCGCAGCCGGTGGACCCCGACCTGGCGACGAAGCAGGCGCAGGCCGCCGAGAAGATTCGCGAGCGGGTCGCGGCGGTGAAGGCGGCGGGGTACCCGGGCGCCTGGCAGCCGAAGCCCAATGAGGTCGGCGCGACGGGCTGGTGGGACGTGGCCGAGGGCCACAAGTCCGCAGCGGCCTGGGCCAAAGGCTTCACCGGCCAGGGCGTGAAGGTCGCCGTGATTGACTCCGGCATAGACTTCGCGCACCCCGACCTGCAAGGCACCTGGGCCGTGAACAACGACCCCGAGTCCCCGTACTACGGCTGGCCCATCGCCTTTGACGAGTACTCCATGCTGTACTACGCCAACTACTACGGCGCGTATGGCGGGCTGGGCCTCCGCTACTTCGGCACCTGGTATGCCGATACCTCCTTCACCATCACCGAAGCCAACCCCACCTGGTCGCGCACCGGCTACACCTACGTAACCCCCGGCACCAGCAAGAGCGGCGTCTATCACATCGGCTGGTACCCGGACACCGCGCTCCAGGCCTGGTGGTATGGCGAGAAGGTCGCGGTCCTCGTGGCCGACGAGCATGAGGCCGGCGTTTACGACACGGTCTACGTGGACCTGGACGACAACTACGACTTCTCGGATGAGAAGCCGGTTACCAAGGACGACCCCATCGCCTGGAAGGACAACTGGGATTCGGCAGCCAATGCCCCGGGCAGCGACGGCTACGCGGACATTTCCGGCGGCATGGTCTACTGGATCTCGGACGGCCAGAATCATCCCCCGGGATTTGACTGGCTGTGGGCCCCTTACGTGGACGAGTTCGCGCCTCCGGGGCCTGGCAAGGTCGTGGCTTTCATGCTGAACGACCCACGGCTGGCGGGCGGCGATCACGGCGTCCTGTGCGCATCGGCTGTGGTGGGCCAGGGCGTCGTTGACGGCAACGCGCCCCCGTACAAGCCCGAAGGCGCTGGCGGCATGGTCCAGGGCGGCGGCAAGAACGCCAAACTTATCGCCGTGGGCAACTTCTACCGCGGCGGCTACGCGACGGACAACTACTACTTCGTCGCGCTTGGCCCCGACGGCGTCCCGGGCACGGGCGACGAGGCCGACATCGTCAGCATGTCCTACGGCGGGTCGGCCACCGACAACGACGGCTGGGACTTTGAGTCTCGGTTCCAGGCGTACCTGAACAAGGCGGCCGCGCCCAAACTGTCGTGGCTGGCTTCCACCGGCAACGGCGCGATGGGCTACGGCACGGTCGCTCCGCCGTCGGCCTTCACGGGCATGGGCATCGGCGCGTCCACCCAGTACGGGTCTGGCACGGACTTTGATGTGATTGAGTCCACCGATCAGATTCTGTACGGCGACATTCAGTCCTGGTCCAACCGCGGGCCTGGCGCAAACGGCAGCACGGGCGTGTCCGTAGCGGCCAACGGCGCGTGGGGCGCGGGCGACCTGGCGCTGAACGAGGTAGGCGATGGCTGGACCGCCTGGGAAATCTGGGGCGGTACAAGCCGTTCGTGCCCCATCGCGGCGGGCAACCTGGCCCTGGTCTATGACGCCTACAAGCAGGCCAACGGCGAGTTCCCGACCTACGAGGTGGCCCGCGAACTGTTCATGTCGGGCGCGACGGATGCCCACCATGATCCGTTCGTGCAGGGCGCGGGCGTGGTGAACGCCGACCGCGCCACCGACGTGGCGGGCGGCCTGTACGGTCTGCGCGTCTCGCCGGCGTTCTGGCAGGCGGGCGACTACCGCGGCGAGGAGATTGAAGGCTTCGCCAACATCGTGCACCCCGGCACCTCCACGAGCAAGACCTTCACCCTCTACAACCACGGTACGACGGACATCACCGCGACCGTTACGGATGCCTACATGCAGAAGGTCGGCACCGTAACGACGCAGTTCAACGTGGACCAGCGCGAGGAGAGCGCGCCCAACTTCCAGCGCCTGGCCGACTACCTGTACGACGCGACGCCTCTGGTGGCTCCGGGCGGGCCCTACCACGACGCCGACCTGATGGTCGTCAAGGCGTGGTTCCCGCTGCAGGACTTCTCCACGAGCAACGTGTTCACTGGCCCGTTGGCCTACGACCAGCGCTTCCGCGTCCTGGCGTATGACTGGACCGACCTAAACGGCGATGGCAAACTGTGGACTGACACGAACGGCAACGGCATCGTGAACGCGGGCGAGGACCAGGTCGGCGAGTACAACCGCTACAACTACGGGTACGACACCGGCCCGTCCTTCGGCATCACCGTTGGCAAGCCGGGCGAGCGGTACCACGATGGGCTGTTCGTCGGCGTCCAGCGCCGCACCCAGGCGACGGTGAACCTCCAGACGCTGGTGCAGGTGGAAATTACCTTCTTCAAGCGTGTGGATTGGCCGTGGCTGACCATTGACACGGGCATGGCGGCGGGCGAACTGGTGGTTCCGGCGGGCGGCTCCGCGACCTTCACGGCGACCCTGGACGTTCCCGCGAACGCCCCGCTGGGCGCGTATGAGGGCGTGGTGCTGGTGTCCGATCCGGGCGACGGCACCCACAATGGCCACGTGTCGGCCATCCCGGTAACGGCGATGGTGGCGGCGAACGGCACCGCCTTCCGGTTCGGCGGCGTGAGCCAGCCGACCCCGTATGACAACGGCGTGGTCAATGGCTTCCAGGACTGGACCTGGCGGGCTGAATCCGGCGACTGGCGGTTCTTCTTCACCGACGTGCCGGATCAGACGTTCGCGGACGGAACCTTCTTCGTGGCGAAGACCAACTGGGGCTCCTTCCCGACGGACATTGACACGCTGATCTACGGGCCTGAGGCGGATGCCTTCTCCGGCATGGCTCCGGACATCTTCGGGCCGTACACGCTGGGATTCAAGGGCGGCAGCCCGAACAAGAACATCGGCGCCGGCCAGTGGCTGTTTAACACGGCCACAGGCACGACCGAAGAGTGGGTTACCGCACCGCTGTCCTCGGGCCTGCACCTGATCATGCTCCACAACGTGCTGTTCTCGGGCCAGACGATCAACGAGCCCTTCAGGGGTCAGGTGGGCACCGCAACCCTGAACCCCGCCATGGTGATCATTGACGGTCGCCAGGCGACGGGCGCGATCCCCGTTACCCTGACCTCGGATGTGGCCATTGACGCTCTGGCTGCCACTGCCTACGGTCTGGGTGGCGTGCAGCACTACGTGGTGCCGGCCGTGCAGGATAACCCGGATGATCCGTCCACGGCCACGTACAAGTATCCGGTTACCATCAACCACGGTGGGTTGCTGGAGGCCAGCACGCACGCAGCGGCCAGCGACGTGGACCTGTTCCTGCTCTACGACGCGAATGGGGACGGCGTGTTTGACTTCGCTCACGAAGTCATCGCCTCGTCCACCACGTCAACCGGCAACGAGTACGTGATGGTCAAGTTCCCGGCCGACGGCAACTACCTGGTGGCGGTCCACGGCTGGGGTGTTACGGAAGGCGATCCGGTGGAGATCACGATCAACGCCGTGCAGGGCAACGACCTGGCGGTGCAGAACGTGGTCCGCAACCCGGATGGCTCGTTCACCTTTGACGTGGCCTGGAACAAGGCCTTCACGCCCGGGATGTCCTACTGGGGTCTCGTGATGATCGGTCCGGCGCGCGCGCCCGGCATCTTCCAGTTGCCGGTGTTCGCCGCTTCGCCGCCCGAGCACACCGAGAAACTCGGCACGTCCGCGGACACCTACATTGACGGCTGGAACGCCAACAAGAACTTCGGCTCGGACACCCGGTTGAAGATCCGCCAGGGTGGCATCCGGGCGCCGCTGCTGAAGTTTGACCTGTCGGGCATTCCGGCGGACGCGAAGATCGTGTCGGCGACGCTGAAGATGTCCTACCTGGGCTACGACTCCGGCCACCACAATCTGACGGCTGAGTTGTACGCGCTCAAGCGAGATTGGGACGAAGCCGCAGCCACCTGGTTGTACGCAACGGCCGCCGACATGTGGGGCATGCCAGGCGCTGGCGACACGGCGAGCGACCGCGAGGCCGCGCCCGTGGCCACCGCACTGCTGACGCCTGTAGCCGTGCCCGACGCCGTAACCTGGGTCCAGTTTGATGTTACCGACCTGGTCCAGGCGTGGGTCAGCGGCGACATGGCGAACGCCGGTGTGATCCTCAAGGGCGTGGGCAGCGTCTCCACCGAGTACGTGTTCCGCTCCTCCAACCCGGCCATTCCTGCTCATGCGCAGTATGCGCCGGTGCTGGAAGTCGTGTACACGGTGGACTCGGAGATGCCTGTCCCGTGATGCGCTAGGCGCAAGGCTTCGCAGCAACAAGGAGAGCCAGTCGCTCATGCGGCTGGCTCTCTCTTTTGGCGCGGGCAACTTGCCGAGGCGACGCGGTTATTTCTCGCAGAGCACAGCGTGGGTCAGGCTGGTGTGGTACGTGTACACCTTGCCTCCGGCGCTGAGTCGGATGAGGAAGCCGGGCGTGATGACCTGCGCGTACATCATCCCAGGCTGCGGGCACCCCAGGCTTGCGTCGCTCCACATGCGCTTCTCCACGGTTTGCACCTGGATCTCGCTCCGGGCGATGTGAAGTCGGGCTTCCAGGTCCGCGAGCGCCGCTTCCAGCGCAGCCTCGCTGCCGTCGGGGGGCGACACGGCGGGCGGCGTGGACTCCGGGCCGGACGCGGGGGACTTGCACAGGGCCACTCGCTTGCCGACGACGCGGTACGTATAGGTCCCGTCGCCTACCCGCAGGACGATCTCCTTGCCCAGGACGAGGCCGCCGGGCAGCGCCGTGCCCTTGGCAGAACCGGCGGCGCAGGGATCACCCGCAGGCATCTCCTCGGTGGTGATGCTCACGAGTTCAATCTCCTCGGCGGAGATGCCAAGCCGCGCCGTCAGTTCATGCACGACCTGCTCCAGCGGCTCGGTCATCTTCCGCGGCAGCGGCGTGGAAAACCCCAAACTGGGCATGGTTCCTCCTTGCGCGGGCAGTGTCGCCGTGGCGTCTCCGCCCGACGGCGCGGGCGGCGTCGCGGTCGTGCGGGCTCCCATCGGCGAGCACGCGCTGATGAGCAGGAGTACTGCTACCAATATCCACACGATTCGGGTCGTCATCTCGCTATCCTCCAGATGGATCGTGCCCGCAGGCAGCCTCGCGCTTGCGGGCTTCCATCTGGTAGACGACGCACGCGCCCGCCGGGTTCCCCGCGCAGGCGTCAGGCCCCCAGCCGCCGGAAGGCCTCGTCGGCGGAGATGCCGGCGACCCGAACCCTCTTGAGCCTGGCCGTGTGGCCAGCGATGATCTCCACCTGCGCGGCGCGGACTCCCAGGCGCTCGGCGAGGAACTTGACCAGCGCCTCGTTCGCCGCGCCCTCCACCGGCGGCGCGGCCAGTTTCACCTTCAGCGCGCCCTGGGCAACGCCGACAATCTCATCGCGCTTGGCGTTCGGCGTAACCCGCACATGGAAGACAATGCCCCCTTCGCGCTGAATGATGATCAACGGGTTCAGCCCTAGCCTCATGCTCGCGAGATCCATTCCCCAACCTCCTTTTAGATACTTTGGACTAGGGAAAGCAGAATCGTCTCTACGACCTGCAACAGGACAAGGGCGACGATGGGCGTGATGTCAATCATGCCGATGGGCGGGATGACGCGGCGCAGCGGCCCGAGAATCGGCTCGGTGATCGCATCCAGGAACGAGACGACGGGATGGAACGGGTTGACGTTGAACCACGACAGGATGACGCGGGCCAGAATGGCGAGGCTCAAGAGGTTGAACAGGAGTCGGATGAAGTTGTACACGATAGGCATGGTGCATTCTCCCTTGGTTGGACTACGAACTGCTCTGGAATATGGCCCTGCCGATGCGGACGATGGTGGCCCCCTCTTCCACGGCGATCTCAAAGTCGTCGGACATGCCCATGGACAGGTGCTCCCACCGGGCCTGGGGCACGCGCTCGGACAGGAACTCCTGCCAGCGCCGCAGGGTCTGGAAGGAGCGACGGACGTGGGCTTCGGGCGCGGCGAGCGGGCCCAGGGTCATCAGGCCGCGCGCCTGCAAGTGCGGCGCCGCCGCCAGCGCCTGGGCGACCGCCAGGACCCCCTCGGCCTGGCGCGGGTCGGTGGGGCCTGCGTGTCCCAAGACGCCGTACTTGCTCGCCTCGCCCGATGTGTTGATTTCCAGCAGGCACGGCAGGACACGGCCAGCGGCTGCGGCGCGCTTGTCCAGTTCCGCGACCAGTTTGGCGCTGTCCACGGAATGGACGAAGTCAAACAGGCCGACGACGTCCCTGGCCTTGCGGCTCTGGATGTGGCCGACCATGTGCCAGGTGGGGCGCTGGCCCGCCCCGCCGAGCAGGGCGTTGACCGCGGGAATCTTGGCCTCGGCTTCTTCCACGCGGTTCTCGCCGAAGTGCCGCACGCCCAGTTCCCACGCAGCCGCGACGGTCTCCGCCGCCACGGTCTTGGTAACCGCGACGAGGGTGATGGCATCGGCGCGGCGACCCGCGCGCGCGGCCGCCTCGGCGATGCGCTCGTGGACGGCCCGCAGGTTGCGTTCCAATCTGCGCAGCGTGTCGGTCATAGGCAGGTCTCCCAGGGCTACCGCAGGCGCACCAGCGCGGCGAAACGCCCCGTGCGCCCGCCGTCGGCGCGGTGAGAGAAAAACTCGTCGTGGCGGCAGGCCGTGCAGATACGCGCGACCTCCACGTTGGCGACGCCCGCATCCAGGAGTTGCCGACGGTTCATCTCCCAGAGGTCCGCATGGAGCGCGCCGTCGCGGGTTGCGATGTAGGCGCGGGCTTCGGGCCACAGGGCGGTCATGGCCTGCACGAAATCGTCGCCGACGCGGTAGCAGCACGGGCCGATGGACGGGCCAATGCAGGCCAGGATGTCGCCAGGGCGCGAGCCGTACTGCTCGGCCATGCGCGCCACCCCCGCGGCGGCGATTCGCGCCGCAGTCCCGCGCCAGCCCGCGTGGACGAGCGCCGCCGCGTGCCGCACAGGATCGTACAGGACAATGGGAACGCAGTCGGCGAAGCGCAGGAACAGCGCCACAGGCTCGGCAGCCATCAGGCCGTCGGTGGCTGGGATGACCTGGCCGCCGTGCCGAAGGCCCACGGGGGCGACGGCGGCGCTGTGCACCTGGTAGCAGGTAACCACCTCGTCGGGCGCGACGCCCATCTCGGCGAAAACGAGGCCGCGATTCTTCAGGACGGCGGCAGGGTCATCGCCCACGGTCGCGCCCACGTTCAGGGACGCGAAGGGCGGCGCGCTGTGGCCGCCCAGGCGCGTGAAGATAGCGTGGTCAATCCCGCGCTGTCCCGCCAGCGTCTCAAATTGGTAGTAGAGCAGTCCATTCTTGCGGATGGGTATCATGGCGCGCCTGCAACTCGGTTGGCTACGGTTTCGGGCGTAAGTCTATCATAAGGCGGGAGAACGGGCAAGAAGGCCCCCCATGGCGTCGCGCTCCCACATTTTGCAGAATCTCCACAGCCTCTGCGCAATCTCTCCACACGGATCGGTTACAATGCCCGTAGAGCAGACGAACAGCACGACTTCCGCTCCCCTGAACCGAGGAAGGAGGTGATGCGGTAACGCGCAGATTTTACAAAGAATCACGGCTTCTCCACAAGTTCTCCACAATCACATGCTAGAATAAGGGTGGATTACAAGGAGGTGAGTGCCCGAAGCGAATACCAACCGCATGAGGCGCTACGAGAAGGATCGCAACCCAGTAGATGGAGGTAGTCTATGACGAAAGTTTGGAAGATTGTCGGAATCGCCGCGCTTGTGGTGGCGATCGGTGTGGCCGCGCTCGGCGTGGCCTATGCCCAGGAGCCGACCCCGACCCCAGGGGCGAAGAACTTCTTCGGGTGCTTCGGCTGGGGCTTTGGCAAACTGGGCGACTACGGCAGCCAGTTCCTGGACAAACTGGCCAGCAAGTTGGGCATCCAGCGAAGCGACCTGGACTCGGCCATGGAAGCCGCCCGCAAAGAGGTCATTGACCAGATGGTGAAGGACGGCAAGATCACCCAGGAGCAGGCCCAGTGGATGCTCAACCCGACGGAGGCCATGAAGGCTCAGATTGAGCAGATGGTGAAGGACGGCAAGATCACCCAGGAGCAGGCCGACTGGTTGCTCCAGGGCTTGGAGAAAGGCTACATGCCCATGGGGCGCGGCTTCGGGTTCGGCCACATGCGAGGCGGACGGTTCGGCGGGTTCCGCGGGTTCGGCTGGCCCAAGAACCAGACGCCCTCGGCCACTCCCACGCCATCCACGAGCAGTTTCTCAACAACCCTATAGCGAGCATCCCGCAGCAATGGGGAAGGGCGAACGATGGCGTTCGCCCTTCTCTTTTCGCCTTGCATCAGCACAAGTTTCGCGTCATAATACAATGGATTCAGCGAAACGACGCAGGTGCGCCGCCGAGCGCGCGGGTTCACCGAGATTTGCCTTGCATCGCGCCCGCGCGGCCAGGCTGGTTCACGAGCGAAGCCAGAATCGCAGGACAAGGGGAACGTGGACACACAAGCACAGCGAATCCTCGTAGTGGATGACGACAAGGGAATCGCCCGCCTGCTGCGAACCTACCTGGAGCAGGCGGGGTTTCAGGTCCTGGTCGCCTACGACGGCGAGAGCGCCCTCCACGCCATCCGTCGCGAGCGCCCCGACCTGGTGCTGCTGGACCTGATGCTGCCCGACCGCGACGGGTGGGAGATCACCCGCATCGTCCGCAGCGACCCCACCGTGGCCCAGACGCCCATCGTCATGCTGACGGCCCGCGTGGACGATACGGACAAGATCGTGGGGCTGAACCTGGGCGCCGACGACTACCTGACCAAACCCTTCAACCCCCAGGTCGTCGTGGCCCATGTCCGCGCCGTCCTGCGCAGGGCCGCCGCGGGGCCAGCCGCGCCTCGCGTCCTGCGTTGCCGCGACCTGACCATGGACCTGGACCGCTACGAGGTGTCGGTGGGCGACCGCCGCGTGGAACTCACCGCCACCGAGTTTGAATTCCTCCGCGCGCTGATGGAGCGGCCCTCGCACGTCTTCACCCGCAGCGAACTGATTGACAGCGCCCTGGGCTACGAATACGATGGCGCAGAGCGCACGGTGGACAGCCACATCAAGAACCTGCGCCGCAAAATAGAACCTGACCCGCAACACCCGACGTACATTGAAACCGTGTACGGCGTCGGGTATCGCCTCCGAGGGGAACCATGAAGGCTTTGAACTCACTTTGGGCGCGACTCACCTTGATATTCACCGTCATCATCCTCATCGTCGTGGGCGCCATCGCCCTCTGGATGAGCCGCGCCACGGCCACCGAGTTCCGCCAGTACATCACCCGCAGCGAGGTTACGGCCTACGGCATGGAGAGGCTGGCGGCGTACTATCGGGCGCACGGCGGATGGGAAGGGGTAGAAGACCTGCTGAAAAACGGCGTGGTCGTTACGGGCTCCCGCTGGGGGATGATGCGGCGGCCTGGGATGCCCGAAGTGCGGTTGAGCGTCATCCTGGCCGACGCCAACGGCAGAATCGTCTTTGACGGCGTGGGGCAGCGAGTCGGCAAGCGGCTGAGAGCGAACGAACTCAGGGAGGCCATCCCCATCACGGAGGTGGGCAGCGATGAGGTACTCGGCTACGTGCTCATCGCCCTCCCTGGCGCGCCGCAGTTGGGGTCTTCGGAGCAACGCTTTCTCACCCGCACGCGGGGCATCCTCATCTCGGTCGCCGCGCTGGCGGTGGTGCTCGGGTTGGCCATCAGCGCCATCTTGAGCCGAAGCCTCACCGCGCCCCTCCAGCGCCTGGCGGCCGCGGCCCGCGCCGTCGCGCAAGGCGACATCGGGAAGCGGGTCTCCGTAGAGGGAACCAGCGAGGTGGCCGAGGTGGCGCAGGCCTTCAACGAGATGACCACCGCGTTGGAAAAGGCCGAAAAACTCCGCCAGAACCTGGTGTCCGACGTGGCGCACGAACTCCGCACGCCGCTCAGCGTCCTGCAGGGTAACCTGCGCGCCATCCTGGACGACGTGTATCCGCTGGACAAAGCCGAGATCGCCCGTCTGTACGACGAGACGCGCATCCTGGCGCGCCTGGTGGATGACCTGCAAGAACTGGCGCAGGCCGAGGCGGGGGCGCTGCGCTTCAACATCGTGCCCACGGATGTGGCGAGTGTACTGCGCGCGGCCGTGGCGCGCTTTGAGCCTGCCGCCGAAGCGAAGTCCCTCCGCCTGGCCTGCGAGATTCCCCAGGCGCTCCCCGAGGCCCTGGCCGACCCCGACCGCGTGAGCCAAATCCTGAACAACCTCATCTCCAACGCGCTCCGCCACACCCCCGAGGGAGGCCAGATTACGCTATCGGCCGCCGCCAGAGAGGGCTTCGTGGAAATCTCGGTTGCCGACACTGGCGAAGGCATCGCGCCCGAGGACCTCCCCCATGTCTTTGACCGCTTCTGGCGCGCGGACCGCTCCCGCAGCCGCGCGGGGGGCGGCGCTGGCCTGGGGCTTGCCATCGTGCGCGCCCTGGTGGAGGCCCAGGGCGGGCGCGTCCACGCGGCCAGCGAAGGCCTCGGCAAAGGCAGCGTCTTCAGTTTCACCTTGCCGACCCGCTGAGTCTGTGGTAACATACCGCGAGTCGCCCGATATGCGGCCCGCGCTCCATATCCCGAGACTCGGTCCCAAAGTCTGTCGGCAACCGTCATGCGAGGACACGGGCGGGGATACCTCACCCCCGGCCTTCGGTCTCCCCCCTCTTCGCCAGCGCGGAGAGGGGGAATGAGGGGGTGAGTTTGGCATGACCGCGCGGGGCTGAACCCCCGCGCTGAAGGAGCGAAGCCCCCTTCGGGGGCTGGCGCTGGCCCGCAGAGCGGCGTCCCCTCTCCCGCTGGGAGAGGGCTAGGGTGAGGGGCGTTTGGATCGCGAAGGACGCGAAAGGCGCGAAAACGGCGGCGCGGGCGCCGGCGCGCTGAACCCCCGCGCTGAAGGAGCGAAGCCCCCTTCGGGGGCTGGCGCTGGCCTGCAGAGCGGCGTCCCCTTCAGCCCGATGCTTCAGCGTCGGACGGCTTGGCGACGCATCTCACCCCTGGCCTTCGGCCTCCCCCTCTCCGCCGGCGGAGAGGGGGAACGAGGGGGTGAGGTTGCGCCCCTAACCCCAACCCTCTCCCAAAGGGCAAGGGCGTGTCGCCTTCGGCTCCGCATGACAGATGGGGAGATTGTCTCGCCCGCAATGACGCACGAGGAGAATGCGCGTGGAGTTCACCAACCAAGATGAAGCCGAGTCCGTCCCAACCCTTTGGGGAGGCACGCTTGCATGGATACGCCGTTGTCAGCACAGGTCGTCGGCGTATACGTCGGCCTTGATGCGCATACGCTGGTAACCACGCCCGCAGACGAGGCGCGGGTTACGTTTGAGGGGTTTGTCGGAGACAGGCACGCCGGCCTCACCCGCCCCTCCGACGGGCGCACGCCCCATTACCCTCGCGGCACCGAGATTCGCAACTCCCGCCAGGTCTCCATCGTCTCGGCGGAGGAACTCGCCGAGATCGCGCGGGCCATGGCGCTGGAGTCCGTCCGGCCCGAGTGGCTCGGCGCGAACCTGCTCCTGGCGGGCATCCCGCGCCTCACCCGCCTGCCGCCGGGCGTTCGCCTGTTCTTCTCCGGCGGCGCAGTCCTGGCCGTGGAGGGCGAAAACCTCCCATGCCTCGCGCCGGGCCGCGTGATCCAGGCGCTGCACCCCCACATCTCGGGCCTTGCGTCGCGATTCGTGAAGGCCGCGTGGGGGCGGCGGGGCCTGGTCGCATGGGTGGAAAAGCCCGGCCTCATCCGCGTCGGCGACGACGTGCGCCTGTTGCAGCCCCCAGGAGGAGAATACGACTCCTGGCGGCCCTTCCAACCCGATTCTACGTAAGCGAGGTCTGCGATGATCCCATACCGCCTCCGCATCTACCTTGCCATCTTCGTCGGCGTCCTCCTGCTGGGCACCGTCGGATTCGCGCTAACCGAACGCCTCTCGCTGCTGGACGCGTTGTACTTCACCATCGTTACCGTCGGCACGGTGGGCTACGGCGACATCCATCCGGCCACGCCCGCGGGCAAGGCACTGGCCATCGCCGTCATCGTCATGGGCGTCGGCACATTCCTGGGCGTCCTCGCCAACATCGCCGAGGCCATCTTGCAGGAGCGCGAAAGGCAGGAGCGCCTGGAGAAACTGAACGTCGTCATCGGCGCGTTCTTCAGCGAGATGGGAACGCTGCTCCTGCGGACGTTCGCCAACGCCGACCCGGGCCTGGGCGACCTCCGCGACGCCTGCAGGGTGGACACCACGTGGCGCGACCAGGACTTCGCGGCGCTTCGCACGCGGCTGGAGTCGCACCCCTACGCCATCGCCATCGGCCAGGTGGACCTGCGCTGGCTTCAAGCGTACCTCATCGGCAAGCGGGGCTTCCTGCTCGGCCTGCTGGAAAACCCCATGCTGTCGGAGCACGAATCGTTCACGGCGCTATTGTGGGCCGTGTTCCACCTGGCCGACGAACTCTCCTACCGAGACGATGTGTCGGCGTTGCCGCCGTCGGACCTGGCGCACCTGGCCAGCGACATGCAGCGGGCCTACGCGCTGCTGGGCGTCCGTTGGCTGGCCTACATGGAACATCTAAAGGTAGCCTATCCCTACCTGTTCTCGCTGGCCGTGCGCCTGAACCCGTTTATCCCGAACCCGTCGCCCATCGTGCAGCCCTAGATGCGACGCGGTACGCCCATTCTCGCCCAAGGAGGCAGACATGCAAGCCGTTGCCGTGGCCCTGGCGTTGTCTCCGATTCTCGTCATCCTGCTGCTCCTGACGCTGCGGCGCACCGCCGCGGATGTGGCGGGAGGCATCGGGTGGGTCGTTGCGCTGGCGGCGGCCTGCCTGTATTTCGGCACGCCGTTGGGCGTCGCCTTGCGGGCCAGCCTGGGCGGTCTGGTGGCCTCGCTCCCCATCGCGCTGGTCGTCGCCACGTCCATCCTGCAGGTAACCCTCATGCAGGAGACCGGCGCCCTGGCTCGCATCGTGGCGTTGATCAAGACGGTGTCGCCCGGCGACAGGGCGGTGCAGATCATGATCATCAACGTCGGCTTCGGCACGCTCCTCACGGCGCTGGGGGCGGTTCCGGTCTCCGTCTTGCCGCCCATCATGCTGGCGCTGGGCTATCCGTCCTTCGCGGCCATCGCGCTGCCAGCCATCGGGTACGACGCGCTGTGCACCTACGCGCTGCTGGGAATCCCCGCGGTGGTCTTCGCCAACTTCGTGGGCAGGCCTGTGGCCGAGGTGGGCCACCTCTTCGCCCGCTACATGCCCGTCATCAGCACCTGCATCGCGCTGGGGATGCTCTGGATCGCGGGCCAGTGGGCGCTGGTGCGGCGGGGGCTGCTGCCTGCGCTGCTCGCCGGCCTCACGGCGGGGTTCACCGCCATCGCCATGAACGCGCTGGGCATGATCACCCTGACGGGCGTGGCTGCCGGCGTCGCCGTGATGGCCGTCATGCTGGGCTATCTCAAGGTCAGTGGCCGCCCGCTCCGCGATCTTTCCACCCTGAATGAGGCCGACCGCGCGGCGCTGCAGCGGATGTCGCTGGCGGCGGCCCTGTCGCCCTGGCTCATCCTCACGGTCTTCGCGCTGCTGGTGAACGCGCCTTTCTCGCCGCTCTTCGCCCTCACGTTCCAGCGCTGGGCCATGCCGGTGGAGATCATCCCAGGCGCGCCGGAAAAGGTGCGCCTGCTCTGGCAGGCGTACTTCTGGATTCTCGTCAGCACCGCGCTAGCGCTGCCCATCCTCAAACCCACGCGCGCCCAGGTGCAAACTTCGCTGCACAAATGGCTGAAGCGCGCGCCCAGGCCGGTGCTGGCGGCTGCCGTCTTCTTCGCCATCGCGTTCGTCATGAACCATTCGGGCAAGGGGCTGGACTGGCGACTCGCCGACCCGACGCGCAACATGGTGTACGTCGTGGCCGATGCCGCGGCGGGGATGTTGGGGCGGCTGTACCCGCTGGTCGCGCCCTACCTGGGGCTTCTGGGGGGATTCATCAGCGGCTCCGAGACCTCGTCCATCGCCATGCTGACGGCGCTGCACCTGACGACCGCGCAGAAGATCGGGGCGGCGGGCCTGCTCATCGCGGCGGCCAGCGGCATCGGCGGCGGGCTGGCCAGCGTCATCTCGCCCGCGAAACTGCAGAACGCCGCCGCGAGCATTGACCGCATCGGCGAGGAGGCCGTGGTCATCCGCACCGCGTTCGTCATCAGCCTGCTCATCACGGGCGTGTGCGCCGCGATGACCCTGGCGTGGGCGTTCTGAGTCCGCCTAGGGCGCAGACTCCTTCGGCGACGGCCACGAGCGGAGCAGATGCTGGAAGTCCACCAGCGTGCCCCGATAGTCGGCGGCCACCGCGTGGGATTCGGCCTCCTCGTACACCACGTAGAACGTGCGCATGCCGGCCCGGGCGGCGGGCGCGATGTCGGCCTCCGGGTCGTTGCCCACCATGATGCATTCCGACGGCGCGCGGCCGATCTTCTCGGCGATCTCCAGGTAGTAGCGCGGCTGCGGCTTGCAACTGTGCATGTTCTCGTAGGTGGTGATGAGCGCATAGGGAAAATCGGCGACGCCCGCCCACTCCAGGCGATGCTGCACCGCCCGCAGCGGGAACACCGGGCTTGTGGCGATCACCACATCGTACCCGCGGTCAAAGCATTCCTGCACCACCTCGCGCGCCTCAGGTCGCGGCCGCGTGTACCTGCGCAGGGCCGGGAAGTCCATCTCGTAGAAATCCGTAAAGATGGGCCACAACTCTTCGGGGCTGTGGCCGATCTTGGGGAAGAAGTCCGCCGTGAACACGTCCTCGTTGGTTCGGTTCGGGTCGGTGTTTTGGATCATCCGCTGGGTGGACTCCATAATCTGCCGCGTGAGCCTTTCGGGCGGAATCCGCTCGCCCAGGCGGGAGCACAGCGCCTGAAAATACGGCGGGAGGAACGTGCGCATGTCGTTGTCCAGCAGCGTGGCGTCCAGGTCAAACAGAATGGCGCGGATCATCGGGCCTCCCCCCGTTCGGGCGCGGCGTGGGCTTTCAGGAAGCGCACGACCTCGTCCGCAACCTGGCCCTCCCTGCCCGCCAGGTAGTGGTCGGCGCGAGTCAGCACCGCGATCTCCTTGACGCCGGGCAGCCCGCCTGCCCACGCCTTGAGTTCGCCCACCGGGCACACGGTGTCGCGGTCGCCCGCGATGAACAGTTTGGGCGCGGCCAGGTCTGCAAGCCAGCCCTCGGGCATGCGCCACAACGGCAGCGCCACCGCCGCGACGGCGCTGGGCGCTGTGCGATGCGCCGCCTCCAGCGCAACCCACGCGCCGAACGAGTACCCCACCAGCGCAACGGGCGCGTCGCTCAAGCCCTCCTGCGCGCGCAGGTAGGCCACGGCCGCCTCCACGTCGTCCACTTCGCCCCGCCCCTCGTCGTAGGCCCCCTGGCTCTGGCCGACGCCGCGGAAGTTGAAGCGAAGCGCCGCCCAACCGGCCCGCGCCAGCCCTCGCGCCAGCGCCACAACCAGCGGCACATCCATGCTCCCGCCATACTGCGGGTGCGGATGACAGATGACCGCGCCGGAGAATGGCCCCGCGCCCTCGGGCAGGTGCAACACGCCCTCCAGCAGCGGGCCGTGCTTGTTCGGGTGCTTGAAATAGACTTGTTTCATCGTCCGACCCCCTCGCGCATCGTTCTTCTGGCGGCTAGAGCGACATCGCCACGAGCATCCAAAGCACAAAGAGCAGGAAACCGATCATGAACGCAAGCATCTTGACGGCCTCCCAAATCTCGGCGAGGGTGCCCCGCGTGCCCGTCGGTTGGGGAGCGGGCGGAATCCAGATGTAGGCGGGGCGTTGCGGCTGCTGCTCCCACCACCCGTAAGGCCCCAGCATCTCCTCTGGCGTGTCCGGGAAGTCCAGAAACGGGTCTTCGCCGAACTCCTCCAGGTCATCCCAGAAGCCGTCCATTCCGCACCTCCTTGCTCTGCTACGTCCGACACGACTATCGCTTGGCCAGTTCCGCGATGGTAACGCCGTCGCCGCCCTCTTCGGGCGCGCCCGACTTGTACGCCGCCACGAGGGGATGGCTTGCCAGCGCCTCGCGCACGATCTGGCGCAGCACGCCGGTGCCCCTGCCGTGGATGATGCGCACCCACGGCAGGCCCGTCAGGAACGCATCGTTGAGATAGCGTTCCAACTCTGGCAACACTTCCTCGGCGCGGCGGCCGCGCAAATCCAGTTCCGCTTTCACGGGCCGCCCCGCCTGCGGTCGGGGGATGGACTCGCCCCCTGTAGTCCCCGAGGCTTCCTGCACAGGCGCGGCCCGCACCTCCAAATCCGACGCGTCCAGCGACAGGCGGAAGCGCCCCAGGCTCACCTCCACGCGGTCGCCGTCCATAGCGGCCACTTCGCCCGCCGCCTTCAGGGATTTCACCCACACCGAAGCGCCCACGCGAAGTTCCCCTGGCGCGATTTCGGGCGGGGGCGGAGGAGGAGACGGGGGCAGCCGCGACTCCAGCGCCTGGGCGATCTGCTCGGCTTGGACGACGGCGTCGGGCAGCGCCGCGCCCCGCTCCAGTTGGCGGCGGGCGCGTTGCAGTTCGCGACGGAACGCCTCCAACTCCTCGCGCATCTCCTCCCGCGCCTGCGCGATAATCGCCGCCTTGGACGCCTCCAACTCGGCCAGTTGCTTCTGCAGGCTTCGCTGCAGGTGCTGCAACTCCTCGCGGGCCGCCCGCGCCGCCTGGAGTTCCGCTTGGGCCTCGCGGTGCGCCACCTGAATCTCGCCGAGCAGGACGTCGGCTTCCAGCGTTTCGGGCGACACCAGCGACCTGGCCTCCTGCACGATTCCCTCGTCCAGCCCCAGGCGCGACGCGATGGCAAAGGCGTTGCTGCGCCCAGGCAGGCCGATGGTCAGTTCAAACGTGGGCGACAGCGTCTCCACGTCAAACTCCACGCTGGCGTTTTCCACCCCTGGCGTTACCTGCGCGTAATACTTCAGTTCCGAGTAGTGGGTCGTCGCCATGGTGGTGATGCGCCGCTCCACCAGGTGCGACAGGATGGCCCGCGCCAGAGCGGAACCCTCCACGGGATCCGTGCCCGCGCCGATTTCGTCCAGCAGCACCAGCGACTGCGAGTCGGCCCGACGGAGGATGTCCACGATGTTGTTCATGTGCGACGAGAAGGTGGACAGGCTCTGCTCTATGGACTGCTCGTCGCCGATATCGGCGAACACGCCGCGAAAGACGGTGAGTTCGCTCCCCTCGTCGGTGGGCAGGTGCAGGCCCGACTGGGCCATGAGCGCCATCAGGCCCACGGTTTTCAGCGACACCGTCTTGCCGCCCGTGTTGGGGCCTGTAACCACCAGGACGAAGAAGCGGTCGGTGAAGACGACGTCAATCGGCACCACCGTTTCGGGCGCCAGGAGCGGGTGGCGCGCCCGCAGCAGCCGAATGCGCGAGCCAGGGTGCGGCGGCAAATCGGTGCCATCCGTGTCGGGGCGCGCGGGCTTGGGCGCGAAGGGCACCAGCGTCGGTTCCGTCGCGCGAATCTCCTCGGCGTACTTCGCCTTGGCGAAGATGACATCCAGGTCGGCCAGGATGTGGAGCGTGCGCAGGATGAGCGGGCTTTCCTCGGCCACCAGGTCGGTCAGTTCCATCAGGATGCGCCGCACCTCGCGCTCTTCCTCCAACTGGAGTTCGCGCCAGGCGTTGTTCAACTCCACCGTGGCCAGCGGCTCAATGAACAGCGTCGCGCCCGAGCCAGACTGGTCGTGAATCAGCCCTGGGATGCGCCCCTTGAACTCGGCCTTGAGGGGAATCACGTATCGCCCGTTGCGCTGGGTGATGAGCGGCTCCTGGAGAAACGGCGCATTGTCGGCGCTCGTGATGATGCGATTGAGTTTGTCCAGCAGGCGGTCGTGGGCGATGCGCACGTCGGCGCGGATGCGGGCGAGTTTCGGGCTGGCCGAATCCACCACCTCGCCGCGGTCGTTGATGCAGCGGCCGATTTCCGCCGCCACGTGCGCGCACTCTTCTATCTGCGACGCCTTCTGCGCCAGAAGCGGGACCTGCGCGCCCATCCGCGACAGCGAACGGCGAAGCGTCCGCGCCGCATTGAGCGTCTCGCGGATGTCCAAGAGTTCTTGCGCGTCCAGCATGGCGCGGCGCTCGGCGCGGCTGAGCAGCGGACGGACGTCCCGCGCCCCCCCGATGGAGAGCACGCCCTTCGTATCCATCAGCAGGCGCGCCTCGCCCGTCAGCCGCAACAGGCGTCGGGCCTCGTCCAGGTCCGACGTGGGCTGGGTCGCCAGCGCCCGCTCGCGCCCGAACGAGAACGACGTGTGCGCAGCCACGCGCTCCAAAATGCGGTCAAATTCCAGCGTATGCAGATGTTTCGCGTCCAACCGCTTCTCCTGCCCCCAAGCGGCCACCCGCCAGGGAATCATTTGCCATCCAGGCGAAATGAGTATAGCATACGGCGGCGGCCTCGCCAAAGCGGAATGAACCGCCGATGATGTCGCCAGGCGATGCCCGCAACAACATGAAAGGAGCCACGATGCAAAACCGAATTCTCGTTGCCTATGCCACCCGCATGGGTTCCACGGCAAGCGTCGCCGAAACGATTGCCGAGGTGCTGCGGGATCAGGGGGCCCAGGTAGATGTGCAGCCCGTGGGCAAAGTCCGCAGCCTGGCGGGCTACACCAGCGCCATCATCGGCAGCGCCATCCGCGCGGGACGGCTCATGCCCGAAGTCGTGTCGTTCGTGCGGAAGCACCAAGCGGAGTTGAGCCGCATGCCAGTGGCCTACTTCGTCGTGTGCCTGACCATGGCGAACGACACCGAGGAGAACCGCTGCACCGTGGCGGCCTACCTGGACGCCCTTCGCGCCAAGACGCCCAGCGTGAAGCCCGTGGACGTGGGATTGTTCCCTGGCGTCATGGACAGCCGCCGCCTGCCGTTCTTGCTTCGCCTCATCATCCGCGCGATGAAGTCCCCCGAAGGGGATTTCCGCGATTGGGATGCGGTGCGGGAGTGGGCGGCCCGCATTGCGCCCGCCCTGTCAGGGAAGCAGGGCGGCCAGTAGGGCGGCTTCCCATAGCCGCCGGATGCCATCCACGAATAACACGAATCTACACGAATGGCGCAGAAATCACGTGGACACGTAGGGTCGCTTCCCATAGCCGCCAAAACCTCACCCCCAGCCTTCGGAACGAGGGGGTGAGGTGGACACGCAGGGCGGCTTCCCATAGCCGCCGAAACCTCNCCCCCAGCCTTCGGCTTCCCCCTCTCCGCCAGCGGAGAGGGGGAACGAGGGGGTGAGGTAGTAGACACGCAGGGCGGCTTCCCATAGCCGCCAACCGCCAACCGCGCCGGGTATGGAAACCCGACGCTACGCATGGGGGCGGGCGCCGAATCGCCGCGCACACGAGGCGACGTCCTCACTGCTTCGTCCACCAGAACCGCAGGACGGCCTCGCCCATGTGCTCGTAATACTCCACGCGCACGGTGTGCCGACCCGCGCTCAGCCCCTCAAAGACGGCCGTGTAGGTCCGCCGTATCCCGTCCTGCCACTGATCCAGAACCTTCCAGTCGTCCACCCACACCCGCACGCCATCGTCCACGATGACGGAAAACTCGTAGGTTCCCGCCGCGAACTCCAACTCCCGCGTCCAGCGCACCGAGAAGTTGTCCTGCCCGACGCCCGGGCCCGGGTTGCCCAGCCCCCACTCAAAGTTGAGGGCAGGGTCGTCGCGCACGAATACGGGTTGGCCCCGCAAATCCCTGTTGGAGAAGTACTCGCCCTTCCAGCCGACGTAGGACACCAGCGCCTCCCACGAGACTTTGACCTCGGCCCTGCCCGACTGGTTGTAGTAGGCCACGCGCACCGTGTGCCAGCCCGCGTCGCTCACCTGCACGTCGCCCGCGTAGGTCGTGTCCGTGCCGGCGTGCCACTCGTCTATGACGAGCGTGTCGTCAAACCACACGCGCACCCCATCCCGCGCCCTGGCGTAGAAGCGATAGTTGCCGGTCAGAAAATACCATTTGCGCGTCCACCGCGCCGAGAACCCATCGGCGGGAATCTCCGGCGCGGGCGCGGCCAGGCCCCATGCGAAATCCACCTGCTCGTCATCTTGCACCAGCGCGGGCGGCCCCGACAGGTTCGGATTGGCGAAGTACTCGCCTTTCCAGTTGGGGAATGCGTCCTCGTAGTCCCACCACAGCGCGACCGTGGCCGACCCCGCGCGCTCGTAGTATTCCAGCACCACCGCGTGCGACCCCTGCGTGAGGAAGATGCTGGCGCTGTAGATGGTCTCCGCGCTGTCGTGCCACTCGTCCACCAGCAACCTGCCATCTACCCACAGGCGGCAGCCATCGTCCGAACGCACGTGGAAATGGTAGGTGCCCGCCGCCAGCGACAGCGTCTTCGTCCAGCGCACCGAAAAGTTGTCGGTCGGAATCGCGGGGTCGGGCGAGCCGGTCGTCCATCGGAAGTCTATGACATCATCATCGCGGATGAGCGTGGGTTCGCCCGACAGCGTCGGGTTGCTGAAGTACTCGCCCTTCCAGCCGAAAAAGGCGACAGGGGGCTGCAGCGTCGGCGCGGGCGTCGCGGTGGGGGCCGGTGGCGTGGGGGTGAGCGTGGACGTCGGCAAGGGCTGGGGCGAAGGCGTGGGCGAAGGCGTCGGCGTCGCGGTCGGCGCGATGGGTGTGGGACGGCGCACGCGGAAGGGCGCGCTGGCCCGAAGGCGACCGGCGGTGCGCGCGACGACCCCCACAGCGCCGCGATCCAGCAGGCCCGGGTCATCCGGGAAGACGATGGCCGCGACGAAGGCCCCGTCGGCGCCCACCTGCGCGCCGTCGTAGGCGTAGGCTTCCTCTTCAAGGAACGGCGGCGACAGGTAGATGTACACCACCTCGCCGGGCGGCCAGTTGACGCCCGTAACGGTAACATACGTGCCCGCATACCCCTCGGCGGGGTCAAGGGCAATGGACGGCCGCGGGCGGGGCGTGGGCGTGGGCCTGACCGTTGGCCCCCGCACCACCGTCGCGATGGAATACCCCAGGAGCGCCAGGCCGGCAACGACGGCCAGCACCGACAGCACCGCGCGCAGTGCGGTAGCGAACGGGCGCCGCTTTCGGTTCGCGCTCACACTCCACCTCCGTGGAACCCAGGCGCGCCAGCCTGGATGCCTACCCGGACTTGTCCGATTGCTGCCCGGCGGGGCGATAGCGGTCCTTGTCGCGCACGCGGTACTTCTCCATGACGCGCGCGAAACTGTCTTGCAGGTCAATCCCTTCCGAATTCGCCATGCAGATCACGGCGAACAGGATGTCGGCCAACTCCATGCCCAGTTCCTGGGGTGCTTCGGTGGGCTTCTTGGGCTTCGGGCCGTACAGGTGGTTCACCAGGCGCGCCGTCTCGCCCACCTCTTCGGCAATGCGCGCCAGGTTCACCAGGGGCGACCAATACCCGCCCCCGACGGTGCGCACCCACTCGTCCACCTCGCGCTGCCAGTCTCGGATGCTCTTATCGGCCATGCCCCTCTCCGATGCCGAAGACCCGCGCGGCATTCCCGCCCAGGAGCGCCTGCTCGGCGTCGGGCGCGAGATTTGCGGCGCGTATTCGCCTCAGATAGGCCCGCGCGCGAAGGAGCGGATAGTCCGTGCCGAAGAGAATCTTGTCCGGCGCGACCTCCGCCGCCACGCGGTAGATGCGGTCGTCGTACAGGTAGGGCGACGCCGCCGTGTCGTAGAACACGTTGCGGAGGCTTTCGCGCACCTCCGGCATGAGTTCGTAGAACAGCAGCCCGCCTCCCCAGTGGGCGCAGACGATTCGCGCGTCGGGGAACGCCTGGGCGAACCGCACCACGACCTCCGGGCCGGTCTTGCCCTTGCCGGGATAGTCGTGGCCCAACTGTTCGTTGGAGTGCGTCATCACCACCCAGCCGAGGCGTTGCGCGGCCTCCATGATGGGCCGCATGGCCTCCACGTCGCTCAGGGTGTAGCCCTGGCCGTCGGGCATCAGTTCGCCCAGGCCACGCAGCCCGCCCTTGGCGCAGCGCTCCATCTCGTACACTGCATCGTCCGCCGCGCATGGGTTCAACACCGCCAGGCCCACCAGACGGCGCGGGTAGCGCGCGACGGCCTCCATGACGTAGTCGTTGTCGTCGCGGCAGATGCCCATGTCGCGCCAGGCAAACCCGCACACCACGGCCACATCCACCCCGTCCTCGTCCATGGCCTGGATGACCTGCTCGGCGGTCGCCAGGCGCGTCTTGGGCCCGGCGTACAGCCGCCGGAAATAGTCATCGCGTGCACAGTACTCGTCCCGGCAGGCGGCAACTTCGGGGCGGTGCACGTGCACATGCGCGTCAACGATCAACGCTCCCTCCCGAAGCGAAGTGGCTCTGGGCGCATTATACCACACGTTAGGCGGCGGGGCAACGCGCCTGAACAGCACCCCATCTGCGAATCCCACGGTTCCACGCGAATGGGGCTGGGGTGCCCACCTACCTCACCCCCTCGTCCGGGAAGCCGAAGGCCGGGGGTGAGGTGTGCGTAGGCAGGAGAGCGTAGGGCAGGTTCCCATACCTGCCCACTTCGGCGGCTATGGGAAGCCGCCCTACGCGTCTACTACCTCACCCCCTCATTCCCCCTCTCCGCCGGCGGAGAGGGGGAAGCCGAAGGCTGGGGGTGAGGTTTCGCCATCTATGGAAAGCCGCCCTACGTGTCTAGGTGCGACGCACTTCCGGAAGTGCGTCGCACCTTGGATACCTGCCGCCCGCCCCCGGCGGCTATGGAAAGCCGCCCTGGAGTTTGGCCTTTTGAGAAAAGACTTGAAAATGGGGTGCCTCTTGGTGTAAAGTAGAGTTATACGAAACCACCACACGAAGGAGGCACCCCGAAATGAATCATACCACATTGCAAACGAGAAGT
>Ga0067045_1028122_pt1 | contig 42375 bp, 37 predicted proteins | sample TerdegcTABiofilm_FD_59184 | JGI IMG/M metagenome (GOLD analysis project Ga0067045, IMG submission 59184) | Combined Assembly of (Gp0054472, Gp0054536) Wastewater bioreactor microbial communities from Singapore -Terephthalate degrading... | reverse complement strand
GTCATGCCTCTGTACTGATCGAAGAGGCGGGTGAGGGCCTCAAGCCGTTCCGGCTCCCAGCCGGGAAGCGAGAATCCGTTCGAATGAGCGCTGAATCGTTTGGCGAACGCTTCAGGGGTCACACCCTCGACAAAAGTGCTGTCGTAGTAGAGAACTTTTGAGCCGTCGTCGAGTTCGTGCGAAAGGTCGGTTCGGATCCAATCGAACACCGGCATGAAGTTATAGCAGACAACTTTCACTCCTGCCTTCCCGAGATTTTCGAGTGTCGCGATGTAGTTGTCGATATACCGGTCCCTGTCGGGTGTCCCAAGCTTGATGTTTTCGTGGACATTGACACTCTCGACGACTTCCATGGTGAGCCCGTGTGCTTCGACGCGCCGCTTCATAGAAAAGATTCTTTCCTGAGGCCAGATTTCTCCAACCGGAATGTCACCGAGCATGGGCACGACGCCCGAAATGCCGGGAATTTGGCGGATATATTCAAGAGGCACGGGGTCGAACCCTTTGCCGAACCATCTGAAGACTATTTTCATGATACTATTCTCCTAAGACGAAACACGGGAAAATTTCGGCCATGTTATCTGCCCAGATTTCTGCCCAGCGTTATCTTCGAGGTACTGAAGTTGTCGACGCTTTTTTTCTTCTCGTGATATTTCGGCATAGCGGCCGTCATGGTTTCCTTGTGGTAAAACGCATCGCCCACGGCGATCGGGAACTCAACCGGTCGCTCCAGTACCGCCGACTTGTAGATGCCCATCACCAGCTCCAGGGTTTTCTTTCCTTCCGCGCCGTCTATCGTTGCCGGCGTCCCGTTTTCAATCGCTCTGAGAAAATCCGATATCTGGGCGTCGTGCCCTTCCAGTGCAAGCTCCGGAATGGCGTGATATGCCTGTTCCAGTCTCTCCATCTCTGCGGTGTCATCCTGGGGGAAACCGTTCGGCAGGGCCCGTGAGGCGGAGACCGTCCAGGGGATGCCTATGCTCCCTCTTTCACCTTCGACGGTGATGCTCTGTCGCTCCCCATGGCTGACGAGCGAGCAGGTGAAGTGGATGAGTTTATCTCCGTAGTCGAAGACGGCGAATCCCAGGTCCTCGCATTCGGAGTTGTCGTGCCCGACATTGGTCATTGTGGCCTGTACCCGCTTGGGCATGCCGAAGAGCATGTGCATCAGGTCGAGGTAGTGGACGCCATGACTTATAAAGCAGCCCCCCGATTCCTGCGCCCAGGTTCCTCTCCACCATAAGTCATAGTACACCTGTCCCCGCCACCAGAGAGACTCGAAATTGGCATAAAGGACTTTTCCGAGGTCGCCGGATTCGAGCATTTTCTTCAGCCTCGCGACGGGAGTTTTAAAGCGGTTCTGGCTTACCACCGAGAGGATCTTTCCGCTTGCGCGGGACGCCTCGATCATTTGGTCGCACTCTTCAAGTGAGCTCGCCATTGGCTTCTCGACCAGTACGTGCTTGCCCCTCTGCAGTGCCTTCACCGCGACGGAGCAGTGCGCGACAGGGGGCAGGCATATCGAGATCGCGTCGATTTCCGGGTCCGCGAGCAGTTTTTCATAGTCGTCATACGCGGTCGCTTCAAGGGCCTTTTCGGCGATAAGGCTCTCTGCCTTTTGCCTGAAAGTGTCGCAGACCGCGACTATCTTCGCCTCCTCCCGGAGACGTCCATAACTGTCCGTGTGAACCGAGGCGATTGCCCCGGCTCCGATGATTCCTATTTTTATCATTTTGCCCTCTCTTTATTTTCCTTATTTTCCTGCGACCGCGGCGTCTTCCCGCTGATTTGAAGCCATTTCCTCGGCCCGCAGCGCCAGTTCCATCACTTTGAAGATGTAATCTTGGGCCATCGCATGCTCGGTACCATCCATGCAGTCCCTTATGAACTTTCCAAAGAAGGGATATCCCAGCGTGTTCCTCGCGTCGAAGTAGAACTCTCCATCTTTGTTTGCCATATAGACCGAATCCCCGTGGTCGAAGCGAGCGATATCGACATATTTTCTCAATTCTATGTAGCCTTCGGTGCCCAGAATTATGGTGCGCCCGTCACCCCATGCGCTCAGACCCTCGGGAGTGAACCAGTCCACGCGGAAATATCCACTCGCGCCGTTGTCGCAGCGGAGGCTTGCTTCCCCGAAGTCCTCGAATCCCGGAAACTCGGGACCTCTGTAGTGCGAAACCCTGCTGTACGCGATCTCGGCGTCGGCCGCTCCGCAGTAGTAGAGTATCTGCTCAATCTGGTGGCAGCCAATATCGGTAATGATGCCGCCGTACTGCGCTTTGTCGAAGAACCAGGACGGACGGCTCGGAGCATTCAGCCGATGAGGACCCAGCACGATTGTCTGGATGACCCGGCCTATGTCTCCTCTCTTGATGAGGTAATCCGCGTAGGTCGCCGCTTCGACGTGCAGTCTCTCGCTGAAATATATGCCGTAGCGAAGGCGGGTAGCGGCGACGGCCGCTTTTACGCGCTCCAGATGTTGCAGAGTGGTAAAGCCCGGCTTGTCCGAGAATACATGCTTGCCGCAGAGCAGCGCTTTTTCGGCGATCCGGCCCCGGTCGCAAGGGATGGCGGCGGTCGCTATCAGTTTGATTGCCGGATCATCATAGATAAAATCCGGAGCTGGCACGATTTGCGCGGTGGGAAAAGCCCCGCGAAACGCTTCGACCTTCGCCGGATCGGGGTCCCACGCCGACTTGATCGTAGCCCCGGCCTCGCTTAGGCCGTTGCACATGCCGAATATATGCCCGTGGTCTAGACCGATGACACCGACGTTAAATTCGTTCTCCCCGCAGACTCTCTGCACCTTTCCTTTTGGCGCGTAAGTCTGTCCGTCTTTTCTCTGAACTTCCCCTGTCGTATCGCAGCCTCCTCTCTATCTTAGCACAAAAGACTCATATCGGATTCGATGTCATAGCAAGTTCGGAAGAAACATGACGACTTCCGGAACAAAAAAGCTGATCAATATCGTCAGTAATACCGTCAGGATGAAGGGAATGAGGGGTCTCGTGGCCTTTTCTATCGGTAAGTTTCCGATCGCGCAGGAGACGAAAAGGAAGGAACCGACCGGTGGCGTGATGGCCCCTACCTGCATCATGATGACCATCACGACACCGTAGTGGATTGGGTTGAAGCCGAAGGCGTTGCCTATGCTCAGGACAGTAGGGGCGAGCATGGCGATCAGCACCGTCGGATCGAGGAACATACCCAGGACGAATATCACAAACATCAGAAACACGGTTCCGAGCACGGGATTCCCAATCGTGTTCACCACATAGCTGAGTACATTGCTCTGGAATCTCATGCGGACGAGGACATTCGACAGGGCGCCCGTAGCCGCGATGGTGATCATGACCACGGCAGTGGTGATGGCGGAATCCTTGAGGATGCCGACAAGGTCTCTCGGCTTCAGTTTCTTCGATATGAAGAATCCGTATATCAGCCCGTATACGATCGCCAGCACCCCCGATTCCGTTGCAGTGACGATGCCGGAGAGTATGCCTCCGATGATGATGATGGGCATCATCAGGGCCCCGATCGAATGGGTTAGGGTATGTCCGAGGCGCGTGATGGAAAATTTGTGCGTCGGAATATTGTAGCCCCTCCTCGCATATTCGATACGGTTCCAGGCCATCTGCAGCAGGGCGATGCACAACCCCGGCGCGATGCCCCCGAGGAAAAGCTTGCTTACGGGAATTTCCGTATAGTAGGAATAGAGAATCATGGCAATGCTCGGCGGTATTATCGGACTCAGCATGGAGGACCCCGCCGTGACGGCCACCGCGTAGTCCTTGTCGTAGCCCTGTTTTTCCATTGCCGGAATGAGCATGCCTCCAATGGCGGAAGCGTCGGCGATTCCTGAGCCTTGAATTCCACCGAAGAACATTGATGCCAAAATGTTGACGTGCCCGAGGCCTCCCTTGAGGTGACCGACGAGTGAATCGGAAAGATCGACGATCTTGTCGGTGATGTCGGACTTGGCCATTATGTTGCCGGCGATGATAAAGAACGGTATCGCCATCAGTGAAAAGGAGTTTACGCTACCGAACATCTTAATGACCACGAGGTTGAGAGGAAGGTGCATGCCGACCATGAACGAAATGGTGGTGAGGATCAAGGACATATAGATCGGGAATCCGGCAAAGATAAACGCCAGCAAGACCGCAAACACGAAAAATATCTGCCACATGGATATTCCTCCGGATGTCGTTATTTTATGCTGTTGTTGGCCGAAGCCTCATCCCGTTTTTTAGGAAGGACTTTTTCCGCATAATCTTTGCCGTACGCCAGTTTGTAGATATATTCGACGATTTCGAAGATGCATCCTACAGGTATGGCTGCGTAGAACCAGGCCATGGATATGTCGATGTTCTGCAGGGAACTCGCGATATTGGTTATCGCGTAAATAGCTCCGTAATAAGTAAGAATGACCAGCACCAGAACGACTATGGAATCTATGGCCAGATCGACTATCTGCCTGACCTTTGGCGACCCGATCTTGTTCAGCACGAAGTCCACCGTGAAATGGGCGTTTTGTCTTATCCCGATGCTTATGCCGAGAAAGATGACCCAAATGGCGCAGAGCCTCAGCACTTCATCCCCCCACGCGAAGGGGCGGAGGGAAATGAAGGTGAAATACCTGAGAATAACCTGCACGAAGCAGAGAATCACTGTAAATGAGGAAATCGAGACAAGCAGGAGAGTTCTGATCCGGTCGAACCAGTAATAGAAGGTCTTTGCCATCTTATCAACTCCAAGAAAATTTCAGAAGAATTGGTCTTTCCAAAAAGGCTAGCACGCTGAAATGAAAAAGGGGAGGCCGCCTCCCTTGCGGCGGCAAACAGCCTCCCCTGCCAATGTGGTCGGAACGGTCGGTTATTGAATCGCGAGAATCTTGTCTATGAAATCGTTCCAGTCCTTGCCCTTGGCCCGATACTCATTTAGCATGGGTTTGCAGGCTTCAATCCATTTGGGCTTGTCCTGCAACTGATGGACGACGAGGCCCTCGGCCTTCATCTTGTTGAGCGAAGTAATCTGGTCTTCGTCGTCGATCTTTGCCTGATACTGAGCCGCCTCCTGAGCACAGTCCAGAACGAGCTGCTTAAGGTCGGGCGGAAGGGAGTTCAACCATTTGTCGTTGAAGAAATAGTACACACAGGCGATGATGTGGTCCGTGATCGTAAGGTGTTTGGCCACTTCATGAAATCTCATCGAATAGATCATACTCGGCGAGGCTTCCATGCCGTCGATGACGCCAGTCTGCAGAGCTGTGTAGATCTCGTTCCAGTCCATGGTTGTGCCCGCCGCTCCCAGTGCCTTGAACATGCTGATGTAGACTGCGTTCGGTCCGCGCATCTTCAGGTTCGCCAGGTCCTCCAGTTTTTCGACTGGCTTCTTGGTGAGCATGTGGCGTGATCCTTGGGACTGCCCGGCGACGGCGACGAAATTATAGGGTTTCACCAGCCGGCTCACTTCCCCTTCCATTTCCTTCAGCACCCTCCGATAATGCTCATTGTCCTTGAACAGATAGGGAAACTCGAACATCATGAACTGAGGAACCCAGGTGCCCGGCCCGGTTCCGGGCGCGGAGACCACCATTTCAAGAGAGCCTGTCCTGCACATCTCCACCTGTTCCGATTGGTTGCCAAGTTCTGAGCCGTAGTTTGCGGTCGCCTTGATCCTTCCGTCACTTTTTTTATTGACAAGGTCGACGAAATAGGTGAGGCCCTTGCCGATCGTACCCGTGGGCGCCAGGTTGGTCGACGTCCTCAACTGGTATACCTTGCCTTGCGAATAGGCCGAGACTGCGCATAGAGCGATGATCAGAAAGATGACCAAGGTCTTTTTCTTCATAGAATCCTCCTTGGAAAGTTAGCGGGATACTGAAACTGGACCTTTCCCCGCGTCTTGTGAATCTTTAAGGATTATAGCACTGGTATGCTAGTATGTCAAACTTTATTATAGTATATTGCCTGTGAGCCTGGTCAGGGCGGCGGATTCATTTGACATACTAGAATACAAATGCTAGCATGATGGCAATTTCTCTCGTTCAATCTATGTACTAAAAAGAGGTTTTCTCGTGGACATAAAAGCCCGACTACCAAAGGAAAACGCTAGGGAATATGCTATGCGCATTCTCAAGAGCAATATCATCTCTCTGGAGCTGGCTCCAGGCAGCGTGATAAGCGAGAATGAGATAGCCTCCCTCCTGGGCCTGTCGCGCACTCCCGTGCGCGAGGCCTTGATCGAGCTGAGCAAGGTCAACATCGTCGAAATAATGCCCCAGAGGGGCAGTCGTATTCTCCTGATCGACTACAACCTCGTGGAGGAATCGCGTTTCCTTCGCCTAGTCCTGGAAAGCGCGATTATCAGGCAGGTCTGCGAATTGCGAGAACCCCAGGACTTCTCCGGACTTCAGGAGAACCTGAAGCTTCAGGAATTTTATCTGGAAAACCCCTCCCCCAGCAGATTGCTTGAACTCGACAACCAGTTCCACAAGGAATTGTTTAGGCTCGCCAACAAGATGCGCTGCTACCAATGGATGATCGATGGCATGGAGATACATTTCGACCGCGTAAGGAGCATGAGTCTAAGCACGATCAAAGATATAAAGATTGTGGAAGACCACAAGGCGATCCTGCGGGCGATCCACCAGAAAAACGCGGATGAGGCCGTCGCGGTCGCCACCGAGCATCTTTCAAGGTACAAGATCGACGAAAAGGCCATCAGAGCCAAATATCCCGATTATTTCCTCCCGTAAGGAAGGGCCCGCTCCCGCGGAGCTGCCTCTTTTCGATCCAGTTGAAATATGCGAATGTAAGGGCTGTCTGGTCGAAGCTCCGGAAAGAGGAGATTGTCGTTCAGTCGCACGATGCGTTGTTTATCGGGATCGAGCCCCGCATCCCGTACTGCATCAATAAAACCTTCTTCATTATAGACATCGTTTTCGATTATGGGAGAAAAGATCACTCCATCGATGTTCTGTTCCGAGATGCCGGCGAGCGGCCAGATACCTCACTCTGCGCCGAAGACCGCTCTTACGAGAAGCCCCACGAGGAAGGAGAAAAATGCAACGCCGAGGCTGATGCCCGCCATTTCGAGGAAGCGCGGCTTGAAGTCCTGGCCCTTGGCCACCGCTACGTAAAAGTTGAAGCCCGCGATGATGCCGACGGCGATGAGGAGGGTTATACCGAGGCTCACGTAGATCCAGAAGCCTGTCTGCGGCATGATGAGATAGGGCAGCACCAAGAGTATAACCGTGATGAGGTAGGCTCCTCCCGTGTAGAGGGCCGCCTTTTTCGCCTTGGGGTCATCCTCGGCCTTTGAGGCGAGATAGTTCGAGGCCGCCATGGATAGGGCTGCTGCCATTCCAGTGATTATCCCGCTGATGGCGACGAGCGCTCCCTTTTGAAACGCGAAGGTCAAGCCCGCCAGGGTGCCCGTCAGCTCCACCAACGCATCGTTGAGGCCAAGCACGATCGATCCGACATACAACAGCCGCTCCTCATCGATCATGTCGATAAGGGCGCTTTCGTGCTGTTCTTCCTCTTCACCTAATTTTTCGGCGCCTGGATGGATGGACGCCACGTGGGCATAGTCGGCCGCCGTCGCTTTCTCGCCCTTTTCGAGGAGCTTGAGCGCAAAAGTCAGGCCGAGGACCTGCGCCAGCAGGGTAAAGAATATGATCCGAGTTCGGCTGGGGGCAACCTCCTGTCCCGAGATGCTCTTCCAAAAGGCGTAATGGTGTCGTTCCGCTTCGGCCATGTCGGCGAGGACCGCTGCATTGTGCGTGTCTTTGCTTTTTTTTGCGAGTTTTGCGTAAACAATGGCACCTGTGATTTCCTCGCACTGAAAGCGGAGCACATTGTTCAGCAATGTTTCATCGGTTGTCGTGCTCATGGCATATCCTCCTCAGCCTGCCCGATTATAGGCTCATTATATCCAGACTGAGCGAAAGAACAAGGCAGAAGATAACTTAGATCGCAAGACCGGTAAGTCGTTGATAAAGGGCAGGGCGATATAGATCGAAAACAGAAGGAGAATCGAAAAACCGACGATTTCCACGATCGCTCCGACCTTCCTGATCATAGGTTCGTTGTTCTTGAGCCTGTGCAGAAGCCCTTCTCGACCGAACCAGCCAAGATAGGCGAATAGAGCGATGGGTATGGCCATGCCCAGTGACATTGCGAGGACAGCAACAATACCGAGGCTCATTATGTCGAGGCTGAGTGTGAGCACGAGGATGAGAATGGCTCCGGGGCAAGGATAGATTCCCGTGAGAATAAGGGCTCCTAGACTGAGATTACTGTCTTCGTGCGATCTTCCTCGCACTAAGTCGACGATGGAACGCACAAGGAGAAAGAACGCCACCCCGATGAGCGCAATGTACGCAAAGCCTTCCATGTAGGTCGCAACCACGTCGGTGGAAGCCGATATCGCGCCGGCAACGCCATTGAAGACAAGGATGAGAGCGATGGCGGTTCCACCGTGCAGGCCGGCCAGAGCAAGGCTCATGACAATTGGTTCCCACCACGGGGAGCGACGCGACAGATAAATTGCAAAAACTACCGTTTTGCGATGCCCGGGGCCGAAGGCGTGTAAAATACCATAAAGAAAGGCTACTCCAATAATGATAAAGAAAAGGGAAGGCGAGGCTCCATTTTCCCACGCCGAGAAGTACTCCGCGAGGCGAGATCGAAGCTCGAGTTGCCCCTGGAGAATTGGCGCTGGCGTAGGCCCCCCTGATTGGACCGGCGTCACGGGAGGGGAACTGGCACTCCCCATGAATGGATTCGACCACACCAAAGGCCCGTGGAACGTGGTGACCACAAGGAGGGTACTCAAGGCTCCCCAGAACTGGAGGCCTCGTTTAATCTTTCGCAGGGCCATAGCGTAGTACGATTTCGCGGGGATAGAACGTCAGCAGCCCTTTTTGCCACGTATAATAGATGGTTGTATCGTCTATAGCCCCTGTGGGATTATAGTATACGGGATATTTTTTGTTCTCGACGATCTCGGCATGGGGTTTCACACGTGTCTCATCGCAATCAAAAGTCACCGGATTTTCTTTTGCATAGTCTACGGCGCAGAAGTAGGTATAGTCGTATATTGCAATACTGAGTTCGCCCTTGTAGGCGGAGAGATCGATGAAGAAGCGATAGTGCAGCGTTCCGGACTTTTGGTAAACAGAGAAATCCTTTACGGTTTTAGGGTTGGTCCGCGATGATCCCTGGCGTATAAAGGTGAAGTAGTAGTAGTTCTTGAGGTTCTGGAAGGCGTTGTCATAGACGGCCTTTGTCTCTTCCGCGTCAAACTTGCCGTCCTTGTTCGAGTCATATCCACGAATGATGTCGGCGCTGAAATAAGGATCGAAAGCCCAGTCGAAATACACGCCGGACAGGGTATCGCCCTTCCAGACAAATTCGCACCTTGCGGTGAGGCTCATATGAGGATGGGCGAAGAGAGACGGGGCCGTTGCGAGCATGGCTAAAAACATAAAGCGTCGCAACGCAGGTAAAAATCTCATTTCTCTCCTCTATGTTCAATTTATGATACCACGAAGCTCCCCTTCCTGCAAGGAAGATCATTTGGACAGAACGGAAGGAGCAGCCGGCATCAGCGCGGTTGAGGAGTCAAGAAAGGATTCTCCGGAAAATACCGGCTAAAATATGTCGGATCGCGCAGGAAGGGGTCAGCGTTCACAGGAGGGGACTCGGGGGCGAGATCTTCTCGAACGAGAAAGGCGGAAGGGGCAGGAGCAGTGTCGCATCCAGCCAACCAGATTATCTCTATGATACGCTGTCCGGAATCCTGGGCGACGCAGAAGTTGGTATCATCGATACGTATCGTCGTGTCGTACGAGAAGGGTCCTCTATCATTGGGATCGTAACAATATCTGAGCGCGAAGCTTACATAGCCTGTATCGTCATACACGGCGAATCTCAGCATTCTGCCCTTAGTGCCCGCAAGATGAAGGGGCATAAAAAAGCGATGCCTCACCCTGCCGGCAACCATATCGACTTGATACTCTTGAATGGTATCGCTCACATAGGGGATACCATCGATCTCGATATGCGTGAAGAAATAATGCGTGCGCAGGTTCTCGAAGGCTTCGATATAGAGGGCTGCGCTTTCGGTGGGCGAAAAAACGCCGTCTTCGTCGGCATCGAAGGTCGAGATCAGACGAGCAATTTCATTTTCATGGAGGTCTATCTCCCGATAAAGGGATTGACTGCAGGAACAGGAGAACCCCCGAGGCTGAAAGGGTTATAGGGCACGAGGTTGGAAGCCTGGGAAGAGGCTGCGGTGGTCACATTGCCATTCTCGGACGATGGCATCGTAACCAGTATCCAAACCCCGCATCTGTCTGGTGAATGTGAGCAGAGGTTACAGTCGAGACGATATTCCAGCGAAGGAACAAGGGCGGGGTCGTGTTTGGTTCGGATCATCACCAGATCAAACGAGTTAAAAATAGTCTCATCGTAGGTGGCCAACTCGAAATAGGTACCCCCGGGCAGAGCGGGAATAGAGCAGGGCATGAAGAAGGAAACCTGGACCTCATCGAGATATATCCACGCCTTGAAATTTTCGATCGTTGCCACCGAAAAGACACCACCCTGCAAGCGCACATGGAAGTAGAGATTATCCCGAAGGAAGGTCGAGAAATCGCCGTTGTAGAGACTGGCGGTTTCTTCTTCGTCGAAAATATTGTCTTCGTTTTTGTCGTAACCCCAGGCGAGGACCTGAGCGAATTGTTGTGTGAAATGCCACTCAGCCTCGATACCGACAAACCCCTTGCGGTCGAAGACGAGAGTCATATAGAGATCTATGAACTGATGCGGATGCGCTCCAACCCTGACGACACATAGGGCAAGAAGGCAGAAGACGACGAGGCTCTCCACGGATCGCTTCACGATTGTATAAAAAGCACTGCCGAGCGACTTCGTCAAGTGTCGTGTTGCTGTGCTTAGAGCCCCATTTTCTTTTCGGCCTTGACCATCCCCTCAGCGTGGGATGAACGTGGCGCCCGAGATGAGCGCCTTGATCTGGGCTGTCGTGAGCACTCTTCCCGCGCTTCGTATCGTGCCATCAATCGCGAGGGCGGGCGTGGACATGACGCCCATGGCCGCGATGGTGCCTATGTCGGTCACTTTTTCGACCGTGGCCTCGATGCCGAGTTCGTTTACGGCTTCGCGGGCGTGCTGCTCGAGAAGCACGCATTTCGCGCAACCGGCTCCTAAAATCTGCAATTTCATCGTACTTCTCCTATACGAACAGAAATCCAAGCATGTTGAACGTATAGCCGATTACTAGAATCCCCACCGTGACGATGCCGACGAACGTCGCAAGCAAGCGCGGCTTCACCACTCTCCTGAGCAATATCATCGAGGGGAGCGAAAGCGCGGTGACCGCCATCATAAACGAGAGAATCGTGCCGAGCCCGACACCCTTCGCGTACAGCGCTTCCGCGATCGGGATTGTGCCGAAGATGTCGGCGTACATCGGAATACCGACGACCGTGGCGATGAGTACCGAGAACGGATTATTCTTCCCAAGAACAGACTGAATCCATTCCGCTGGTATCCAATTATGAATGAGCGCCCCGATGGCCACACCGGCTATAATATACAGCCACACTCTGTGCACTGTTCCCATAGTCTGTTCCTTGGCATAGGTAAGACGCTCTTGCCTGCTCATCTCTGGTTGCTCGAAATCGATGGCCCCCGGGGATGCCGAGAATCGCACGACATGGCGCTCCATGCCGAGCCGGTCGATAAGCGTACCGCCCGCAATGGCGAGCACCAGGCCGATAATGACATACGCCGCGGCAATCTTCGCGCCGAATACGCTGATGAGCAGGATGAGCGCACCGAGATCGACGAGCGGTGAGGAAATAAGAAATGAAAAGGTTACGCCGACAGGAAGTCCCGCATTGGTGAATCCGATAAATAAGGGAATCGAAGAACAGCTGCAGAAAGGCGTCAGAGTGCCGAGCAGGGCGCTCACGACATTCGCGCCAAGACCATGGAAGCGCCTCAGAATTTTTTTCGTCCGTTCGGGCGGGAAATAGCTCTGAATATACGAGATAACGAATATCAATAGGGTCAGCAGTATGAAAATCTTGGAAGCGTCGTACAAAAAAAATTGGACACTCGCTCCGAGTCTGCTGCTCGTGTCGACGCCCAGAAGACCAAGGATCGCCCCAAAGGTTGCATCGAGCCAGGCCATGCCGAGAACTTGATGTTGGAGGAAGTCCCAGACTATTTGCATGGGCATGCCGTCGGAAAAGTCTCTGTGGAGGATGGTCTCGTGATATCGGCGAGGATTGTCCGCGCGCGCTCGCAGCCTTGGTCCGAAAGTGAATAATAGGACCATTTCCCTTCTTCCCTGCAGGTTACGACGCCGCTTTCGCAGAGGATTTTCATGTGGTGCGACAGTGTAGACTGGGCTATGTTCAGATTTTCAAGAAGTACACAGGCGCATTTTTCTCCGTCTCTGAGTAATCCGAGAATCGCGATTCTGTTTTGATCGCAGAATGCTTTGAAAATTTGGGCATATAGTTGGTTTGTTGAGTCCACAGGGCGCTCCTCATATCTATGATTGTCGATATGATAATCATCAAATCGATATATGTCAATATGAGGGACGGTTCTCACTGCACGGTTCTCATTGTGTTGATGATGACAGGCTGTTCTACGATATGTCTGCCAGTTTTTGGGATAGAGTCAATTCAATTTTGGGCCCTGCTGGACTTGAACCAGCGACCTACGGATTATGAGTCCGCAGCTCTGACCAACTGAGCTAAGGGCCCGCAACGTTGTTGCCAGGATGGCCAGGATCCTGGATGGAGGCGGCATTCCTGGCGCCTTGTTCGGCTTGATCTCTACAGCGCATTTGAATCTATCAGCAGAGGGCGAAAAAGTCAACGGAAGGGGCTGTCTGGTCGCAGCGAAGTGGGGCGAGGCGTACGATTTTCTGTAAAGTGGGATGTGGCGCTCGATTTTCTGTAAAGTAGGGCGAGGCGTACGATTTATCCTCGGACCAAGAATAGAATCTCTGTCTTGGTGCATCCTGGGCCGCCTTTACGTGCCTTTTTCTGGTACAATAGACCATCATGGAAACCGAATTGAAGTTTGCCGAGGATGAAAGGCTTAGAAAAGTAAATATCGCCTTGGTCGAGCTTGAGGGAATCGACTGGGGGCGCGCTGCGGAAGTGGTGCCGGAAGCGCTCCGCAATGAGGTGCTGCAGTGCGCGCGCGATGCAGGCGCCGGAGCGTTTGGGGCATTTGAGGCCTTTGAGGCGCGCATCAAGGCTGTCCGAGACATGCTCCGCAACGGCAAGTACAAGCCGGCAGGCCGCGCTAAGCCCTCGAGCGAGTACCTCTTTGCGGCCGCCCTCGACAACAGCTTTCCCCGCGTCAATCCCTTCGTGGACGCGGTCAACCTGGCGAGCCTGAAATACATGTACCCCATGAGCATTTTCGACGCCGACAAGGCGGGGCACGCCCTCCTCTGCCGGCTTGGCGCGCCGGGCGAGTACTATGTATTCAACAGCTCGGGCCAGGAGATCGATCTGGAAGATTTAGTCTGCCTGTGCGCGCTGGCACCAGCTTTTGCGGCGGAAAGCGCTGCGAAAGAGTGCGCGCTGGATGCAGCCGCAAGTGCCGCTGCGGGCGGGCGCCCGATTTCAAGCCCGGCATCGCTTTTAGTGCAGTCCTTCGGCGATATGACGGCCGGGCGCCCGCCCCAAGGCCCGGCATTGCAGGTGACGCAGACCTTCGGCGAAATCGAGGCCGGGCGCCCGCCCCACTCACACACAGAAACCTCGCAGCCGGAGCCCCGGCCTCATGGAAGGCCGATCGTAAATCCCGTGCGCGATTCCATGGCGACAAAGCTCTTTGAAGGTGCGCGCAATGCGCTCATCGTGGTCTACGCCCCAGGTGGGCCTTACGAGGCCGAGGGTAGAGACCTCGGGGCTGCGGCCCGAGACCTCGCCGCCTGGTGCGGGCGCGCATGCGAGAGAACGGACTTCAAGGTTCATTCCTTGTCATAACTCCAAAGAATGCATAGTATTGCTGGTCATGGAGATTTTAAGCACTGGAGAAGCCGACCTCATGAGGGCTGCCGAGGCTCTCCGCAAGGGGAAGCTTGTCGCGATTCCGACCGAGACGGTGTACGGCCTTGGAGCGAACGCCTTCGACGAGGTGGCAGTCGCGCGCATCTTCGAGGCGAAGGCGAGGCCCACCTTCGACCCCCTCATCGTGCACATTGCCGACATCGAGGATATCGGCCTCGTCGCACGCGAGCTGTCGCAGCCCGCTCGCACCCTCGCCCACGCACTCTGGCCGGGCCCGCTGACCATGATTCTTCCTAAAAGACCAGAAGTCCCCGACATCGTTACCGCAGGGCTTCCCACGGTCGCGGTGCGTTGCCCGAAACATTCCATTGCACAGAGAATCATTGAACTCGCCGGGGTGCCTGTGGCGGCGCCAAGCGCCAACCCCTTCGGGTACATTTCGCCTACGACCGCAGCACATGTCATCGCAATGCTCAAGGATAGAGTGGATTTCGTCGTCGACGGCGGTCCCTGCGATGTGGGCGTGGAATCGACCGTGATCGATATGACTGGTTCGAGCCCGGTGCTCTTACGGCCAGGCGGAATGGCGCTCGAAACTATCGAGGAGGTCATCGGACCGGTGATGGTGCCGAAGCGCACCGCGCACCATGTGGGGGAGCCGCTCTCGAGCCCGGGCCAATCTTTGCGCCACTATGCGCCTTCGACTCCGCTCTACCTATTCGAGATGGGAGAATTGGAAAAGGCCCTTCGTAGCTCGAGCCTTGCAGGGGCGTCTGACTCCGAAGCTCATACTATGGACATCCTGCATCCTTCGGTGGCCCTCGTCTATACCTCGGCCCGCGCCCATGAGATCGAAGCGCTTCATATCTTCGATGCGGTGGAAGCTCTTGCTCCGGATGGAGACATGTGCGAGGCAGCGGCGCGCCTCTTTTCGCTTCTGCATGAGTTCGATGCCCGCAGGTTCCGCGCCATCTATGCCGAACGCGTTCCCGAGGCAGGCCTTGGAAGGGCGATCAACGACCGCCTGTATCGGGCCTCGAAGAAGTAATAATGAAATGGCTCGGCTGTGAGGGCGATCAACGACCGCCTGTATCGGGCCTCGAAGAAGTAACACTGAAACGACCCGGCTGCGCACGCATCTTGCGTGGGTGATGTCTCAGGGAGAGAGGCTCGACTGAGGACTATCGGCGCTCTGCACCGGGGTCCCCGATGAGGGCTGGGGCGCCATGTCCGGGGCAGGCACAGGGATTTCGGACGGTGTCGCGGCTGATGGTATCGTGGACGCAGGTGTCGAGGCTGATGGTGTCGCAGCCTCCGGTTTCGTGGTCGCCGGTATTGTACCCGTCGGTGTCGATGTGTAGCCGGTCGGCTCTTGGATCACCGTTGGCGCGTCATCTGCAGGGCTCGACGACGATGATTCGGGCGTCGTCACAGTCTGGCTCGTCATTCCCTCCGGCACCACCTGCTGAGGCAGCGGTTTTGCTCCATACAGAAAATCGAGCATATCCTTTGCCGAGATGCCGTAGTAGAGCTTTCCATAATGAAGCGCGGCGGACGTGATGTTCTTGGTGTACTGACGCGGCTCTTCAACAGGATAGAGCTCGATGAGGATATCGTCCTCGATGCTTCCCCAGTCGCGTATCCACTGTGCCATGCGCGATGGTCCGGCATTGTAGGCTGCGATGGCGCGGATTGGCTTATTGTCGAATCGCTGGAGCATATAGCCGTAGTAGGTGAGCCCTATGGTCAGGTTGTCCTGCGGGTTGAAGAGTGCGTACTGGCTCATCTTCAATCCGGCTGCCGTCTCGGCGGCAGTGGAAGGCAGAAGCTGGCTCAAGCCCATCGCGCCGGAACGGGAGACCGCTCTCTGGTTGAAAAGGCTTTCGGATCGTACGATGGCATAGGCAAGGGGCTCCGCGATATTGCGGGGTGCGGTGAGCGTACTGAAATGCTCGGGCCACGTGCGGGGGTAGAGCAGCGCATATCCGAGTTCAGGCCTCGTCGCGGAAGCACGGCCAAGCACCTCGCGGCCGATGCGCAGGGCAGGGTAATATTGCTCATGCTGCGTGAATTTCATCGCAAGCCACAGTAGCGCGTCGGTGCTGAAGGACGCAAGCGCGGCGACCTGCTCGGCAGCCAGGGTTTCGAGATTATAGTCGAGCGACCGGCCGATGAAGTCGAGCAGGTCCTTGAGCACCTCGTCGTTCACCGGTGGGTTATTGGCATCGGGATACAGGTCTGCAATCGTGCCGATGGTATCGAAATTCTTGTCGAGGACCGGAACATTTACGAGGACGGGCGGATCGATTCCCAGGCGCCAGGCGGCGAGTGTCCGATAGTGTTCCTCAATGCCCTTTTCTCGCAGCAGCGCCTGATAGAACAGCGGCGCATTCCGGAAAGTATTCTGGGAGGCAGCCGGGCCGATGTCCTGTGCGCCGTCTGCATTCTGTAAAACACCCTGCGCGCCGGCCGCGCCGCCTTGGGGACCGGCCGCACTAGCTGCACCAGCCGCACCAGTCTTGCCGCCCTGGTTCTCGTTCGGCGCGTCTGCGGAAGCGCCCATCGGGCCTGCCTGCGGCAGAGGAGACAGCCATTTCCAGAAGTCGCTGTCCGAAGAGAGCTCGACATTTGCTCGCCCTGTTTCGAAGAGCCTTCCGGAGAGATAGAGAAGGGGGCCCCGCATCGCAGCGGTCAATTTCCGGCTCATGAGCGCGCAGAGCCTGACCACGTCGTTCCAGGCTCCCTCTCTGAGAAGACGCCGCATATAGTCCGCTACGATGTCCTCGAAGTAGGAAGGACTCTTCCAGAGGGCAGCCGCCTGAGAGAGCGCCGAAAGCTCGAGGGCGCGCCTTGCGTGCATCGCATTCGCCTCATCCTGTCCTAGATCGCTCAGCAGAGCGTCCGTCGTCGTGATCGAATCCATCGTAATGTCGAGCCAGTACCAGAGCGCCGAGTCGGAATCCTCGGCCGAAAAGGCCAGCGGCACGAGCTCGATAAAGATGCTCGCCGCAGACTGACCGTCGCCCATGCCCTGATACATGCGGGCAAGATAGAAGGCCATAACCCACGAGAGCTCTGAGGGAATGCGCGCGCGATCGATGAGGACGGCGTACGACTTTTGCGCGCCCTCGGCGCCATTTTGCGCACCCACGGCGCCATTTTGCGTAGCCCTAGTGGGCTCAGCCTCATCATTATTAGAATCTCCGGCGGGAGGGGCGCCATCCGTAGTGTTCGGCGCGGCGCTGCCTGACGCCGCATTCTTGGTGGTGCCGGTGGAGTCGAAATTCTGGTCCTTCAGACCGAGCGACGTGGAGAAAAAGTCCAAACCCTGCTGCCAGGCGCCCGCGCCATAGAAGCTTTTGCCCAGCTCCGAGACCCATGCGCGCGGCGTATCCGACATGGAAAAAGTCGACAGAATAGGCAGCGCGTTGGCAAGAGCTTCCGAATATTTTTTTTCGGTCGCTGCAGCCCGGAACAGGGCGAGCGCCGCGCTGGTCTGCGGTATGTTCGGCACCGTGGCGTAAAGCCTGTAGATCTTTGCAATATACGTATCCGGCGTCTTGGTCTTGATGAACGGCGGACCGTTTGCAGCCCAGGTAAAATCCTGCATTGCGGAGCGGGCGTTATATTCCATCCAGGCCAGTTCCGACGGGTGGCTCTTGGCTGACTTCGGCAGGGCCGAGGACAGCTCCGAGACCACGGCGAGCGCCTCGGCATATGACCCTTGCGCCATCAGCGCATCGTAAAGCTTACGGTACATGCCCCAGTCGGGGCCAAAGGATTGGAGCCACTCGCGCGCAATGGCGGCCGCCTCCGCAAATCGCCCGTCGTCCGAAAAAAGGCTGTAGAGCGATTTTCCGGCCTCTTGCGCACCAGGGTTTTTCGCAAAATAAAAGGCGAGCGAGTACATATATTCGGCGAGCTGCTGTTGGTCGGGCGTCATTCCGGCATCGTTGGTCTGCACGCGCAGCTGTTCTGCGGCGAAGAAAAACCCGGAAGGATCGGCCGGATCGCTCAAGGTAGGCAGCATGAGCAGTGCCTCGGGCAACGAGGGAGCCAATAGCCCCTCCTGTGTCTGTGTGCCGGCCTCAGGCTGAGGGCCAGGCGGTCTCTGAACCTCGTCGGGATCGAAGGCCGCCAGCGACGACGGCGCAGCGCAGAACAGAAGGGCGAGAAAGAGCCCGTAGAAGAGTTTCATCTGTGCATGTCACCCCTCTGTCGCGTATGTCGTCCCAGAAGCCCGGGTGCGGTCTTCCGTGCCACCGCCACGAGCATCTGTGCATCCTGATCGTAGGGACGGCCTTCGAAATCGCCATAGAGCACTATGCTCCCGAAGCCCTCGCGCAAAAGAAGCGCTCTCAGTTCAGTCCCCGCGTAGAGCCGTATGGCAAAGGAGCGTTCATAGACCGTGTCGCCCTTTCGTGCGCTCCATGTGTTGCCGAGTTTTTCCCAGTCGCCCAGCACGCTGTAGCGCGCGCTGACCACCCATCCGTTGCGGTCCACAGTTTCCGACTCGACAAAGGTGCGAGCCGCGGTCTCCTTTCCGATCGTTTCGAGCACGAAGATGGCGTCCGTCGCAAGGTTCTCCCTGCATCGGCGCAGCATTAGGGCATCGTCGTCTGCATTCGAAAAATATCCGAAACTTGTGCCCAGATTGACGCAGAGCGCGAATTTGCCCGTCCTCAGGAACGCGCGCGCATCTTCGTGGATAAATTCAATTTTCAGTCCCTCGGCAGCGGCGCTTTCTTTCGCGGCCTCGAGGTAGCTGGCCGTGATATCGACCCCCGTCACCGTAAATCCCCGTCGTGCGAATGCAAGGCTGTGTCGCCCCACGCCGCAGCACAGATCGAGCACCTTTGCGGGAGGCTCGACACCAGTTAGCACAAGGATCTGTGCGACCTCGGTATCTGCCATGGCCCAGCGAGCCTCGTCGAACATGAAGGGCGCAAACTCCTTCCAGAAGCACTCGTCCTGAAACCATTCTTGCTCGGTTCGGGTGAGTGTGTGCTTTAATTTCCCGTTATGAATAAGGGTATTCACAATGCACCGTAATCCATGATGAGCGACATCGCGTAGGTGACGATCTCTATATCGAGTTCGTCCGCGCAGTCCGAAACCAGATCTCGAAGCTCGCGCCATTCCGAGAGTGTGAGAGGTGTTTCGTCGTACTGTTTGAGCAGCACGCCGGCAAAGGTGGCGATGACCAGAGGGGCGCGCGAAGGGTTGACCTTGAGTTTTTCATCGGCCAGGCCGATCAGGAGTTCCGTCGCCGAGCGGGGAATTGTCGGCAGGGCCCTCTCGAGCGCGTTCGAGAGTTCCCGGGTCGTCCAGCTGCTGGCAGCGAGATTCGAGAGCGCATCGAAGAGGTCATTCATCGCTTTCACTTCAGGTTTCATGGGTATCTCCTGCTCGTCATTGTTATTATCGACAGTATGCGTAGTGCTCTCAACCTTGTGCTCTCAACCTTTTTCACGCCAAGACAAGAAGAAGCGCGATCGCATCGTAGAGTGCATGGCCGAGTGCCAAGGAATGAAGCCCATATCCCCGGAATCTCAGTGCCGTATAGAATGCAGCGAGCAGGCCTGCGAATGCGATCCCGAAAATTCCCTGTGAAATATGAGAGAGCCCGAAGATGAGGCTTGAAACCATTGCGGCCGAACCAAAGGGAGCGCCTGCTTCGACCAAGCCGTCGATCAGAAAAAATCGGAAGAAAAGCTCTTCGGCATACCCGACGGTGAGGCTCGACAGTAGGATGAGGAGCAGGTGCAACTCCGCATCATGCCGATACTGGACGAGAAGGGGGTTCGACAGACCGCTCAGCCACGAGACCACCATGCCGATTCCTGCACAGCCCAGGCTGAGCAACATGACGAAGAGGGCTCCGCGCAGCTCCGGGCGCGACGGAAGATGCTCGAACGCCTGCCTCCAACGACGTCCCGTAAAATTCGACATATGCGAGGCAATGTAGAGTACGAATACGATCCGGATCGTATTCTTGAGTGCACTGACAATGAACCACAGCGCCGAGAAGGCCGTTGGTTCGGGTAAGGAGAAGACGACATCTGCCCACACGGCGATATAGGCAAGAAAGAGCGCAATATAGGTGGAACATCGCTTTACGAAAAACTCAGACATAGTTAGATCGCACGATACTACGGATTGCGCTTTCTGTCATCGCATTTTTGAAGTTTCGAGTGAATCCCGCGCGTCTTTTTTGTAAAGTGAGCATAACAATCGTAGCATTGTACGGACGAAGGGTGCTTCGCGCGCTCAGGCGCTATGTTTCGCCGATCTGTCTGACCGCTCTCGGGCTCTGGATCGGGCTCGCGTGTAAAGGAGGCGGGGCCATACAGCTAGCCTGTGCCGTGGTCGTGGGTGCCTTTGTGGTGAGCTGGACAGGGCTATGGGTGGCGAGGGAGCGCGAACGCATCCTTCTCTGTGCGGTCTGTGTTGGGTTTGCCCTCAGTGCGGGCGTGCTTCGGTTTCAAGCCCAGCAGTGTGCCCTTGGAGGCGTGCTGACATCCCTAGAGCGAGAAAGGCGTGCGCACGGTCTTTCTGTCGATGCCGTCGAGGGAAGGCTCGACATCGACTCGCAGACTACGGCGAGGAAGAATCGCAGACTCGAGCTCAGGGTGAGGGCGCTGGAATTGGTTGGTCCGGGGCTCCGGATACGCTGCGAGTGGAAACGACCCGTGTTTACCCTTCTTGTGTTCTCGGAGACAGGACCGAGGCTCTTCGCCGGGGCAGAGATCAGGGCCGAGTCGCTGCGCGGCGGGGATTTTATCTGGGTCGATGCGCGCGACATCCGACAAGTGAAGGAAGCGGGGCTCGTTGCGCGACTGCGGGCGCTGCTTGCGAGCCACTTTGCCCAGGGCATCTCCATAGCGGCCGGCAGGGCCGGTTCTCTTGCCCAGGCCTTGCTTCTCGGTGTCAGGGATGAACTCGATACTGAATTCAAGGACCTTTTTCAGGAGGCAGGGTGTGCCCATCTGCTTTCGCTCTCCGGCCAGCATCTCTCGATCATCTGCGCGCTGGTGGCGCTCGTCGGCCGCCGCATCGCACACAAAGAGAAGAGGGTCCGCAGGATATCGCTCGGCTTTGCGTGGCTCTTCGTGTGGCTGGCCGGCCCGGGGCCCTCCCTTTTGAGGTCGGTATTCATGCTTAGCACTGCAGAGGTCGGCAGGATGCTCGACAGGCCGCAGTCTTCTTTCGCCGTTCTCTCGCACGCCTCTGTGCTGCTCGCACTGTGTGCGCCGTCTTCGGTCGATTCTCTTTCGAGCGTCTACTCATTCAGTGCCATGGCGGGGCTCATGCTGTTTTCGTCCAGATTTTCCGGTTTTCTAAAGCCCTATCTGCCGGGTTCGGTGGCACAGGCTTTCTCCGCTTCGCTCGCGGCTCTCTGCGGCACTGCCCTGGTGTCTGTGCTCATGTTCGGGACACTTATCCCCGCGAGCATTCTCTCCGGAACCGCCGCGGCGCCCGTCATGCTCGCGTTTATGTGGATTGCCCTCGGCGGTGGGCTCCTGGCGGTTTTCGTGCCCATGATCGGGTATGTCACGGCACCGGCGCTCGAGTTTTTACAGGCTGTCCTCACCTCGATTCTTACATTCGGTGCGTCCCTGCCCGCCATACATCTGGGAGCGAATGCGGCATGGCGTGTGGTCGCCTGTGTCCTCATTGTTCTGATTGTCGCCCTCATGTATGCTGTTCCTTGGCTGCGGTGGCGGAAGGCGCGCCGCACGATCGAGGACCTAAGAACCCGCAATCTGCGCCTGCGGTCGAGGGCCGGATGTCTGCTGTTCGAAGTGCAGGAAGAGTAGATTCCCAGAGAAAGGTGTATCGTTCCTATGGGGAAAAATGTGTTGGATTATGATTCTCCCGCTTCAATCCGCGCTTTTCTCGAGGACAACAAGCTCGCGATGAGCCGGCGTTTCGGCCAGAATTTCCTTGTCGACAGGCGAATGCGCGAGCGGATCATTCAAGCCCTCGACGTGGAAACAGGTATGCGCATATGGGAAATCGGGCCAGGCCTCGGCGCGATGACTGAGCTCATTCTGGAAAAGGGTGCGCTCCTCACTGCCTTCGAGATCGATTATGGCTTTGCGCGGCTCCTCGAAAGCCTTTTTTCCGGGTATGACGATTTTTCGATCGTAGAAGGCGACATGCGAAAGACATGGCGCACCCAGACGGCTCAGCCCGATCGCATCTTCGGGAACCTGCCCTACAATGTCGCCTTCGACATCATCACGGACCTCCTCAAGGGCGGTTGCGTTCCGCCGCGCATGGTCTTCACGCTTCAGAAGGAAGCCGCGAGGCGTATGACGGCCAGGCCAGGCAGCAAAGACTATTCTGCATTCAGCGTTCTCTGTGCTTCTGTGTGCGATACGCGCATCCTCTTCGATATCGGGTCGAGCGCCTTCTGGCCTCAGCCGCGGGTGACAAGCTCTGTGGTTCAGATTGTACCGAAAGACGAGCCCGTGCCCCTGGATCGGCGCAGGGACTTTTTCGATTTTGTGCGGGCAGCCTTTTCCTCGCGGCGTAAGACGCTGCGCAATGCGCTGTATCTCTGGGCCCGCGCGGCGCTTCCTTCTCTGAAAGAAGGCGAATTCGAGACCCTTTTGCAAAAGAGCCTTAAGCAGGCCGGCTTCGGCGTCGATATCCGCGCGGAAGTGCTCGATTCTGAGGAACTGTTTCTACTGTACCGCACATTGATGCTTGCTGAAGAATGACGATTTCTTTATCATGGACTCTTAATGGAAGAAGAAGTCAAGTTGAGTGTCGTCGATGAGGAAGAAGTCGATACGGTGCTCGGCTCGGAGATCGAATTCGAGGGCGATGTCGAATCGTCGAAATCGCTCATGATCAAGGGAAAAATCAGCGGCAGCATACGCTGCAGTGCCGAACTCTATATAACTGAACAAGCAGAAGTCCACGCCACTATCCACGCCGCCACCGTCGTGATCAGGGGCAAGGTGTATGGCGACATCTCTGCCGATTCTCTCATTGCGGTCCTCGACTGGGGGCATGTCGAAGGGAATCTCACTGCGCCGGACATCTATCTTTCGCCGGACTGCTTTTTCAAAGGGACGACGGTTTTCACATCATGATGCGAAGATCATCGGAGGTCGCCCGGATTGTAGTGTTGGGCGCGCTGCTGTGGATGGCCGCGTTTCGGGTATCGGCCCAGACTGCGTTTGCGGCGGTCAACGTTCCTTCCGGCATGATGGGCTCGGACATCCTGCGCATGAGCCAGGAAGGCAGGCACAGCGAAGTTGCCCTGATCGCCCCCGAAATACTCAAAAAAAACCCCCAGGACCTCGATGCGTACATAGGCTACGCCTGGAGTCTCAACGCGCTCGAGGAGTACCAAAAGGCCAGAGATGTCGCGCAGGTCGGGTATGCGAAGTTCAAAGACCCAAGGCTCGCCCAAGCACTCGGCGAGGCTCTCTATTATCTCGGCGAAAACGAAGCAGCCCTCGCTAATTTTCAAGAATACTTGGCGAAGCTCCCCGAAGGAAGCAAGGCAGCCGTCACATTCTACCTCTGCGGCGAACTCTTCGTCCGGATGGGAAAGTTCAACCATGCGGACATCGCGTTCAGCACGGCGCTGCAGTATGCCCCCAACAACGCCCGGTGGTGGGCACGCCTCGGCTGGGTGAGGGAGAAGATTGCGCGCTATCTTCCTGCGCTCAAGGCATATGAGCAGGCGGTCAACCTCAACCCCAACCTCCAGGATGCGCTCAGCGGAAAGACGCGCATGCTTGCCAAAATTCAAGACTGAAGAGGGAGCGTTTACTCGTATGACACGCCTGCGCGTCGCCTTTCAGACCTTGGGCTGCAAGCTCAACCAGCTCGAGACCGAATCCGTGGCGGACACCTTTCTCGATGCGGGGGCGGAGCTTGTGCCCTCCCACGCTCCCGCAGACCTCTATGTGGTGAACACCTGCACCGTCACTTCCAAGGCCGAGCAGAAGGCGCGGCATGACATTCGGGCGGCACTCGCCAGAGAGCCCCACGCAATCGTGGTGGCGACAGGCTGCTACGCCCAAATGGAACCCGCTGCGCTTGCCGCCCTCGGCGAGAGGGTCGTCGTCATCTCCGGAGACCTAAAGGCGAGTCTGCTCTCGCTTGCCCGGTGGCTGTCGGACAACTGGCAGGGCCATGGGGACCTGTTCCATGCCGTGCTCGAATGGCAGGCAGCGCTTCGGGGCGATGCATCCTCGCTGGATCGATTCGCCTTTCATCCCGAGCATTTTGCGATGCATTCCAGACCAGCCCTCAAAATTCAGGATGGCTGCAACAATCGCTGCAACTTCTGTCGGGTCTGTCTTGCTCGAGGACCCTCAGTTTCCCTGCCTGCTCGGGAAGCCTTGGCGCGGGTACGCAGGCTCGAAGAGTCCGGCAAGGCCGAGGTCGTGCTCACGGGCATCAACCTCGCCCAGTACCGCAGCGACGGCTTCGATTTTCCAGGGCTTCTCTCGTTTTTGGCAAAGGAGACGGCTTCCATCAAGTTCCGCATTTCCAGCTATGAGCCTGAGCGCATCGATGACGCCTTTCTTGCGGCCTTTGCCGACTCGCGCGTGAGGCCTCACCTGCACCTCTCCGTGCAGTCGGGCTGTACGGAGACCCTCCGCCGCATGGCTCGTCCCTATGGAGCCGAAGAGGTGCGCCGCGCCGTACAGGCACTGCGCGCAGTCCGCGACGATCCCTTCCTTGCGGCCGATATCATTGCGGGATTTCCCGGCGAGACCGACGCCGAGTTCGAGACCACCATCGACTTGCTGTCCGAACTCGAGTTTGCATGGATTCATGCCTTTCCCTTCAGTCCGAGGCCCGGCACGCGCGCCGCCACCATGCGGCCCCATATCCCCGAGCGCGTCGCCGGAACCCGTGTCGAGCGTCTCCTTGCGCTGGCCGCCTGCGGCAAGGCTGCCTATATCGGGCGCTGGCTCGGCCGCGAAGTAGAAATGGTCGTCGAACGAGCATTTTCGGGCACTCCGAGAATGATCGGTACGACCGAAAATTACCTCAAGGCAGAACTTATCGGGAATGGAAATGGCAATCTTCTCCCCGGTAGGGCCGTCAATATTGTGCTTCAGGGTGCCTCGAAGAACGGGGACGTCGAAATGACGGCACGCCTGGCAGATCGCGCTTAAAACAACACAAAATGCCGAAATATTCAAAATTTTCTTTGATTTTTGTCAATCCTGTACTATAATCATTATTGTACAGTGATTTTTTTGATAGAAACAAGGAGGATTCGTATGCGAAGAAGATATGGCGCATACGCGGCGCTGTTGGCAATTTTCGTATTGCTCTTCAGCGGCTGCGATGCTTTGATCAGTAATGCTTTCAAAGAGGCCAATCTCGGGCAGCCGAATCTGGAGGAGCTCCGGCAGGAGCTCCTGGAAACTCTTGAGAGCGCGGATGCTGCCACGCTTCTTATTGAGGACTCGGACATTTCTACTGGTGATGTGGATGAATTATTCATCGAGACTGTCATCAGCGATGAAGCGACAATGGATGACGTGCTCGCGACGCTGCAGGAGACTGTCAACGATCCAACTGCCGCGCCAAGCGATGTGCAGGCTGCGCAGGCGCTCATTCTTAATATTGAACTCGCTGCTTCCGGCGCCGATGAGATCTTAGATAATGTCAACACATCAATAGGGGAGGCTATACCGGAGGAAGGTCAAGAAGTCGACTACGCGGCCCTCATCGACGTCCTTCTGCCAGACACTGACAACCTGGCCGATATCATCGACGATCTCGGTACTTTGACGTCCGACTACGACGCTCTTGCCGATAGTATCGAAGAGAATGGCAACACACTCGATCAAAGTGTGGTTGCGGACGCTGCCCTGTCTGCGCTGCTCTCGGTGGTCGTCAGCAATTCCGACCCCGCCGGCACGTATACTTCAGTAGGAGCCGCCGCTGCCGCCCTCGTTGCGGATATCCAGGAGAATAGCGGCGATCCTAGCTACTCACCCACTATTGAAGATTATTTCCAGTCGGGACCGGATCTGTCTAGCACTTTGCTTACTGGCGCAGGCTCGACGCTCTATACGCTCTTTGACGCGGCAGGTATGGGTGATTTGCTCGCCGAGTTGAGCAGCAGCGTCAGTTGAGAAGGCCTGGAGTAAAAGGAGCAAGAAAATGAAACGAAACGCGATACTAGTCATATTGTTGATAGCGACCCTCGCCGCTGCTTCGGCGCAGGTGGACCCGATTACATTTTCCGCGGTTATGCCGAAGGATGCGCGCTCCATGGGTATGGGCGGGGCCTTCCGCGTATTCAGTCAGGGGTACTCGAGCTTCTTCGGCAACCCGGCGGGATTCGCGGGGACAACGAACTCGCTCACCCTTGCGGATATCAGTGCCTGGGCATATTTGGCTCCCACTTCTGAGAATGTGGGACGAGTCCAAAAGATAATCGAAGGAACTGCGACCGATTCGGATATCCTTGGCTGGGCCGGCGACTGGATCGTCAGCAACCATGGTCTGGGTGCCGGCGCCTCGGTAGGAGGTGGCTGGGTCGGCAAGAAGGGCGTCGCCGTGGGCGTCACCCTCGTAACCGACGAAGTGGCGTACGGCGACTCCCTTCTCGGTTCGAAGCTGGTCAGCGCTACTCAGGCGAATGCGATCATCGGATTTGCGTATCCCCTCAACATTGGGCCTGTGCGGGTCAAGGCTGGGGCAGACGGCCGCGTGTTCTACCGCATGCAGTCTGATCCGACCGCGGGATGGCCCTTCAGCACTATCCTCAACGATGTGTTGAATGAGACTTTCTCGGCTGATTCCCTCGATTTGTACGGCGGCTACGGTTTTGCGGCCGATGCGGGGCTCGTATTCGGCATCGGGCCTGTCATGCTCGGGTTTACCGCCCGCGATTTCGGTCTGGAATTTAAGGTCGGCTCTTTTACGGCGCAGGATCTCATCGACAACAACATCAGTGCCCTGCCGCTGTCCGGCACGACGACCGCCACCCTCACGCCGAGCTACACCGCAGGCTTGGGCTTGCGGTTCTTTGAGAATTCGAAGATCGAGCCGAGCGTGTACGCCGAGGTGGATGATCCCATCGCGCTGTTCAGCAGCAGCGATATTCTTGCAGATCTCTTCACTTCCCTGCACGCTGGCGCGCAGATCCGCCTCTTGAATTTCCTCAACATCCGCGGGGGCCTCAACAAAGGATGGTACAGCCTTGGTGCTGGCCTTGACCTCTCATTCCTGGAGATCGATGCCGCCTTCTTCACCGAAGAGCTGGGAGCCTACCCCGGGGATAAGGGGAGAAGCGGTATCTCCGTTCAAGCTGCAATCCGCTTAGGCAGATAGCAAGCAGGTGCAAGGTGCCCCCGCTTCGGCGGGGCGCGCGAATATAAGGTACGAAGGCCGCCGACGTCGTGCGCGTCGGTGGCCTTTTTGCATCTTTGTGCGAATATTGTGGTGCATTGTTTCCGATACAATATACATTGAACAAATCGTAAACACGGAGGATTTTCTTGAAAATGCGCCTCTGGCGGCTTGCGGCCCTCGCCGCCTTTACTGTCTTCTGTTCGTTTTCGCTCTTTGCGCAGTCCAGCCTGTCCAACCTTTTGCCGAAAGACGCTCGCTCGATGGGCATGGGCGGCTCATCCTTGGTGTTTGCCGAGGGCTATGGCGCGCTGTGGGGAAATCCGGCGGGGCTTGCGAACAAGAAATCGCTCACGCTCCTGGATTCGTCCACTTGGATGTACGTAATGCCGACCCCCCTCAATATCAATAATATTCTCGATGTCTTGAACGGACAGAAAAGCCACGATGAAACTGTGTCGATACTCGATGGACTCATTGCCGACAATGGCTTTGGCGCTGGGGAATACCTCGGATTCGGTTGGACAGGGGACGGCATGGGACTCGGTTTGACCTCGATTACGGATGCAGTGGTCGGCGGAAGAGGGCTGTCGGGTTCTATGCTGGAAATACAAAGCCAGACGAATGCGGTGCTGGGAATGGCGTGGCCGATCCGTTTCGGAGCCTTTGAACTCGATGTGGGCGCGAATGTGCGGGGCTACTATCGCATAGAGACCTCGTCCGGCGGCTGGGAATTTGAGCCTCTTGCCGAAGCCGTCATGACGGGCTCCGATATCTACACTCCTATCTATCAGAACAGCGTGATAGGAGGTTTCGGCTTCTCCATCGATGCCGGGGCGACCCTGTCTTTCGGCCCTCTTGGGCTCGGCTTTATGGTGCGCGATCTGGCCGACAAATTTGCAATGAGTGAATCTACCATAGAAAAGATCGCAAACAGCTACATGGTTCCTTTGGGCGGTTCTGTCTATTATTCTGTTTCGCCTGTCTACACGGCCGGCCTATCGCTCAGGCTGAACAAGGATGATCCGCTGTCGGCCTCATTTTTTGCCGAGGCCGACGATCCCATATCGCTGTTTTCCGATATCGAGTCGGCGCCCTCCAAGCTGCACATAGGCACCGAGATAACACTGTTCAGGTTTCTCGCCCTGCGTGTCGGCTATAACCAGGGCTATGTATCGTTTGGGGCTGGGCTTACGCTGTGGTTTGTGGACGTAAATACCGCCATGTTCATTGAGCCTGTCGCGGTCGGAGATCAGACCGTAGGGCGCGGCGGCTTTGTCGTACAGGCAGCGATCCGATTCTGAATTCTTGACATTTGCCGGCATTTCCGCTAGTGTTACAACCCGCGACAAAACGCGTGGGCCGCTAGCTCAGTTGGCAGAGCAACGCCCTTTTAAGGCGTGGGTCCCCAGTTCGATCCTGGGGCGGCTCAATATGGTGTGTATGCGGGGTTTTTTGTTTTAGTGTGAAGTACAAAGCCCCGGTTCTTGCTTCTATTCGCGCGTGTTTTCTCTAAAATAGATTTTCGAGAGCTGCCGTATCTTGCGGCCGAGCGCCGGGGTCAGGCTGTCTTGATTGATGCGCCAGCGCCACCAGCCTGCGGTGGTCCCCGGAAAGTTCATGCGAGCCTCCGAGCCGAGACCGAGGAAATCCTGCATGGGAGCTACGGCAAGCATTGCGGGGCTCGCCCAGGCAGTGCGTATGAGATCCCAGGAAAAAGTCTTGCCTTTCGCGCGCATGTAGGCGAGCGCGCGCCTTTTGGCGGGCCCGGAGGCGTGCGAAAGCCATCCCATGGCAGTATCGTTGTCGTGCGTGCCGGTGTAAGCGATGCAGTGCCGGGGATAATTGTGGGGATAATCCTGGTTGTCTCCCTCCGGCTCGAAGGCAAACTGTAGAATCCGCATGCCCGGAAAGCCCAGGCTGTCGCGCAGCTCGGTCACCTCAGGGGTGATGAAGCCGAGGTCCTCCGCGATAATCGACAGCTCCCCCAGGGCCTCTTTCAGCGCATTGAAGAGACGGTAACTCGGCCCTTTCTCCCAACAGCCATGTTCTGCAGTCGGTTCACCGTAGGGAACCGCCCAATACGCTTCAAAGCCGCGGAAGTGGTCGATTCTGAGCGCATCGACGAGCTGGAGAGCATGGCGAACGCGCTCGATCCACCATGCATAGCCTTGTTTTTCGTGGACGGGCCAGTCGTAGAGCGGATTTCCCCAGAGCTGGCCGGTTGCGGTGAAATAGTCGGGCGGTACTCCCGCCACATGGGTCGGTGTTCCCTTGTCGTCGAGTCGAAAGAGTTCGGGGTGTGCCCACACGTCGGCAGAGTCGTACGCGGCAAAAATCGGAATGTCGCCGATGATCTTCAGCCCGTGCGTATGCGCGTATTCCCTGAGCGCTCGCCACTGTGCAAAGAACAGGAATTGCGAGAATTGTATGCGCCCGATACTATCTGCGTGTTCCTGTGCAAACCGTACAAGGGTCTTGGGCTCTCTGAGCCTGAGTTCTGAAGGCCATGCATTCCACGCATGGCCGTGCTCGGTTTCCTTGATTGCAGCGAAGAGCGCATAATCGTCGAGCCAGCCTGCATGGGTGCTGCAGAACAGTTCGAATTCGGTCTGGAGCTGTGGTGGTTGTGCCTTGAAGCGTGGCCATGCTCTGTCTAGAAGCGCACTATTCATGACGAAGAGCTGGCCATAATCGATGTCTGTTGTCCCCGCCGAAGAATCGACGTAGTACGGCTCGAGTTCTTTGTGGCTCAGTAGTCCACGCTCCACGAGGGGCCGAGGATCGATGAGGTAGGGATTTCCGGCAAAAGCCGAGGGACTCTGATAGGGCGAGTCACCGTAGGCTGTAGGGCCGAGGGGGAGAACCTGCCACCAGCCGATGCCTGCGCTCGCACAGAAATCGACGAATGCGCGTGCCTCCTCTCCCAAGGTCCCGCAGGGCCAAGGTCCTCCAAGGGACAGCGGATGAAGGAGTACTCCACAACTGCGAGGGATAATCATAGTTAAACCGATTTACATGATGTATGCCACAAAGAGAATTCTGTCAAGAGCGAAAAACGCGCCCCAGGCAGGGCCCTGGGGGCTGTCACGCAGTGGCTTATGGCAGAACTCTTGACAGGGTCCTAGAAGGGCTCTCACGCAGTGCCTTAGGGCAGAACTCCTGACAGGGCACCACGCAGGCCGGCAGGTTCATGAAGTTCATGCCGGATGCCGCTCTAATTGGCCGTCACCGAGAAGCTGATGGTGTCGGAGTACTGACCTGCCTCGACATTCTGCTCAGGGGGGATGGTGATCGTTCCCAGCAATACTTTGCTGTAGAGCGCCCTCGCAGTTTGAACATCGATCGTCACGACGGGGCCGAGGCTGTAACTCTTGCCGTCGATGGTCAATGAGTATTGGATCTTGTCGTTTGTCGTATCGGAGGTGAGATAGCCTCCCGACGCTACGTTCATAGTCAGGGTATATCCCGTCGTCCCCTTCACGAATATTCCAAAGCTTGCGCTCGCACCCTTCGAGATTTCGCCGAGATCGAGATTGTAGAGATTCACGCCTATGTCGAAGGACCCGCTCGAAGGCCCAACCCTCACTTCTACGGTCTGGGCGACGATTGCGGTGTACGTAAAGCTCGCTGTGTCCTCCAGATAGGAGCTGTTTGGGAGGGAGTAGTCATAGAGCTTTACAGTAAAATTACCTGTATAGGTGCCCCACGGTGCGCTCTGGCCTTTGTCGAGACGTGGATAGACGGTATATGTTTTTGTCAGGGTAGTCGTAAATGCGGGGAACGAGCCTGAAACGATCGTGGAGGACGTATAATCTGCGCTGCTCTTTATCTCTTTGGTGTAGTTTGAGTCTTGGTAAAAGTTAACCGTCAGGCTGTTTGAGGATGAAGTTAAGAGCCGCGAGCTTGGAGACAGCGAGCCGTCGATCACCGCACAGAAATTGACCGTGGTCCGTGGCTTTTTACTAAGGCGCACGGTAAAGGTAAATTGCGGGCCTATGGTGTCGTTTCCAAGGTATGGATCATAGGTGACCGGACTCGGACTGACCATGGTGTCCAGCGACAACGACGAGAGCCACCACTGTGCACTCACCGAGGAAATAAGCATCGCACCCATGCACGCAAGGAACGCAATTCTTTTCATATGCACCTACTCCAGTATACTGCTATTCTGCTTCCAGAGGTATCACAATATCTCCAAGGTCGATACTGTCTTCTTCGGTCTCGGGCAGTTGGAATTGGGTCGTCCCATAGCCCTCGGGCCACTCGATTCTATACATTCCCGGCAGAATGTCGTAGATGTCGAATCTTCCCGTTTCGTCGGTGAATGTCGACGTTACCAACGAACCACCAATATCGTACACATCGCCCGGCAGATATGCGATCGGTTTGCCGTTCTGGTCGACAAGGCGACCAAAGAGCATGTACCGTCGGATTACATCGCTTCGGAAGAGAATGCCGCTGCGGTATGAGGGTGAAGCGACCACAAACGAAGAGCGGGGAGTGAGATTGAGAGAGGCGCCGCCCACAAGGTCGTTGGAGATGACGGCCGTCGTATGGTTTGTCAGCGGTATGACGATGTTTTGCCCGCGCTTCGCAAGGTACTGAGCCCCGTTGTTCACTTTGTACGAAAATACGACGTCATCCTCCTTTATCGTAGGGGCGCTGATCAGCAGAAAGGAGTCGGGGATTTGTCGTGTAAATCCGATATGGCTTCCGACGAAAGCCATGGTGGTTCTCAATTGCAGATATCCGTTTGCATAATAGCTGTTTGTGCTGGTCGTATAGCCGAGTGTCCCGTTCAAAGCGGCATCGAATAAGTCCGAATTGTTGCGGATTCCTAAAGAGACGGAACTGTCGTCTTTTGAGCCCGGCAATAGATTGTTCGCGTTGAGATTTACATCGTAGAGACTTCCCGATATGGGGGTTTTTTCAAGGATGGTAAGGCTCGTGTCTCCCGAGGAGGTTTGTAGATAATTGAGCGATCGCTGATTGCTATCCTTTGGTATGATGCTGAAGGCCAGAAGTGCCGAGAACGTGGGTGTTCCCGATACGGGGATGGAGTACTGCCCGGAAAGACTGAGATTCCCACCGGTTCTAATACTCTGGCTGATTGATGCCCGCACTCCATGGGTCATGCTCGGGGGTGAGCTTTCGGAAAGCGTGTAGGAATAGCCGAGGCTCACGCCTGTGCGCGAAAAAATCCTTGCATAGAGATTTGCCGAGAGCGTAAAGTAGGCGTCTGGTGCCGGTCCGGTCGGCGCTGAGATGTTCGGCGTCGAGAAACCATATCCGCGATAGCTCGCATGGATTCCTATCGATGGGATAGAGTCTTTTTCTGGTCTTGAAAAGAGATAGCTGATGGATGCCGCCGGCGAAAACATCTCTCCCCAAGCATCCCAGCGGCCCACGAGAGAAATCGAACCGTTCACGTTGCCGATTGGCAGGGCAAGAGTCCCTGTAAGACCCGCCATAGCTGAGCGCCTGTCGGTTTGAAGATTAAGGCCGCCCGAAAATGTCGGCGAAAAACCATGGAGATAGTACCCCGACGCAAAGAATTCATTCCAGCTACTGGTCGAAGTCCCTGCGGAGAGCGCAAATTCCGAAGTCCCCATCTGCAAGATATCGTTGTCGCGCGGTATGAGGCGACGGAAGACCTGTACGTTGCCGTCGTTTTCCTCGATGCGCAGGACAAACTCATTGAGGCCTGTGGTGAAAGGCAGGTCGAGAATACGATAATTTCCCGGCGCCAGCAGCACCTGCCGAATTGGGCGGCCGTTCACCTCGACGCTTACTTTCGCGAGCTTGTGGATGGTGAACTCGGTGCTGTCATCGATAAGGCCCTGGCGTACGATATAGCGGTGATTCTCGATGCTCGAGAGCGAAATGGCGTAGAGTTGGGGTTGCGACTGAAACCCCGTGCCCGGTATGGTGATCATGCCCAGTGAAATATGCAATTGTCTAGCATTGTCTTCCCAGAGAGCATACAGGCTGTCGACATAGTATGTCTGCGTCGTCTCGGAGAGCGAGACATATCCAGAGGAGAAGAGATGCGTGCCCAGAATATTGATGACGGAATAGAGCCTTGTCGAGAACAAGAGGCTACTACCGGACGTCGTTAACACCTGTAGATTCGTTTCGTCTTGGATGAATCCGGCAAAAGGCGCGGGTCTGAGGATGGGCTTGTAATTCGGCACTTGTTCGGGCACAAAGTCGATGTCGACAACCGGTGCATACTCGGGGGGTATGGTGATGCTGATCGTGAGCGCAGAAGAGTCGAAAACAAAGGTCATGCCGGCCATGGCAAAATCTTCGGCACAGAGCCATGAAAGGTTTTTGAACAGGGTGTCGAAAATAATCGAATAGACGTCCGGGCGAAGGTAGTCGATGAGGATGGACGCTGCGAGCGTCTTTTGGATGATTGCCTCGTTGTGCCACACCCCGGCCTCGATTTCTCCTATTGTCTTGTCGTTTATGGTCAGCAAAAAGCTGATGGTGAGTTCCGGCGTTATCGTATCATGGGCAATCGGCATATCGGGAAGCTGGTTCTGCATTCTCTCGAGGTCAGAGTTCTGGCCGAAAAGCAGGCTTATCCCCACGAGGACAAAAAGCAAAACAAACAAGGGGATATTCTTCGTGGCCATGGACAATTACTGCCTCCATCACATTTTTATATCGACTTTTAGAATACGGACGCTTAAAAAGTTTATTCGATCGTTGCCGACAGTGTGCCCATGTAGCTTGCATTCGGGCTTGCATTGTCGTAAGGGATGAAGAAGCGTCGCACGTTGCCCGGGAGTAGATTCTGTCCCTGTAGGGCTATTACCTGGTCGCCGGTAAGCGTGACCGAGCCTATAGGGCCACCACTGATCTTCAATACGGGGTCGTTGATGAGCGCGTGGCGGGTGCCGCTGTTCGTGACGGTCACCCAAAACCCATGCTTTCCTTCCTGTTCGCCATATTCGACCTTCGATACAGACACATTCTCTTTGACATTGGGGGGAGTCACATAGAGCGCCGCAATATATCTGAACAGCACCTTTACGCCCGAGCCCTGGGTTTGGGCGAAATCGATGGGGACCTGCTCCGCGATGATGCGATATGCCATTTCCTTGGAGAGCTTCGCGGTGCCTTTATACTGCACTTTTATATTCTGGAAGGAGTTGGGTTGGACGACAACCCTGGTTGGAAAGATCGTAAAATCCTTATCGGCCGGCTCATTTATTTCATTCCCGTTCTCATCGATCGAGCGCGTCATGGCCTTGATCGAAATGGCTATTTGCTGAGAGGAATCGTTGGTCAAACGAAAACTGGCAACGCTTTGAGCGCCGCTTGGCGAAAGCGAGACGGACATCGGCATAAATGTGAATGCAAACGCAGAGACTCCCACTATCATAAAGAGAACTGCAAAGGCCACGCGTGTAGAACGGCGCAATATAGTATGCATGTGCTCCTCCATTAATATTCTCTATTGTATATAGAAATCCATCAAAAAGCAATTCTTGCGCACAATGCTTTATTGTAGGGGTCGCTTGACATGTTCTGTGCCTGTCTGATATAAGCTTTCTGTTATCTGCGGTCGATATGGGCGGTTAGCTCAGTTGGTTAGAGCACCAGTATGACACGCTGGGGGTCGCAAGTTCGACTCTTGCACCGCCCATTTTTTTGACTACCGCATGCCGCTGTAGCTCAGTTGGTAGAGCAATGGACTGAAAATCCATGTGTCACCAGTTCGATTCTGGTCGGCGGCACTTGGGCCACCTCATGCTGAGGTGGCTTTTTTTTTCTCATGATGCGAGTGTCATGTCATGATGCGAGTGGCGTCCTCTGGCGATTGTTGCATTCGCATGCTCTCTGCGATACAGTAGCAACGATTCAATCAGTGCATTGTGACGTTCTGGGGGTACCTGCATGCGTGTGCTCGTCGTCGGCGGCGCTGGATATATCGGCAGCCATGTGGTGCGATTCTTTGCGGACCAAGGCCTCAAGGTCGATGTGTTCGACAATCTCTCCACGGGCACGAAAGAAAATCTATTTTCAGATTGCGGCTTCTTCGAAGAGGACATTCTCAACTATCGAGCGATGGTGGCGATCATGCAGAGAGGCTATGACGCAGTGGTGCACCTCGCTGCGGCCAAGGCTGCAGGGGAATCCATGATCCGCCCCGAGAAATACGCCATTCAGAATCTGACGGGCACGATCAACATTCTCAATGCCGCGTGCGAAGCGAAGATTTCGCGGCTCGTGTTTTCGTCATCGGCGGCGATCTACGGCGAGCCGAAGTATCTGCCAATCGACGAAGCGCACCCGAAAGAGCCCACCAATTTTTACGGCTTTACCAAGCTCGAGATCGAGCGCTGTCTCGAGTGGTACGACAGACTCAAAGGGCTCAAGTTTGCGGCGCTGCGCTACTTCAATGCGGCGGGATACGACCCGGAGGGCAGGGTACGGGGGCTCGAAAGAAATCCTGCGAACCTGGTGCCCGTCATTATGGAGGTGGCGGTGGGGTTGAGGCCGCATCTCGAGGTATTCGGTACCGACTATCCCACACCCGATGGGTCCGGCGTACGCGACTATATCCACGTGACCGACCTCGCCGAGGCACATTACGCCGCACTGATGCACCTTGTGAAGGAGCCGAGAAGCTTTGCCGTCAATTTAGGCTCCGAGCGCGGGCTCTCTGTGCTCGAAATTCTCGACGCGGCGCGGAGGATCACCGGCCGCCCCATCCCAGCGGTGATGACGGGGCGTAGACCAGGAGACCCCGCAAAGCTCATCGCCTCGAGCGCGACGGCCCAAAAGCTGCTCGGCTGGGAAGCGAAATATTCCGATCTTTCGAGTATCATCGCCACGTCGTGGCGTGTCTATGCACAGCATTTTGCGCACGAAAGGGAAAGACAATGACATTACTCTCGCAGATACAACAATTTCTGGACTCGCAGGAACAGGGTGTCATCGAGCTCGAGACGCTTCTCTCTTCGTATCCTGCACTTGCTCCCGAATCGGGCGGCATCGGGGAGATCGAGAAGGCGGCCGCGCTTGAAGCCTGGCTCAAGAAGCAGGGCTTGACGGACATTGTGCACTACGATGCGCCGGACCCTCGAGTTCCCTCTCAAATTCGCCCGAATATGGTGGTGACTATTCCTGGTAAACGGGTGGACAGCCCGATCTGGATCATGTCGCACCTCGATGTGGTGCCGGAAGGAGAGCGTCATCTCTGGGAAACCGACCCGTGGAAGGTCGTTGTGAAGAACGGCAAGGTCTATGGCCGGGGCGTCGAAGACAATCAGCAGGGGATCGTCTCATCAGTGTTTGCAGCTCTTGCGTTTCTCAAGCTCGGCGTCGTCCCGGAGCGCACGATAAAGCTTCTCTTTATCGCGGACGAGGAAGTCGGATCCAAGTTCGGCATACAGTACCTGCTCGAGCATTACGACCTCTTCGGCAAAGACGACATCATCCTCATCCCGGACGGCGGCTCGGCCGATGCGACCGAAATCGAGGTGGCGGAAAAGAATATCTGCTGGCTCAAGGTGACGACAAAGGGCAAGCAGACCCACGCGGCGATGCCCGATAAAGGCGCCAACGCATTTCTTGCCGCGAGCGACCTCGCTCTGCGCATTCATCGGCTCGAAAAATCCACCTTCACCGCACGCGATCCCCTGTTCAGCCCGGATCGGAGTACGATCAACCCCACCAAAAAAGAGGCGAACGTGCCCAATGTGAACACCATCCCGGGCGAGGACGTGTTCTATGTCGATATGCGCATTCTGCCGGTCTATTCGGTGGCCGCCGCCCTCGAGGAAGTCTCCAGACAGGCGCGCGCCATCGAAGCGGAGTATAACGTAAAGATTCAGCTCGACGTCCTTCAGTCGACCGAATCGAGGGCGACGCCTGCGGATGCGCCGGTAGTAGGCCTGCTTACCGAGGCGATCCGTCAGGTGTACGGCGTGGAGGCAAAACCTATCGGCATCGGTGGCGGCACGGTGGGCGCGTATCTGCGCAAGGCAGGATTCGACTGCGTGGTGTGGTCCAAAATGCACGAGAATGCCCATCAGCCGAACGAAAGTGCCGATATCGCGAACATCATCGGCGATGCGAAAGTGTTTGCGACGCTCGCAATGATGCCCTGAGAGGCTGTACGCGCGGCATGGAACTGCAGCGTGGCGCCCGAATGCGGGGATGATCGGCACACATTGTTCCCGATGTTCCCGCAGGGAGTACCGCGCAATTACGGCGTTGTAGGGACCTTCAGTTTCTGTCCGATCCTCAAAATCGAATTCAGGCTGATGCCATTGAGGTTCGCCAGCGTCTGGGCCGTGGTGCCATAGCGTCGTGCCAAGCCATAGAGCGTGTCGCCTTTTTGTACGGTGTACGTCGAGGTTCGGACGCTGCCCGAGCTCTGGAGGGGCTGCAGCGACAGTGGAATCATGAGGATCTGCCCGATCTTGAGGCGGTCTGGATCGAGACCGGGATTCACTTTGGCAATCATCGAGATGGAGATGCCGTAACGCTTCGAAACGGCGGTGAGCGTATCGCCTGCCTTTACTTTGTAGATTTCATAGTGCACGAGCGGCGCGTTTGGGTCGGAGAGGATCGCCTTGACTTGTTCGGATTTATCTGCAGGAATTTTTAAGAGGTGGCTATTTTCTGGCGGTGTAATGGTATAGTGCAATTCGGCGTTGCCGAGCTTCAGCGTGTCGAGCGGAATTTCCGCTTTTTCTGCGAGGAGCTTAATGTCCACTTGCCGGTCGAGCGAGATTGTTTCCCATTTGACGGACGACGAGGGCAATTCAAAACCATAGAGCTCCGGGTAGCGTAGAATCGAGGCCACCGCAAGAAATTTCGGCACGTAGTCCATTGCCTGCTTCGAAACGAGCCCCTTTTCGTATATTCTCCAGAAGTCAGTCTCCCCTCCCATGGCGTTGACGGCGCGTCGCACCGCACCGAGCCCTGCATTGTATGCGGCAATTGCGAGCGGCCAGTCCTTCAGATCATTGTAATTGTCGATGAGCTTCTTGAGCGCCGCATCGGTGCTCTTCATAAAATCGCGCCGCTCATCCACCCACTCGGTAATACTTATACCGTAGCCGCCGATGGAGTTCCGCATGAATTGCCAGATGCCCGTCGCCCCGCTTCTCGAAACCGCAAAGGGCGAAAAGGACGATTCGATGACGGGCAGATAGGCCAATTCCTGGGGCACACCGTATTCGGTCACTTTGGATTGAATATAGTCCATAAAAGGTGCGGCTCGCTGCATCGTGTCGAGAAGAATCTTACGCCCTTCGTCGCTCAGGTAGTATTGCCGATATTGTTCGAAGAGCTCGTGTCCCCAAGGTATGGGGATGTCGTAGCTGAGATTTTTGGCTTGTTCCTCGAGACTCGGTGCCTCGGGTTGGAGTTGGCTCAGATCGGGCGCAGGGAGATTTTCTTCGGTCGCAGGAAAATTATCTTCCGGCGTCGAGAGATTATTTTCGCGCATCGAGAGATTATCTTCAGGTGCATGGAGATTTTCTTCGGGCGCCGTGTCCGGCAGAACTTCGGAGCTAGGAATCGTTGCCTCGCTTCCGCCCGTACTCACCTCGGGCAGAACCGAAGCACCAGTGACTTCCCAGCTCACTGCGGAGAGCGAGATTGCGTCCTCGACCTCCCTTGCCGACGCAAGCGACAGGGCGGTACACAGAGAAATCAAGAGTGCTGCATTTCGAAGTTTCATCATTGTAATTTTTCTCCAAAGTAGATGCCGGCCCACTCCCAATTGCCATGGACCTTGGGATCAGCCGGGAAATCGACTCTCCGGAAGTAGAGATACCAGAGAGGTATATAGCCTGTCCATCCAGAAGTGCGGAGGAAGGCTTCCGAATCGTTGTAAGACCGATCGAGCGATGGTGCGACGTAGATCGGACCTCGGGTCATAAAATGACTGAAATTGAAAAGCACGTTGGAGTTAGACTCTTCTCCCCCTTCTTTATACCAAGACATGGCGAAAAAGCCCGCCTTCGACATGTATTTTTGGAGTGCTTTTGGGGAACGGGCGGCGATGGCCTTGCGAATGTTGTCTACAAGCTCGTCGAGATCGGCGTATGTCCAGTCTTTAGGGCTATCGTTGAATTCCACGATTTTCCGGGCATAGTCGTGTGCATCTGGATATCCGGGGATGGTGATCTCGGAATAGGGTAAAAATCGACGATATTCCTCTATTGCCTGAGACCAGAGGCCGAGCTTTTCGTATTCTTTGGCGAGCAAAAAGTGGAAGGCCCCGATTTCGTCCGCTTCGGGAAAGCGACGGATGAACTCGCGATACCATGCGACTTTTTTTTCTGGCCGGTTGTCGCTTTGGAGGAGCTTCGTCAGACAAGTGCGGTGGATCGATTGTCCCTCTATCGTCATGTCCGGAAGGGTATTGATGATGCGCTCGTAGAACAGCTGCGCAATGGGACCGCTGCCCATCGATTCGTACACTGCGGCGGCAGCGAACAAGTACCACGTCTCGTAGGCATCGTGTTCATCGGCGAGAGCAGAGAGAAACCTTGCCGCACTGGCTTTTTGACCGTCTTCGATGAGAATACTGCTGATTCGCCGCGCTGCAAGCATTCTCTGTTCAGGATAGTAGCCGCTCTTTTTCAGTTGAGGAGACTGAAGCACTTCGAGCGCATCGTTGAGTGCTTTTCTCTGGGCTTTGTCGGAGACCGAGAACTCTTGCGCTCCTAGAAAGAAAGGCACAGAAATATCATCGCTGCAGGCAGCCAGCACCAGCACAATCAGAATGGACGAAAGAAGAAATGCTGCGCCTCTTGCTTTCTGTGGCTTCCCCATTCTATTACCTTACCATGCAGTGTTTTTTTAGGGCAAGCATCGATATTTCCTTGTAACCTTTGCCCATTTGCACTACTATAAACAATTGAACATGAAGATACGATGCAGGTTTTTGATGAGAATTTTCGATATCCTTCTCCTAAGCGCCGTCCTAATGGGAATACAGGCCTTTGTTGTGCCCGGTATCGTCTATGCCCAACAAACCTTACCGAAGCTGGACGACGAACACCTCAAAAAAATAACAAGCGAAACGTCGGGCCTCGAAGCGCTGATAATGAAGGCCACACCCCAATCGATAGCCCAGGCGCAGGCTCAAATCATTGCCTCGCCATATCTCTCGGATCCCGATAAAGTCGTGCTCGATGTCATTGCGCGTGGCGTCAGCCTTGCCGTCTATGGCCCAAAGAACGTACACATCGAGGTGCCCTCGGGAGCACAGGGCGCCACCACAGAATATATCACATGTTTGGTTGGACTTATCGACGCCTTGTCGGGAAATATCCCTCGGGTTTTTCAAAACAGCACCTACTCGACGATGACCGAGTTCGTCACATCCCTGGCCTTCTTTCGAACCTCGAAGAACGAGACGCGGGAGCAGGCACTTGCAGCCATGGCACGGTTTGAGGCCTTGGGCGGCACCTCGGTTGTTCCTACGCTCATCCGAGGACAGATGGCGCTTGAGTCGAAACAGTATGACGAGGCAGCGAAACAATTTCAGAAGGCCCTCGAGCTCGATCCCCAGTGCCAAAAGACTGCCTGTAGCCTCGCGCGGTCATTGCTCGCCCTGAAAAAGCCGGAGGATGCGAAAAAAGCGCTCGACCCGATCGTAGCCCAGGCCGGCCTGAGCGCTGAATTCAAAGCCTTGTATGGTATGAGCCTCTATAGCCTCAACAACGTGCTCGACGCGGAGCCGTGGCTTGCCGGTGCGCTCAAGGATGAGCCGGCCCGCATCGATGTGCTTGTTCCGCTTGCAGCGGCAGCGATGCAGCGGCGCGACTATGCGGCTGCTGCGCGGTATCTTGAGAGCGCCTCTAAAACAGCCTCTCAGGACCTGACCTGGCTTGTGCTGAAAAGTCAGTATGCGATCGAGTATGCTCGACAGTCCGATGCCGAGCGTTTTGCCCGTTCCGCGGTGCGCTTGTTTCCCAAAGATCCCGTGGCAATCGCTCAGCTCATTTTGGCTCTGCAAGAGTCCGACGATCAGACTCGGCACCTAGAGGCCGTCGATCTGGCAAACGTGGTGCTCGAGCTGACGAAGGGGCAGAATGCATATTTCACTCCCGTCGAACAGGCACAGAGGACCTGGGCACGAAATGTGGGCTTCCAATTTCTCGTGAGCGAGAGCTATCGTCAGCAGGATTGGCTTTCGGCGGCGAATTATCTGCAGCAGGCAGGAGGCGCCGCTCTCGACAAAGAGATGGTGGCGACTATTCTGCGAAAGTCCGGCAATGTACAAAAAGCGGTGCAATTTTCATCGAGCTGGTATGCGCAGGAGCCGACTTCCGAAAAGGCGGTGGAGGCGTACTTGCGCAGCCTGGCCATGGCGACTGGCGGTGGGTTGGCATCGGCTGCGTCGGCGAGTGATGCGCCTACAGGGCTCGGCATTGCGCTCTCCGCGCTCGGTGTGAATCAGGGCGGAAGCACGAATTCTGCGATGCTCGATCTGGTCGTAAAATTCATCGCCGCGCCATTCTCGAAAGAGTTGAAATCTTTTCTTTATTATATGTCGGCTTCTCTTCAGAACGACGAGGATATAGCCATCGACCAGCTCAAAAATGCGCTCGTCGAAAGGGCGGACAACGTGGAAGCGCTCGTGTCGCTCGCATCGATCTATCTCAATCGCTACAACCGTCAGTCGGACAAGAGCGATACCGTAAACAGGGATAAGGCCCTCCGCTACCTCACTCAGGCAAAGGCGCTTAATCCGACCGACAACGAGCTTCGCGCGCGCATCAGCGAGCTGGAATCCCAGATTAAGCAATGAGACTCTCCAGGGGCAGTTTCTCGATTGAAGAGGGCAGCGATAGCCGCGAAGAAGGGAAAGGCGGGGCTGCCGGTGGCGAAATGTCGGGCGTGGCTCCCAGTGGCGGCACGCTGGTCGCCTACAACAAAGAAAACGGCGCGGCCCATGG
>Ga0067045_1028121_pt1 | contig 42400 bp, 36 predicted proteins | sample TerdegcTABiofilm_FD_59184 | JGI IMG/M metagenome (GOLD analysis project Ga0067045, IMG submission 59184) | Combined Assembly of (Gp0054472, Gp0054536) Wastewater bioreactor microbial communities from Singapore -Terephthalate degrading... | reverse complement strand
AAAATAAGCTAAAAAGTGATGGTGTTTTGCTTGAGCCTTATATCGATCCGATAGAAAAATAGGAGAAAAATATGGACTTTACAGGAAAAAACATACTCATTACAGGTGGTGCAAAGGGCATTGGCTTCGCAACAGCAAAACGTCTGGCAAAGGATGGTGCTTATGCCATAATAGCCGATTTTGCGGAGGAAGTCGCAAGCAAAAAAGTTGAAATGATAAAGCAAGATGGTGGAAAGGCTTGCTTTCAATACGTTGATCTATCTGATCCAAAATCTATTGAAAAGATGGGCGATAAAGTAGCAGAAAAATTTGATGCTCTGCATGGATTAGTAAATAACGCCGGTATTGTTCGTGGTTGCTCAATACAAGACACAAACGATCATGACTGGGAGCCTCAAATCTCAATAAACTTGCGCGCCCCTGCGCTATGTGCAAAAGCATTATTACCATTATTAAAAAAAGGTCCCGGTCATATTGTAAATATATCATCAGAAGCTGGTTTTCGTCCAAGAGGTAACTCATGGGTCTATGATTCAACAAAAGCAGGTATTTGTGCTTTAACACGAAGTATGGCTTGCGAGTTTGTGCAATATGGCATGAGAGCAAATACTGTTGCTCCCGGTTGGTCTGTTACAGAGATGCACTTCGGCGATAACCCTGAAAGAAAAAAAGAGCTTGAAAACACTGTATACGATGGTGCGATAATGCGAAGGCTTGCACATCCAGAAGAGATCGCTTCTGCAATTGTGTTTCTTCTTAGCGATGACGCTTCGTTTATAACCGCAACAACGCTTCATGTTGACGGAGGGCGTGTTGCCCATTAAAATAGCCTCTTGTTAATATAAAGTCATTTGGAGTAAAATAAATGTTATTACCCACAGATGAAATTTATAAAGGAGATAAATAAAAATGAAATTTATTATGTTCACTAAGCATCTTGAGGGGCTGGATATACCTGATATAATGAAGGCTCTGAAGTCTGTTGGTGTCGATGGTGCAGACCTTTGCGTCAGACCGGGTTATCCTGTAAATCCAGATAATGTCGATAGGGATTTGCCAAAAGTTGCAAAACAATTTGCCAATGAAGGCTTATGTATTCCATTAGTAACAACTCCGGGGGATTTTTTAAGCGTTGATGTGCCTTATGTAGAAAGGATGTATTCTGCTTGTGGTGAAGCAGGGGTTGGAAATATAAAGCTAGGTTATTGGCACTGGTCGGCAAATACTGGATACTGGGCAACAGTTGATAAAATACGCAAAGATTTAGATGGGCTTGCTCGTTTGTCAGAAAAATATGGTCCCAAAACTTGCATACACAATCACTCAGGTCATTCTATGGGGCTAAATTCGTCATCGGTGATGCACCTTGTTAAAGGATTTGATCCAAAATATGTTGGTGTATTTGCTGATACGGGTCATCTTTCAATTGTTGGTGAGCCGATTGACATGGCATTGGACATTGTAAAGGAATATCTTTCTGTAATGGCATTTAAGGACCTTATGCGCCGTCCCGGAGATGGTGGTGGGCGTGTTGTTCACATGGGGGATGGTTTTGTTGACTGGAAAACAACATTAAAGACACTAAAAGCGTTGGGATTTGATGGCCCTGTAAGTTTCCATAGCGAATATAGTGGAGTGCCTGTTGAGACAGTCATCGATCTTGCACGTGTTGATGTTAGGTTCATAAAAGGGTTGTTAAAAGAAATATAGTAATTAACCAAAGATTAATAGAGAGGAAAAAATGGCGAAAAAAGACGAGGATTTTGTTCAGGAAATTACCAATAAGGACGAGGATTTTTCTAGATGGTATACTGATGTTGTCAGGAAAGCTGATTTAGCGGACTATTCATCAATCAAAGGCTGTATGGTCATAAAACCCTACGGATACGAACTCTGGGAAAATATAAAAAACAGTCTTGATAAAATGATAAAGGCTACGGGACATAAAAACGCATATTTTCCGCTGTTTGTTCCAGAGAGTCTTTTACAGAAAGAAGCAGATCACGTTGAGGGCTTTGCGCCAGAAGTTGCTTGGATCACTCATGGTGGAGATGAGGAACTTGAGGAACGCATAGCTATTAGACCAACATCAGAAGCGATCATTTGCGCCACTTATGCAGAGTGGATTCAATCATGGCGGGACCTGCCAATTTTGATAAACCAATGGGCTAATGTTGTCAGATGGGAGAAAGTTACAAGGCTGTTTTTAAGAACGAGGGAATTCTTATGGCAGGAGGGACATACTGCTCACGCTACTGCTGAGGAATGCGAAGAAGAGGCATTAAAGATACTTGGTGTATATAGGGAATTATGTGAAGATTTTCTTGCGATGCCTGTAATCGTGGGTCGTAAAAGTGAAGGACAGAAGTTCCCTGGCGCAGTTCATACATATACAGTAGAAGCATTAATGTCAAACGGATGGGCATTGCAGGCTGGAACTTCACACAATCTAGGACAGCATTTTGCAAAGGTCTTTGATATTCAATATCTCGATCAGAACCAACAACAACAATATGTCTGGCAGACATCATGGGGCGTCTCAACAAGGTTGGTTGGAGGTGTCGTTATGACACATGGCGATAATGCTGGACTCATCTTCCCGCCAAAAATTGCACCGATTCAGGCGATAATCGTGCCGATCATATTTGATAAAAGCCGAGGCGAAGTGCTTGAAAAAGTATCACAGCTTATAAGTAGCCTATCGGACACCGTTAGAGTAGAAGCTGATACAAGGGACGAATACACCCCCGGTTGGAAATATAACGAATGGGAGATGAAGGGCGTCCCAATAAGAATTGAAGTTGGTCCCAGAGATATAAAAAATGAGCAAGTTGTTATTGTTCGTAGAGATTCTAGGGAAAAGCTAATTGTTAAGGAAACAGAACTAAAAGGCATGATAGAAAAAACGCTTGCAGATATACAATCATCGCTTTTACAAAAAGCAAAGGATTTCAGAAATAGCAACACTTATGAAGTTAATAGCTTTCAGGAATTTGAAACAATAATGAAAGAAGGCAGAGGATTCATACGTGCAAACTGGTGTGGATCAGGAGAATGTGAAGACGCAATACAGGGCAAGACATCTGCAACGATAAGATGTATCCCATTTGAGGGATCAGAACCAACTGGAGATTGTATTTTCTGTAATGAGAAGGGCAAGTATAAAGCCTATTTTGCTAAGGCTTATTAATTAGATTGAAGATTCAAGATTGAAGATTGAAAGTATATTCTGATCTTTAATCTTGAATCTAATATTTTTAGATTTTAGTAGCGCTCTCGGCGTCCACCGCCGCCACCGCCACCATAATTATTACTTCTAGGTCTTCTTTGTTGTCTTTGATCTCTTTGCTCTCTGGCTTCATCAACCTTGAGTGTGCGCCCGTCAAGTTCTTTACCGTTCATTCCATCAACAGCAGATTTCGCACTATCTTCTTGAGCATACTCAATGAATCCAAAGCCTTTTGAACGACCAGATACAGAATCTTTGATAATAGCAGTAGAAACGATCTCGCCAAATTGAGAGAAGGCTTCTTCCAATTCTTCTTCACTTATATTAAAACTCAGATTGCCGATATAAAGTTTTTTCCCCATTAAAATTTACCTCTCTTGATTACATTTTGGAAAAATTCGCTTATCATTTAAAAAACCATAACATCATCTATTTCGTGTGTTCGTCCTCCCTTTTGCTTGTCGCCTTTGGCTACTATCACCTTTGCGATTGATCTTACGTTTTTTTGAGCTTGGTTTTTCATAAGCACGCCGTTTCCTTACCTCATCAATAATTCCTTCTTTATTGCAGATTGACTTGAATTTGCGGAGTGCTTTCTCAATAGGCATGTTCTTATCCACTTTAACATGAGCCAATTGATGTCCTTATCCCGTCTTATAGACGAAGTTTGAGCTAATAAACTGTCATGTATATTTTAATGAAATATATTAAAAAATATAGCCACAAGCTTGAGCAGGCTTCCAAAGAGATAGATGATTTGGTGATGCAAAAGAGGAAAATTCGGTAAGATATTTCTGATCTGCAAAGTTGCCAGTTTCGCAACCAATTTTCTATATTATTGCCTGAACTGCTTTTCCTAATTTATTATAATGTATATAAATTATTTTGTCAACAATATTCCATTTTGAATCACCATTAGTTTTTATATTGTGCAGATATTACAATGATTTGAATAAAAGATATGTATGAAATTATTGAAAATAGATAAAAAAGTAGCATATCCTATTTTTTGAGACAAAAACAATATTGGAGGATATGCTGTGAATAAAATTCGATATAAAATTGACAATTTGGTCTATTATTGCTAGAATATAGCTATTCATAGAGTCAAAGAGATAATGGAATATCAAATATAAATTTTGAAAATACTCGGAGTAATATCAATTATAACATTAATTTAATTATAATAACAATGAAGGAGAAAACAATAGAAACTTCACAAAACAAAAAAATAATAAAAAGAACTCTTGGGTTTACATGGCGTTCTCTATTACTCGGTTGTATATTGATACCGATAAATAGCTATTGGGTTACTGTAATCGAAGTCCGCTATTATGCTCTTGATGGATCATGTTTGCCATTGTTTGTTACACCTGTATTTATGCTTTTCATGGTAACATTCATTAATTTTTTTTATGGCAGGAAATGGGCAAAATCAGCATTAACACAAGGGGAATTGCTAACCATATATATAATGGTTGTCGTATCAGAGACCCTTTCTGGACATGATACTTTGCAAAATATGTTTGGCACAATTGTTCACCCTTTCTGGTTTGCAACACCCGAAAATGAATGGTCTGACCTATTTTTCAGATATATTCCCAAATGGCTTACAATAACAGATAAAACAATCCTTGAGGGCTTCTATGGAGGAGAGTCCAGCATATACAATATGAAGACTTTTAAGCCTTGGATAGTGCCTCTTGCAATGTGGGGGATTTTCTTTTTTGCGATTATAATGACCTTGATGTTTATGTCTGTTATTATAAGAAAAAGATGGACTCATGAAGAAAAGCTTGCTTTCCCAATAATTCAGCTTCCACTTGGAATGACAGCCCAACGTGACGGCAAATTAGAGTTTTTCACAAATAAGACAATGTGGATAGGATTCGCCCTTGCTGGAACAATCACAATAATAAATGGTTTGCATGTGATATTTCCAGCAGTTCCATATATAAGTTGGGTAAAACAATACGATATTGGGCATTATTTTACAGAAAAGCCTTGGAATGCACTTACAGGCACAAGAATATCAATGTATCCATTTGCAATAGGTCTAGCTTTCTTTTTGCCACTTGACCTATCTTTTTCCTGTTGGTTTTTCTTTGTAATTAGATTGCTTGAGAGAGTGCTTGGTAGTGTTTTGGGGTTAAGAGATTCTCGTTTTCCATATTTTAATGAACAAGCCGCTGGGGCATGGATAGCATTATCCCTTGTTGCATTATGGGTAACAAGAAGGCATATTCTTGATGTGCTAAAAAGACTTGTTGGGCTTGCAAAAGAAGTTGATGACTCAAACGAGCCTGTATCATATCGCTGGTCAGTGATAGGCTTATTAATAAGTATGGTCTTTATTGCAGGTTTTTGCCACATGGCAGGGATGAGTTTCCCAGTTATATTTGGTTTTTTTGTGATATTTTTCTTATTGTCAATTGCAATGGCAAGAGTTCGCGCAGAATTCGGAGCGCCACATGAGATATATTTCGTTAATCCACACGATATGCTTGCTTCGATTGTTGGGACAAGGAGAATGAGTCCACCAAACTTGACCATGATGTCAATGTTTTATTGGTTCAATCGCTGTAACCGTAACCATCCTATGCCGAACCATATAGAAGCATTCAAAATGGCTGAATCAGCAAGAATGAGCAATAGCAAGCTAATGATTGCGATGATTATAGCAACTTTTGTCGGCTTCATTGCGACTTATTGGGCAAATCTGGATATAACCTATCGCTATGGAGGAAACTCCGCCGCTGGTGGATTCAAGTCATGGCTTGGTTGGGAGGCATTTAACAGACTACAACGATGGCTAGTTAATCCTACTCTTACCGATTGGACTGGCGTTTCTGTAATGGGTGTAGGATTGCTTAGCATCTTTGCAATGACATTTTTAAGGATGCGTTTTTTCTGGTGGCCTTTGCATCCAGCAGGATATGCCCTTGCGGTCAGTTTTGCTATGGATTATTTTTGGTTTGCGTTTTTCATAAGTTGGCTTATAAAATATATAATATTAAAACAAGGTGGTATGGGAATGCACCGAAAAGCTACACCTTTCTTCCTTGGGCTTATTCTTGGTGATTATGTTATTGGTAGTATATGGGCAATCATAGGTCCTGCTATGGGGATTGTAAATTATAAGATATTTATATAATTCTTTACTTTTACACTTCTTATATTAAACAAATATAAATTTAATAAAATTTTTCATTTGAAATGGCATCTCATATATTTTTCTGCTAGATGAGCATCATAGTTGATTGTAGATGACATTATGCAAAGAGATAGGGCAGATTATCAATTTTAATCTTTGAAATTGGATCGTGTTGACGAGATTATTTAGTAATGTTATAATCGAGATGTAATTTTATTGTGTATAAATGTTATAAGTTTTTCATCTTATGTAGGATGTTGAGTATGCAATGCGTAATGAGTAAAACGTAATAAGTATTTACATATTACGATATAAATCAACAAAAATCTGCTAAATTTGTGTTCTATTTTATTTCACTGAAAATTAGGAGAATCCAAATGGCAAAGAAATTAAAACTAGCAATTATTGGGTGTGGTGGTATGTCACATGGTCATCTTGACGGCTATATTAAAATAAAGCAAGGAGAGCCAAATAAGTTTGAGTTCGCGGCAATGTGTGATCCTGTAATAGAACGAGCTCAGGCATTTGCAAATGAAGCAGGAAAAGTTCAGGATTTCATCCCAAAAGTTTACACTGATGTCGGAACAATGCTAAAAAATGAAGACCTTGATGCAGCGGATATTTGCTCAAGGCATTGTGATCATCATGTTAACGCGATTGACTGCTTGAATAAAGGTGTAAATATAATGACTGAAAAGCCGTTTGGTGTAACAATAAAAGCAAGTAAAGCCATTATTGAAGCAGCAAAAAAGAACGGAAAAATCTGTGCAACTGCCGAAAATATACGCCGTGGACCCAGCCAAAGAACTGCATATTGGATGTTTAATGAGTCCAAGCTCATCGGTGATCCAAGAATGTTTTTCTCACAAATGGCTCAATGGAGAGGATTAGAACCCGGCGGATGGCATTGGAGGCTCGATCTTATGATGGGTGGCGGTGGTATGGTAATGGATTCTGGCGCGCATTTCTGCGATACTATCCGCTATCTGTTTGGTGATGTTGACACAGTTTATGCAAGGGTCGAACAATTAGAGCAAAGAAAAACCAATAAAAATGGCAAAATTATAAAAGATTGGCAAGAAGATACATGGGTTGCAACAATAAACTTCAAAAATGGCGTTATTGGAACATGGACAGTTACTTGGTCAGCCCCGGGTCAGGGTTTCAGCCATGTTTTCTATTATGGAACAGAAGGCTCTTTGCAAGATCATGATGTATTTCACGGTCCTTGGGGCAATGCAGAATTGACACTAAAAGACGGAACAAAGAAGCCATTCGAGGAAATTATAAAGGAATATATGGCAACGTTGTCAGATGACGAGAAAAATCGCTTATTTCCGCTTGGTTTCACAAATGGTGTTTATATAGAATGTTATGATTTCTTAGATGCGATCCAAAATGGACGTGAACCCGAAGTTACTGGCGAAGTCGGCATGAGGGCAAAGGCGATTTGTGAATCAATATATGAATCAGCATATTGCGGTCAGGCAGTCAAATATGACGATGTTCTAAGTGGAAAAATAAATGCCTATCAATCACAAATTGATAACTTTTGGGGACTTTGGTAAGATATTCTTTTTGGTGCAGGATATTCCTGCACCAACTTAATGCCCATTATTTAATTATAAGAGAAATTGAATTAAGACCATTTAAGGCTAAGATACCTTTCTCCTCTATCTGGAAGAATTGTTACAATCGTTTTTAACTTTTCAGATTCTTCTGCCAGCTTTATTGAGGCGAGAACATTTGCCCCAGATGATATTCCAACCATTAGCCCTTCTTCTCTCGCAATTTTTGTCATCATATTAATCGCATCATCGGTTTTTATTGCGATCACCTGATCAATCATATCCATTTTTACTAAGTCAGGGATAAATCCCTCACCGATGCCTTGAATATTATGTATTCTTGGTTCTCCACCACTCATAACTGCTGATTCAGCAGGCTCAACAGCTATAATCTGTATATGAGGATGGACTTTTTTTAGTGCAAGTGCAACACCCATAAGTGTTCCACCAGTTCCAACACCTGCAACAAAAGCATCTATTTTGCCTTTATATTGTTCAAGGATACTTTTACCTGTAATCTCCTTATGAGCAATAATATTATCAGGATTCCCAAATTGATCTGGTAACCAAGCATCCGGATATTTTCTTGCCAATTCTCTAAATCTTCTGATAGCCCCTTTCATGTCATCTTCTGCAGGAGTAAGGACGATTTCTGCCCCAAATGCTTCCATCATTTTTCTTCTCTCTATGCTCATGTGTTCAGGCATAACCGCAGTAAATTCATATCCTCTTATAGCAGAGATCATTGAAAAAGCTATACCAGTATTACCAGTCGTTACTTCTATAATTTTTGTCCCACGTTTAAGAATACCCTTTGATTCTGCCTGACATACCATATAAAAAGCCATTACATCTTTAACGCTTCCACTAGGATTAAAGACCTCTGACTTGGCAAGTATCTTACATTTTGTTTTATTTATTCGTGGTAATTCTACTAATGCTCCTCTGCCAATTTGATTCAATACATCTCCGCAAAATATATTTTCCAAGTGATTAGTTTCCTCCATCGACTATATAAGATTTACTCTTGATAATTCTGATATTAGCTCATCTTGAGTAACATTTTATATTAAAATCCTCTCTGCTTATCGATCTGGTTGCGCAAAGGAAATTCATTATTAAGAAATCTTTTCAAATTCTCATCAAATATTTCAATTATATGTTTGCTCTCGAACTGAGTTCCGCCGGCAATATGTGGCGTAATTAAAAGATTCTCTATATCCCATAAATCGCTATCGGGTGGCAATGGCTCAGGTTCCATAACATCAAGCGCCGCACAAGCTAATCTATTTTCTTTTAAAGCTTTAGCAAGAGCATTCTGATCAATAATCCCGCCTCTCGATATACCTATAAGCATAGCTGTTGGCTTCATCATGGCGATCTCTTTTTCACCGATTAATCTAATTGTTCCTTGCGTTTTGGGAACTGTAACAACAATATAATCGGATTTCTTTAGCAGGTTATCAAGCCCTTCCATTCCACATAATTCACATACACAATCAGGTTTCTCAACTGCCTGAACATCAACAGCAATGACATTCATATCAAAAGCATAGGCTCTTTTTGCTATGGCACATCCGATCTTTCCCAAACCAATAATCCCCATTGTGCTACCTGTAAGCTCGACCATCTTACTGCGAATCTCACTTACAGACCACTTATGCTCTAATTGTCTTTTTATGCTATGCCTGATTCCTCGTGTAAATGCCAATATCATACCCATTGTGCTTTCAGCCAAACAGGAAGCATGAGTTCCCCTTGCGCTTGTTAGTATAACATCGCTATTTGCAAGTTCTTTTATTGATATATAAGAATCTATTCCAGTGCTAGGCGATTGTATCCACTTCAGCTTTTCTGCTTTTAAGAAAAGGTCTCTTGTTATCCAGCCCATAAATATATCGGTATCTTTAATTTGTTCTGCCAGATCTTCACTTTTGGGGCAATAGACAAATTCACATTGTGGATATTTTTTCTCAAGTTCAGGAATTGATTTTTCAAGACCCATAGGGTTTAAGGTTATTAAAATCTTCATTATTTACTCCTAATATATCATTTTTATTTGAGAAAGTCTTTTATTTTAACTATAAAGGATTTAAAATTACAGCATCTCTGCAAATTAGTAAATCCTTATTAGATTCAACATTTCACGATCAAGTTTATGCCCGTTAAAATCTTCATATTCAATATCTTTTCGGTTGCTGTCTAATATTCCAAATGATCCTCTAAAATTCCACATTGCCCATCCCCAGTTGGCTTCTTTCCATAGTTCAAGTTGATCTTTCATCCAAGCAAGCACTACCTTATGAGGGGTATGTTGAAATGCTCCCCATTCTCCTACATGTATCCCTACGCCTTTGCTTTCAAGAAGCTTCCATGGTGCTATTCTATCTTTTTTTAGCCATTCTTTATCTAGCTTCTCATAGCCACGAATCAATGGCCATGTTGGTTCTTGCCAATTTTGCGAATTGACCCAAGATGCTTTGTAGTGGCTAATCTCCATCGGATCATAACCTCTTGTGCTTTGACCGACATCCAGATCAATAATCCCATAAACAGGGTCTCTCCCCCAACTAAGTCCATCTGCAATGATAAGCCTGTTAGTATCTTCATTGCGGATTGCCTCAACAAGCCTTTTTACAACATGAACATATGTTTCTTCTGGAATACGCGCAGGCTCATTGAGTAAATCAAAGCTGACTTGCTCATTTGGTATGCCTTTATATCGTTTTGCGAAATGCGCCCAATGAAATGCACAGGCATCAAGGGCTTTTTCATCTTTCCAAAGGCTTAATGGTTCTTCTGGTGGATTAACACAATATCCGGGCGCACGGTGAAAGTTTATATTAACATGGACTTTGTATTTTTGACCAAATTCAATAGCCTGATCAATCTCTTTCAGAACGTTCTCTTTGAGATTAAGCCAATCATTAACGTCTGCCCAGCAACGATAAGATAATGGCAAACGCACAAAATCAAATCCCCATTCCGAAATCCATTTAAAATCTGATTCTACAAATGGTGAATTACGTTCACCAGTGAATTTTTCCAATAAATTAAAGCCACGCCATCTTGGTAGATGTGATGCAGAAACTTCATTATTTGTATTGGGATTCATAATAAAATCTCCTTTTTTTATTTTCAGTGATTATTATTCGAAGTATATCGAATAGTAGATCATAAATCAAGCGTATTATAAATAGTTTCGTCTTACATTTCCAGCGTTTTTGTGTTATAATACATTGATATTTACAAATTCTAATCCATATAAATTATAAATGTCAATAAAAAATAAGATTTTTGAGGTATTACAGATGAAACATGTTTTCATACCATCTATTATTCTTATAACTATCTCTTTTTTCTTTTTTAGTTGTGGAGAAGGCGAATTTAATGAAGATGAACTTAATAAAAGCGGTAATTATATAATTTTTGATAGGTCTATAAAATGGTCACCTGATAGCAAAATGATTGCTTTGATTCAGAATAATTCTTTGGTGGTAAAAGATGTCATAACAGGAAACGCAAGGGCATTAACAGGAACGGGATATTATGATGACCCATCTTGGTCGCCTGATAGCCAAAAGATTGTTTACATGTCTGCATCTAGAGATTTAAAGGCGGATTTATGGATAAAAAGTGCTGATGGAAAAGATATTGCTAAGATATTTGTTTCTAGTCTTGCAGCAGATTCCCACCCTCGTTGGTCGCCTGATGGAAAATGGATTTTGTTTCATTCATATAGAGATAGAGATATTGCTATATGGATTAAGAATTCAGAATTTACAGGCGAACAAGAAATGAAAATTACTAACGATTCAGCCATAGATCAAAATGCTGAATGGTCGCCTGATGGCAAAAAAATTGCTTTTGAGTCAAAAAGAACAGGTAATTTTGATATATGGATAGCTGAATTAAATAACCCATCTAATCTAACTCAGATAACAAATGAATCATCTGCGGATACGCTTCCCCTATGGTCGCCTGATGGAAGCAAAATCGCTTTTAAGTCAGATCGCTTTGGTATTTATGGTATATGGGTAAAAAATGCAGATGGTTCAGGAGATACCATACACATAAGTCAAGGTTTTGATGACGGAGATGATCATGATTGGTCGCCTAATAATAAGTATATCGCTTTTGTTGCAAATGAAACAGTCTATGTCAGGAATGCAGATGGGACAGGCGATCCTATTGAGATTGGCAAAGGACTAGAACCCAAATGGTCACCAGATGGAACAAAGATGGCTTATGTCGCTTTTGAGTCAAATAGATATACTATGAAAATCATCGATCTGCCAGAGCATCTTAAATAATTGTGAATTAATGTTATATTTTTAGAAATTCCTCAACCTGCTTTTTACTTGGTAGAGATGGTATCGCACCCATTTTTGTGCAGGTCAATGCCCCTACAGCATTGGCAAATATTAGTGCATCCTCAACTATTTCTTTATCAATTTTTGCTAATGATCCAGATTTCTCATATTCGGGCAACAATTTTGTAATCATGCCCGCCATGAAGCCATCGCCTGCGCCTATTGTTTCTGCAACCTTAATTTTGTATGCTGGAAGCTTGATTACATAATCACCATTCGTTACGATAGCGCCCTTCTCACCCATACTGATAGCCAGAAGTTCAACACCTTTATCTAAAACAGCCTTTATACCTGATTCCATATCTTTATGTCCTGTTGCAACTTCCCATTCTTCTTCGCTAATTTTGGCAAGATGACAATACTTAAAAGAATCCTGTATCACTTCCTTTGCCCGCTCAGCACTCTGCCATAATGTAGGTCGATAGTTTGGATCATAAGAGATCATTAACTTTTTGTCTTTGGCAGTTTGTAACGCTTTTCTTTGTGCGGATGCACAAGGCTCATCAATGAACGTTATTGATCCATAATGAAAGCACCTAGTTCCGTCAAATATCGCATCTGTGATTTCTGTTTCATTGAGCATCATATCTGCACCCGGATTTCTATAAAAGCATAAATCTTTCCTTCCGTCATCCCATACAGCGACAAAGACTATCGTTGTCCTTGCATCCTTATCAACAAACAGGCACGAAGTATCAACACCTTCATTCTGAAGTGTTTCGCGTAGAAATATACCAAATGGATCATCCCCGACTTTTCCGACAAACCTTGATTGCAAGCCCAATTTTTGCAATGCCACTGCCACATTAGCAGGCGCTCCGCCGGGTGCTTTCATGAATCCAGCCGAATGAACAAGACTCACATTGCTTGAAGTTGAAACAAAGTCAATCAAAAGCTCTCCCATGCAAACCACATCAGCCATTTTGTTCCCTTTCTATATCATAAAGGCATTAAAGGATAATTTCCATATTCTACAACAGCATTATAAAAAGCGTCAATATGTTCTTTTGGAAAAGGCATCCCTTGATCGGGACAGCAGAAATATCCACCGTTCTGCCCTAACTGCCACATGCGTCTGCGGACTTCCTCAACAATCTTTTCTACGGGACCGTCCATAATCACTGCGGAACTGACTCCACCCTGTAATGTCATGCGTCCATTTGTAATAGTGCGTATATGATCAAGATTATTCGCTGTGGCCTGTATTGGATTCAGCACGTCAACGCCCAAGTCCATAAATGTCTCAATTACAGACTCAATATTTCCACATGAATGAAAGCCGATTAAGACGTTTCTTTCTTTATAAAAATTAAACAGCCTTTTATATTCAGGGACAAGGAACTCATTAAGCACTTTCGGACCCAACAAAGCCCCTATTTGCGTCCCAAGATCGTCACCAAGACTTGCAAACTCTATCCCTAGCTTGATATAATGCTGTGCGATACCCATTTGAAAATCCATTATCCTATGCAGGACATCCCTTGCAAATTCTGGCTCAGTAAGGAAATACATGCTCATATTTTCCATACCAACAAGCATATAGGCTTTTTCCCAAAGCGTATCTCTATGACTACCACCAAGAAAAGAATCTTCGCCTTTGAAGCTTTCAGCCATCTCATATATTTTTTTGCAGATACGCTCATCATTCGGATCGGGGAATTGGTAACCTTTCAGGCTTTTAATCTCTGCAAGCGGACAGCCCTTCGGCAATCCCATAACGCCATCATGTATCTTGTGCCATTCTGTTCCCCATATATCAAGCCAAGTTGTTCCAACTGGGCTACCATCACCGCTATTGCTATCAAATCCTTCGTGATTACAACCATGATAGCATAATGTATAGACAGGAGGACCTGTGGTTATTCGCTCTGGATTATCAAATTTAATTATTCTCAATGCGTTTTCTTTTGCGTTCACTTTTTTACCTCTTTTCGTTTATGATCTTTAAGTTTTCCCCCCCAAATATACCAAACTAGAATATTCTTTCTGGAATTATTATTAAAGCAAAGAACTGTGGTTTTATTAGACAATTTATCATTTTCAAGCTATTATAAAAAATAAGCACTATAATTAATTTGGTGAATCACTAACTCAAAACAGAGATAAAATAATTAATCCACTTTGAAAATGAGTACCACTTTATCCAGTTATTATTTATTATCGATACCTTAAACAAAAAATTTACAATGAAACTCGCTAAAAAGCTATTAAGGATATATCACTACATCTTCATTTTACAAAATTTTTTGGCAAAATCAACAAAAATACATTACCATCATAAAAATAACACAGGTAATGTTTCATTATATCTATATAGCTTAATTAGTAAGCCAAACTCCCTTCTTGACATCATAGACATTTAATAGTAAATTATAAATGTCAGCTTTAATAATATTATGAAAGTCATCTTATCTGCGTTTAATTCGTTACAATATCTTGAGAATCAAAAAATGGCAATGCAATAATAATGACTCTCAAAGAGTATTATAGATGAGAAAAAAGGTAACATATAAAATATATCTCTTATTTGCAGTTTTCATTATAATATCATTAATGGGATGCGTAAAGCAAAATATCGGTGAGGGTCAAATTCTTGCTAAAAGTTCATTGGGATACGAAACAGACGAATTCATAAATCTAATCAAATTCCATGAAAAAGACATATCCGACTGGAAATTAGCTTCTCCGATAAGAATATATGATAAAAATAATGTATTCGATTATATCGATGGTGCAGCAGAATTATATTTTGCCTATGATTTTTCCAAGGTCGTTACCGCTGAATATCAAAACGGTCAAACATCAATATTAGTTGATGTCTATGATATGGTTAATTCTGAAAATGCTTTTGGAATTTACAGCCTTAACAGATATAATGGTGTGAAATATGTTAGTATAGGAAACGAGGGCATACTTGAAGATGCGACTATTGAATTTTGGAAAGGGCAATACTATTGCAAAGTTTATTCTTTTAACCAATCTGAAGAATATCAAAAAATCGTTATGGATATTGGTAGTAAGATAGCATCAAGAATACAAGATTTTGGTAAGGAACCTGATTTAATAAAAAAACTTCCACAGGAAGGATTAATACCCAAAACAGAACAATTCTTTACAAGAAAACTAGGGCTTGATAATGTATATTTTATTTCTGATGAAAATGTGTTAGAATTGGATGGACAGACAAAAGGAATTGTTGCTGAATATCAATTGAATGATAAAGCATTTCATATATTTATAGTTGAATATTCGTCTCCGGAAAAGGCAATATCAGCTTTTGATGGATATTCAAAATATCTAAGTAAAAAAGGTGAAATAAACGAAAAAAAAGTGTATAAAGTGGAAAATAGATTCACTTACATTAAATTAGATGATAATATTATATCAGGATTTTGGGATATTGAGTCTGAAGAACTAGCAAGTATAGCGTTGAATTTTTTAAGATAATTAGAGATCTATGAAAACAGCTTATTTTATGCTAGTAAAAGAAGGTGAGCGTAAATGTCGGATAAAATAACAAGACGGGATTTTATAAAGGGACTAGCTGTAACAGGGACAGGGTTATATTTACTTAATTCTGAATTAACATTTGCTCAAACTGGCGCTGTCCAATTAGCAGTTGCTCAGGGACCGCTCAAAATTGATCCCGAAGCAATTAAACACACTACTAAACAAGCAATAACGATGCTTGGAGGAATGGGCAAATTTGTATCTAAAAATGATAGGGTTTTGATAAAACCCAATATCGCTTGGAATAGAACTCCGGAACAATCTGCAAATACTAATCCCTATGTTGTTGAGGCTGTCGTTGAGATGTGTGTTGAAGCAGGGGCAAAAAAGGTGAAAGTTCTTGATAATACCATAAATCCAGCGCAGATCACTTATGAACGAAGCGGAATAAAATCTGCCGTTGAACGTGCAAAGGGTTCTCTCGAATTTGTTGATGAACGAAAATTCAAAGAGAAATCGATCCCTATGGGACAAGAACTAAAATCATGGGTGATCTATCAAGAAGCATTAGATTCTGATGTCCTTATAAACATGCCAATAGCCAAACATCACTCGCTTACAAAACTTACGCTAGGGCTAAAAAATAATATGGGCTTAGTTAAAAGCAGGGAGGAACTTCATAAACGAATTGAGCAGAAACTCGCCGATCTTGCCACAGTAATCAAGCCGAATCTTACTATCATGGACGCATACAGAGTATTAACAGCAAACGGACCAAATGGCGGAACTCCAAAGGATGTCAAAATTGTTGGTCAGATTATCGCTGGTGTTGATCCTGTCGCTGTGGATTCTTATTCCGCAACTTTATTCGGCTTAAAAGGCGAAGATATTGGCTATATAAAGAACGCAAATCTGATGGGTCTTGGTGAAATTAATCTCAGCAAGATTAGAATACAGAATATAAAAATCTCATGACAATAATATACAAAAGGCGATTCAAATGCTAATATTTATTCGGCGCACTGTGCAGATACTGTTCTTGTTATTCTTTCTTTTTCTTTTATTACGCACAGTGTTTCCGGCCGATTTTATCATACCCGTTGATTTATTTTTAAGGCTTGATCCGCTTTCTGCGATAGGAACAATGCTTGCATCTCGTTCGCTTATCGCAAAATTTTCTTATTCTATAATACTCGTTGTTTTAACTTTGCTGATTGGAAGATTCTTTTGCGGATGGGTTTGTCCATTAGGGACGACTATTGATATATCCGATCATCTATTCTTTAAGCATCTTAAACGCCCAAAGATTCAGCCTAGCCCAAAATTACGCAATTTTAAGTATTATATTTTAGTGCTGTTCATTGTGGGAGCAATATTCAGCCTGCAACTGATATGGCTTGCTGATCCGATAAGCATTGTAACTAGGAGCTATGAGACCGCATTATATCCATATTTCAGCTATGCAACTCGATCAACTTTTGATACATTATATCATATAAAGGGCGTTAATAAAGTATCAGAAACGATATATAGTCTTTTGCTCAATAGAGTTATCCCGCTTCAGCAACCTTTTACAAGATTAAATATCTTATTTTTTGGCATTTTTGCTATTATAATTGCTTTAGGCATATTACAAAAAAGGTTTTGGTGCAGGAATCTCTGTCCACTAGGTGCTTTGCTAGGTTTACTCTCGAAGTTTAGCTTATTAAGACGAACCGTCAGCGAAAAATGCACAAATTGCGGAAGATGTCAGCGCCTATGCGGGCTTAATGCAATTCCACAGGATCCAAAGCAGTATTGGCAACAGGAATGTTCACAATGTATGACATGCGTTGATGTCTGTCCTGCTAATGCAATTAGCTTTAAGATAAAACTGCCATTTGCAGATGGACACGAGAAGGCAAAACTTGATTTTGGCAAACGTTCATTTATTGCATCTGCAATCACCGGCATTGTAGTTGTGCCTCTTTTGAAACTCAACTACAAAAGGCAAAAGATGGACGAAACTGTTATACGTCCTCCGGGCGCTTTGCCTGAAGAGCAGTTTCTTGATAGGTGTATACGTTGTGGAAAGTGCATGAAAGTATGTCCAACTAATGGATTACAGCCGACATTTCTTGAGGCAGGCGTTGAGGGAATTGGAACTCCTATGCTTGTGCCAAGAGTCGGACATTGCGAATATGTCTGCGTTTCATGCACAAGAGTTTGTCCCACAAATGCGATAACTGAATTGAATGAGGTTGAAAAGAAAAGTATTAAGATTGGAACTGCTAGAATTGATACTACAAGGTGCATCCCATATAGCGAATATGAGGATTGCCTTGTTTGTGAGGAACAATGCCCTATCCCTACCAAAGCGATTAAATTTGAGGTTAGGGATATTGTCACGTTTAATGGTAATGTTCGCAGAATAAAATTTCCCGTTGTTTTAAAGGACAAGTGCATCGGTTGTGGGGCTTGTGAAAACAAATGCCCTGTAAAGCCTCAATCAGCAATAATCGTTACTTCACAGGTCCCGGGCAAAAAATGGAATGGTGGTATAAATTACGCTTCTGATGTTTCCAAGATGGAAGAACCAAGTCCTTTAAACATTGAAAAATGAAAATAACAGTCCAGATATAAACACTATTGTTTAATAAAATTTTTTGAAAATCTCTCTAAATCTCTTTTTTATAAATGGAGACTCTCAAGGTTCATTTCATACCAAAAGTAACGTCGCAAGTTTTAAATGAAAATGATAATTTATTTTTGGAACAAAATTGCAGTTTTTTTTATCAAATAATATGAAAATGCCAAAATAACTTGACTAATTAATAGATAAATGGTAGTATTCATATTAGATAAATATACAATCAAGAGGGGAGCAAAATTCTTTACCTTAAAGGTTAGATTCCAACGAGATTACAATATTATAAATATTAATTCCAATTAGATGTTACAATTACAATATTGATAATGACGGTGGAGTGCAACCAAAATATAATGTATATTGTTGAATGCTAGCCTATATTTTTGACGAATAACATTTATAGGAATAAAAATAATGGAAGATATTTTGCTGAGATGTTTAGATTGCGGAGAAGTTTTTTGCCCAACAAATTATGATAAGTATCCTTCATTTAGCTATGATGAATCGGATATTTCAATTCAAGAGAGAGATGACCTTACTGACTTTAATTTAACCCATAAAGACCATACCATTGTAGAGTTAAAAATATTAAAAGATTCTTATTGCAGTGTTTATCCTTTCCTTGAGCCTATTAGAGAAGATTTTATTAAGGCTACTGATGGAGAAGATATATTTACTATAAGGCGTTGGAGAGATAACATAAATCAACCTCTAAAATATGAAATAATAGACTTTGAAATTGTTTATAATGAACCAAAACTTGATATACAATCGAAAGATATTAAAAGGCAGATGATCTATGATTCTGATATATATAAATTCGATGAGAAAATAATTGGAATTATAATTAATCTTTATAAACAATTTGTATCTCAAATTGATCTTGATAATATATTAGAGTGCGGTTTTTCTATGAATAATCCTATGGTTTCCTATGGAAAACTGGATGATAATAGCAAGGAAGATTTTCTTTGTCTTTGCCGATCTGAGATTGGCGAAAAACATACATTAATGCTTGAAAAGTTTATTGATGATAATTCTGAATATGATGATGTAATGAACATTCAGATAACAAGCTCTTTTAGATTAGAGCCTTTATCTGATTTATGCTATGTATTAAATTAATAGGGGTATAATAGTAAAATCTTATGTCAACAAATAGCATTTTAGTCAATTTCAATGGTTGTCCATCTTCTCTTGATTCATTAATGCCTGACAATGGACTAGCTAATCTTGCAGGAAGCTTATTAGAATCAGGACATCATACAATTATAATGGATTTTTGCACGGTTAATATAATAAGGAGGATGATACCTGAGGAATTACAGATAGATTTAGAAGAAATCTATAATGAATCCATCAAAGTCTTGGTTTCCGGCGGACAATTTACAAAATCAATGCTTGATCATCTTATCGATTTGGATAAAAGATTAGAACAAAGCAAATCTTTGGAATTGCCTAAGATCGCAGAAGAAATTATAAATCAGGCCTTAAATATAGATGCTGATTTCATTGGATTTAAATTGTGGACAGGAGAAGGATTTGAGGGATCTGTAAAAATAGCCGAAATAATAAGGAGTAGATTGCCCGCAGTTAAGATAATTGCAGGTGGACCTCATGTCGATTGGTTTATGGAAAATATATTTGATTATACAGATATATTTGACATTCTTGTCTATGGTGAAGGCGAAGAGGTAATAAAACTTATTGCAAATTATGTTAATGGTAATCAGAGTTTGGATGAAATACCAAATATTATATATAAAAGGAATGGAAATATATACAAAACAAAAAAACAGATATTACCTGATCTCAATATATTAGCTGACCCTATTTATGATGAGAAAATTTATCCTGCTATTGTTGGAGATCAAAAAATCAAATTCATCATGATTGATGAAAGCAGAGGCTGTCCAAATCAGTGTTATTTTTGTATTCATCCGCAAAAAAGTGGAAATAAATGGCGAATTCGTAATTATGAAAGAGTAGTTAATCTTATTGAAAAACTTAGTAAAGATTTAGACACAAGTATATTCAGGTTGTCTGGCTCAAATACCCCTTCTGACTTGAGAAGAGATATAGCCAATGAATTAATAAAAAGAAACTTGGGCATTTCTTATGCTGGATTTGGTCATGTCAGAAGTGAAGAAGATTATGAACTTTTACGCTTATCTGGCTGTGTGTCTCTAGCTTTTGGCGTAGAGTCGGGTAGCCAAAAAATACTGGACCAAGATATAAATAAGAGGGTAAAAGTAGAGCAGATAATCAGAGCATTGACAGGCTGTAAGAGTGCAGGAATTCTTGCGGTTGCAAGTATTATCGCCCCTTGCCCACATGATACAGAGGAAACATTAAAAGAAACTTTGGACTTGCTGATACAGACTAGACCAGATGCTGTAACTATACAATTACCCGGACTTATACCTAATGCCTTTTGGTATGAACATAAAGAACAATTTGGTTTTGAGCTTGATGCTGACTGTATGACAAGATCGATGTTATATAAGATAAAACTGCTTCTTCCACCGATGATGTGGGAGAAATTACCATACAAAATAAATGGAAAATCAAGCCATGAGTTAACAAAAATGGCACAAAATTTGAGTTTTGAATTGGAGAAACATGGGATATTAACTGGAATTGGAGATTTCCTTTTATTAATTAGTAATTCAATGAAGATTCCTGCATTGGACATGAGGAATATTAACAGGAAGATGTTTTTTACAGGAGATTTTAATACAATACAAAGTATGGTATTATCTTTCAATAACCTAATAAAACGGCTTAATAGGGGGTAGCCGGAGGGGGGACTTGAATAGAAAAAGGGCAGTATTGACAGGAATAGGGGCAATAGCCCCTAATGCTTTGGGCAAGAAGCATTTCTGGCAAGCACTAAAAGAAGGAAAATCTGGGATTAAAAGGATCACAAGATTTGATGTGAGTTCATATCCTACTCAGATCGCTGGGCAGATTAGTGACTTTGATCCTCTAGATTATAACATATCACCAAAAGAATCACGAAAGCTTTCACTTGCGACACAATTCGCTTTATCTGCTGCTCAGATGGCAATTGATGATGCTGATATTCAGAAAGTCGATCTGGAAAAAGCGGGTGTGTTATTAGGTGTAAGCGGTAGTGCAACAGACATAATAGAATCTCAACATGGCGCATTCATGACAAAGGGATTATCTAGGATGAGTCCATCTGGGATTGTTTCAATTATACCCAGTGCTTCTGCAAATAGTGTATCAATAAAATATAAATGTAAAGGCACTGTTATAACAATATCAAATAGCTGTGCTGCTGGAATGGACGCTTTAGGGTACGCATTTCGTAGTATATCGCTTGGTGAAGATGATATAATTATAGCTGGTGGAACAGAATCTCAAATTACACCTTTTGGGCTTGCTCTGTTTACAGGACCGAGATTTATGTCCACAAGAAATGATGATCCAGAAAAGGCAAGCAGGCCTTTCGATAAAGATAGAGATGGCGGAGTGCTTTCCGAAGGTGCTGGTGTTTTCATTTTTGAGGAACTAAATCATGCACTTGACAGAGGAGCGCATATTTATGCAGAAGTTGTCGGATATGCTAGTAAAGCCGATGGTGCTGCACATTCTAGCCCGGAAACACTGGATACAGGAATTAGAAGGTCGATGTTTCTTGCGATAATAGATTCTGGTCTTGATCCTGAAGATATTGGTTATATATGCGCACATGGTCCGTCTGATGATTTTGATAGGATTGAGTCAATAGCTATAAAAAATGTATTAGGGGACCATGCTTATAAAATACCTGTTAGTTCGATAAAATCTATGATTGGTAATCCACTTTCGGCGGCAGGTGCTTTACAGCTTGCTGCATCTGTTATGGTATTAGAAGATGGGATTATTCCACCTACTATTAATCACGAAATACCAGATATTGATTGTGATTTGGATTATGTTCCACAAAAAGCAAGGGAAGATTCTAATATTAATGCTATTTTAATAAACTCTCATGGGTTTGGCGGTGTCAATTCCAGCTTGGTTATAAAAAGATACAATGACAATTGATGTAAATAGATTACTACTAGTCCTAATTATACTTACTACATTTAGTGTCGGTATATATGTCCAGCTAAAAGATAGGCGTAACGCTATTAATACGTCTTTCAACGTAATGGCAATGACAATTGTAGTATGGACTTTTTGTATTTTCATGATTTTGACATTGTGGAGATACACCAATCCGATAATTTGGGTTAGAGCTTCTTATTCAGTAGGAACATTGATGACTACGAGTTTTACCATATTTTCTCTGATATTTAGTTATGGAAAACTTCGTCCTGTAAAGAAATTCATGGCGGTCTTGATTCCTTTATGTATTTTTTTAGCAATATTTTCCATGACTAATTATTCTGTGGTAAGTATTGATTATGAAGACGGAAAAATAAAAAATGTTGTATATGGTATTGGAAACATAATTTGGGCAATATTCGTCATTTCTTGCCTTATAATGATTCAATACTTTCTGATAAGTAAATGGAGAAAAGGTAACGGAATTGAGCGACTAAAAATAAAATATATGTATCTCGGTGTTGCCATAGCAACAACATGTATGTTGTTGACAAATATAACGCTTCCATTTTTGGGATTTGAGAAAGCAATTGGATATGGTCCTGTTTCGATTATAATAATGCTCGGTTTTATTGCCTATTCTATAGTTAAGCATCGCTTGATGGATATCAGGATATTTATTAGAAAAGGTATTGTTTATTCTGTTTTAATGGCTATTATGACTGTTGTCGTTGGTTTGATTGTTATAGGTATTCCATCTGCTTTTCCTGATCTTGGAAAAGCACACTCAGCGGTTGTTGTTTTAATTGGTGGAAGCTTCATTGTTTTTGCAACGAAACCATTTTATCATAATATAAAGGAGTTTTCTCAGGTCTTTATATTAAAAGATCAATATCGCAATCAATCAATATTAGCAAATTTTTCTTCTTCTGTAGCAGAAACTCTTGATATGGAAAAACTTCTTGAATTGATTTTTAATACTACAATTGAAGCAATGAAGGTTGATAATGCTTCACTTTGGATGTTTGATTCTAAAACAGGATTATTCAAACTTGCTTATTCATGTGGCATAAAGTCAGATGAATTAGCCAAATCTATTAATCCAAATAGTCCTATTGAGTCATATTTACAAATGAATAACAAACCAATTGCAAAAGATGAGCTAGTAAAATTGAGGCAGAATGATGTTTATGATGATCTGGAAAATGAATTTGAAGAACTTAATGCAGAAATAGCAATACCATTGATGGCAAATAATCAATTAATAGGAGTTTTTTATCTGGGAAATAAACATTACAATGGAATGTATTTTGACGAAGACATTGCATTTTTAAAAGCGATAATGAGTCAATCGTCAGTTGCTATACAGAACGCAAAATTACATAAACAAGTTGTCAATATGGAAAAATTGTCACTTCTTGGAAGATTATCGGCGGAATTAGCCCATGAAATAAAGAATCCTTTAGTTACAATAAAAACTGCCTTTGAATTCATCGTCAGTCAAGAATCTAGTGATTCTTACAGATTAGATGATAGTTTTAAGAGTTTTTGTAATCTAGCGTTAGGAGAAACAAACAGAATCGATAGATTGATAAAACAACTTTTGATGCTTGGGCGACCATCTCCTCCGAAATTCGAATGGTGTGATGTAGGCAAGATTTTAGATGATACGATCTTATTACTAAAACGCAATATCACAGAAAATTCCATAGAATTAATTGATAACAGAGAAAATACACCAATTGAGGTATACGCAGATAAAGATCAACTCAAGCAAGTTTTTATTAATATAGCCCAAAACTCAATTGAAGCAATGAAAAATGGAGGAAAGCTGGAGATTAGCATAACTTTGGATTCGGATTTTGATGAATCAAATAATAATAATGATGATTTATTAGAATCAAAAAATAGAGTTATAATAAAAATATCAGATACCGGAGAGGGAATGACAAAAGAGGAATTAAAAAACATATTTGAGCCTTTTTATACCCAAAAGGTTACAGGAACAGGCTTAGGGTTAGCAATTGTCAGTAATATTATACGTGAACATAATGGCATTATTGAAGTTGAAAGCATTGAGGGTATTGGAACAACATTTACCATTAATATACCTCAGGTATGTCAAGGAACAAAAATGGCATTAGCCGAACAAATATAAATATTTTATAACTATTGGAAGTTTTTATTATGAAAGGGAAGTATTTATGCAATCAAGAGGAAGTATACTGGTTGTAGATGACGATATTGGTGCAAGAGAGTCTATGAAAATAATACTTGGTGGTCGATTTGATGTGGCAACTACCGATAGGGGTTATAAAGCGATCGAGCTTGTCAAAGAAAAGGAATTTGATGTAGTTGTCTTGGATATAAGAATGCCTGATATTACAGGCATTGAAGTTTTAAAGAAAATAAAAGAGAGTGAACCATCACCAGAAGTTATGATGGTTACTGCTTTTGCTGCCCTTGAGACTGCTAAAGATGCGATGAAATTAGGTGCTTATGATTATATAGAAAAGCCTTTTAAGAGTTTTGATGAATTGCGCAATGCTGTTAGCAAAGGTGTTGATCGAAAATTGAAGATAGCAAAATCAATTCAGCTTGCAAAGGATTTCGATGAAGTTAGAAAACAGCTTCTCCAGCTAGAAAAATTATCTTCATTGGGACAGATCGCATCTGAGGTCATTCATGAATTAGCGACACCAATAACGGGTGTTCTTGGTTATTCGGAATTTCTTTTGGATCAGGAATGTAATGGAATAATCAAAAATAGCCTTCAAAAGATAAAATCAGAGGCTGAAAGATGCCAGAACCTGATCAGAAATGTCCTTACTTTTGCTCGAAAACCTGAGAATGTCAAAAAACCTGTCAATGCGAATGAAATAATTAGAAAAACGATTGATATTAAAGCCTATCAAATTAGTTTGGATAATATAAAAATCGTCTTGAATTTGGACTCTGAACTTCCTATAATATTTGCAGATTTTGGTTTGATTCAACAGGTTATTTTGAATATAATAAATAATGCCCAGGATGTTCTTAAAAAGCACGATAAAGAACGTTTGATATTGATCTCAACAAGAAGTGATACAGAAAATGTATATATCACTATTGAGAATTCTGGTCCTTCTATACCGACCGAGCATCTTGATATGATATTTGAACCGTATTTCACAACTAAAAGTGCTGAAAATGGAACAGGACTTGGCTTGAGCATATCAAGGGATATTATTAATAGTCATCATGGGGAGATAAGCGTAAAAAACAATAGTACAATAGGCGTGACATTTACTATTAGGCTCCCAATATACAAAGAATAAAACGGAGAATCATTTTGATAATAGCCATTGATGGTCCTGCTGGGGCAGGAAAAAGCACTGTTGCAAAATTGGTTGCGCAAAGACTTGGTTTTTTATATCTTAATACAGGTGCCATGTATCGAGCTATAACGCTTAAGGCGTTAAAAGAAGGAATCGATCTCAATAATGGAGATATGCTTGCTGAATTAGCAAGAGAAACTAAAATTGACTTTGAAGTAGGTTCTGGACAAGTTTTTTTAGATGGTGATGATGTTTCACAGGATATAAAAAAACCTGATATTGATAGAAATATATCCACAGTTGTTAAACATCCTCAACTTAGAGAAGTAATGGTTCGTCAACAACAAAATATCGGTATTGATAACAACATTGTTGTAGAGGGGCGTGATATAACAACAGTAGTCTTTCCGAAAGCAGAAATTAAGTTATATCTTGATGCTTCAATTGAAGAACGTGCCAAAAGAAGACTTGCAGAACTAAAACAAAAAGGTTATGATTTAGATTTGGCGCAAGTCATAAGCGAAACGTCAAAAAGAGATAAAGCAGATAAAACAAGAGAGCATGGTGCGTTGAGGCTTGCTCATGATGCTATATTGTTAGATACAACAGGAATGGGTATTGAGCAAGTAGTAGAATCAATATTGGAGGTAGTGGAGAAGACAAAATCATGAGCTATAAAGAAATGCCACTTCATTATCACTTCTTTCATGTAATTACCCGCCCATTATTCAAAGCACTTTTCAAATTTAAGGTTTTTGGGGCAGAGAATGTTCCACAAAAAGGTGGGGTTATGCTAATGATTAACCATGTAAGCTACCTTGATCCTATTTTCATTGGTGCTGCAGTAAAGAGAAATTTACATTACATGGCGAGATCAACACTTTTTAAAAAAGGTTTTATAGACCGTTTTTTAAGAAGTCTAAATGCTTTTCCCATCCATCTTGGCTCTGCTGATAGATCTGCTATAAAAAATGCCTTAAAACTGCTTGATGAAGGTAAGCTTTTACTCGTATTTCCCGAAGGAACACGAAGCCATGATGGTTCATTGGGAAAAGCACAAGATGGAGTCGGATTTATGGCTTATAAAACGAATGCTTGTGTCATACCTGTTTTTCTCGATGGAACATATAAAGCAATGCCTAGAAATTCCAAAATGATCAAACCAACAAAAATTACTGTATCTTTTGGAAAACCAATAGATATGAGTATTTACCGTAATAGTGAGGCTAATCGAGAGACCTATGGTAAAATAGGTGAAGATATAATGTCTGGTATTGCAAAGCTCAAAGCAGAACGGGAAGCACATAAAAAAGGAAGATATGTAATGGAATAATGCTTATCGTTGTATTATCTGCGTTTTTTCATTTTTTTGACAATTGGAAATAAAATAGGAGATGTTAATATTATTATGGGTCAATATGTGGTCATCGGTGCTGGAAATTTTGGCTCTAATCTCGCAATTACTTTATGTGAACTTGGTCACGAGGTGCTTGTTATTGATAAAGAAAAAAAGATCATCGATCAGATCAAAGATAAGGTTACACATGCTATTATTGCTGATGCAACAGATAAAGATGTTTTGGATGAGTTTATAAAAAATAATGTTGATGCGGTAATTGTCGGTCTTGGTGAAAATATGGAGGGTAATATCCTAACAACGCTTCATCTTAAAGATATGAATGTAAAAAGGATTATCTCAAAAGCCATAAGTGAAGAACATGGCAAAATATTAAGGGCAATAGGCGCAACTGATGTTGTATTTCCTGAAAGAGATGTTGCTATTAGAATGGCAAAAGAATTATCCGATCCAAATTTAATTGAGCATATACCACTTGCCCCAGAATTTAGCATAGCTACTGTTGTTTCGCCAGATAAGTTTATCGGCAAAACAATGAAAGAGTTACAATTAAGAAATAAATATGGCATTGAGGTTATAGCAATAAAGGACGTTTTGACTGATTCTTTTTATATGATACCAGATGCAGATTTTAAGATACCTCCTGATAGTGCGCTTCTGGTCATAGGAGAAAAAATTCGTGTTGAAAGGCTTAGATTTTAAAAATACGGGTGCAAAAATGGGTGTTGAAGTTGTTTCTTTGGGAGAGATCTTAGTTGAAATAATGCGGACAGAGATTGATCAGCCCTTATATAGCCCTGCAAATTTTGTGGGACCATTTCCAAGCGGTGCTCCAGCTATTTTTATTGATGCAATAGCTAGATTAGGACATCAAGCAGGATTCATTGGTGCTGTTGGCAATGATGATTTTGGGAAGTGTATTCTTGACAGATTCAAAAGAGATAATGTTGATTCAAGCTATGTGAAAATACTTGATGGGCAGACAACAGCAGTTGCCTTTGTAACGTATTTTTCTGATGGTAGTCGTAAATTTCTTTATCATATTCCCTATACTGCTGCGGGAAAATTATCGCCTGATGATGTAAAAAAGGATTATCTCAGTTCTGTTAAATTTCTTCATCTGATAGGTTCATCTCTTTCTGTTAATGAATCAATCAGAGAAGCATGTTATAAAGCAATGAAAATCGTCAAAGAAAATGGCGGAAAGATTACATTTGATCCAAATCTGCGTCCTGAATTGCTTGGAATAGACAAAATAAGGGAAATATGCCAACCTGTCCTTGATATGTGTGATATTGTAATGCCTAGCGGAGATGAGGCAAAAATGCTTGCAGGAATCGAAGGAACTGCTGATTCTGCTTGCCACGAACTTTTACAACGTGGTATAGATATAATAGCACTTAAACAGGGCGAAAAAGGTTCTGTTATATACACTAAAAATGAAAAAAGCATTGTTCCGTCCTTTAAAGTTACGGAGATTGATCCTACTGGAGCAGGTGATTGTTTCGGTGCAGGATTTATCTATGGCTTGCTTGAGGGATGGGATTTAGAAAAAACAGCGAAATTTGCCAATGCAGTTGGCGCGCTTGCAACGACAAAAAAAGGACCTATGGAAGGTGCGCCAACGCTTGATGAAGTTTTGGAATTTATGTTATCTAACTAATGGAGTCTGTCTATGGATTCATCAAAAAAATATTCTGTTCGTTCAGCATATTGTCATCATCGCACATCTGACGAGGGGATATATGACACAATATGCAAGATAGTTGAACCATTGGAACGATCACTTGAAAAGATAAAGAACGCAAAAAAGATTGTAATAAAAACTAATATGGCTTGGCCTATTGAACAATTGCAATACTTTGAAGGAAGGCGTAGAGAACATGTTGACGATTCGGTCTTTCGCGCTGTCCTGCGCTTTCTTCGTGCCAATTCAAATGCAGAAATTATAGCAACTGATGTTGATGCGGAAGATAGAGGGGGAACTTACGGGATAAATTATATTCCGATATTAGATGAATTTGGTGTCAAATTTGTTGACTCAAACCAACCTCCATTTAAGATTTATGATGTTCCGGGTGGAGGATTGATGTTTTCAAGATATAAATTAAGCGAATGTTTTGCAGATGCGGATGCTGTTGTATCTGTTGCAAAGCTGAAAAATCATGGCTTTATGGGCGTAACAATGTGCTTAAAAAACCTTTTTGGTTTAACACCCATGCTTCCGCATTATAGACCGAGACAATACTTTCATCATGTCATTCGTCTTTCGTATACATTACCCGATCTTGGATTAATCACACAACCATGCCTTAATATTATCGATGCCCTTACTGGACAGGCAAGGCGTGAGTGGGGCGGAGAAGGACGTATATGTAATACATTGATCGCAGGTGATCATGTTATCGCTACTGATGCCTGCGGAACATGGCTAATGGGTTATCATCCGTCTTTTGATTGGCCTCAAATGCCATTTAAAAGAGATCGTAATGCTCTGGTTGTTGCTTCTGAAAACGGATTTGGCACTGTGAATATGGACGAGATTGACTTTCAAACTGATATATATCCACCGCTTGGAGAATTTCGGACAGATGAACCTGATTCCCCCGAAACCGTCAAAAGCTGGCGTAAGACAACATGCGAACAGGCTTTATATTATCTCGATCACAAAGACGAGTTTATGGATAAATATGCTGGTGAATACATATTCCTTCAAGATAATGAAGTTGTTTTAAGTGGACCAGATTTTAGGAATATGGGTAGCAGACGAGGACTTAGCAGAGGCAAACCCGATCATGCTCTTTGGCTCAAGCTAGTTGATCCAGATGATATGGAAGGCGAAAATTTTGATGTCTATAGACGGAATTTGGAAAGATTAAACAGCTAGTTATATTAATTTGAGTTCGGCGCAAAAATTTGTATTTACCATCAAGACACAAAGCCACGAAGCAGGAAATAAGATTGAAAATTTAACGTTGTAAAAAAGAAATAGTCCGCTGATTTTCGCTGACTACGTAACGCAGATTATCTCTGATTTTTTAAACAGATGAAATCAAATAATAGACTATTGAAAATAAAGGGTTTTCTTGTAGCTATTTTTACAAAAATTTGGCATTAAAGATTTAATACCTTGTGTGACTTTGTGTTTTAGTGTCTTTTTGGTTCATTCTTATATCGAACTGACGTTATATTAGGAAGGGAAAATAAAATGACTCCAAGAAAACGAGTTGAAGCGATACTTTATGGAGATAAGCCAGATAGGGTGCCATTCACTATATATGAATGTATGGTCCCACAAGGTGATCTAGGGCAACAGCTTAAAGATGAAGGGATGTGCGTTGTTGATAGAGGACATCCTGTTGTGCATACACGCACACCCAACGTTAAATACGAAACAAAATCATATACGGAAGATGGCATTACATATTATCGCACAGACATCCATACTCCTGTTGGTAGTGTATATAGTGTTAGTCGTCCTGCTGGAATTACAAGCTGGAATATAGAAAAACTCTTTAAGGGACCAGAAGATTATAAACCCCTTTTGTTCATGATTCAAGACGAAGAATATGAAACGTGTTATGATAGTTTCGCTAAGGCAGAAGCAGAAATTGGTGAGGGAGCTATATTACGGTCTTCGGTTGGTCTAACACCATTACATCAAATAATGATCTCTTGGATGGGCGTTGAAACTTTTTCAATAGAATGGTCAGAGAGACAAGATGAAGTTTTAAAGCTATATGATGCAATGGTTGAGCAGAGGCGCAAATTATATCCGTTAGTTGCAAAATCCCCTGTATCTCACTTAAATTACGGTGGCAATGAAACAGGACAAGTAATGGGAAGAGAACGTTTTGAGAAATATGTTATACCATGCTATAATGAAGCGGCAGAAATTATGCACAGACACGGCAAATTAATTGGGGCTCATTTAGACGGTAATAATAAAGTATGGGCTGACCTTGTTGCAGATTCTGGCTTGGATTATATAGAGGCTTTTACACCTGCGCCTGATTGTGATATGACACTCAAAGAAGCAATGGATATATGGTCTGACAAGGTTTTATGGATTAATTTTACATCATCTGCACATCTGCTCCCTGATGAAGGTGTAGAGGAAGAGACGATAAAATTACTAAAAGAGTCAGCCCCTGGAGATCGTCTTATTATTGGTATTACCGAAGATATACCTTCTCATCGCTGGCAAGGAAGCCTGACAACAATATCCAGAACTATCAATAAATATGGACATATACCAATTCAATAATATATGATTTCAAAATGGAGATGATGAATGAACCCATTGTCAATCAATATGGAAAAGATATGCGATATACTTTTAGACTTCATTAGCCAAAATTTTAAGAAAGCGAATTTTAATAATGCGGTAATCGGGCTTTCTGGGGGCATAGATTCAAGCACAGTAGCATATTTGGCTCAAAAAGCATTAGGTGCAAAAAATGTCTGGGGAATAAGTATGCCCTATCGCACAAGTAGCCCAAACAGTGCAAATGACGCACAGCTTGTAGCAAAGAACCTATGTATTAATTTTGAGACTATCGAAATTACAGATATAGTTGACGCATATTTCAAAAACTTTCCTGATGCAGACCCACTTCGACGTGGCAACCTTATGGCTCGTGAACGCATGGTTATTCTATATGATCAATCATCACTTAGAAAAGCCCTTGTTCTTGGATGTGGTAACAAGACCGAAATATTGTTAGGGTATAGCACGCTTTATGGAGATACGGCTTGTGCGATGTTGCCAATAGGTGGGTTATATAAAACTCAAGTTCGTGCTTTGGCTAAATTTCTTGGTGTTCCCGATCAGATAATACAAAAAGCACCAACGGCGGATCTATGGGTCGGACAGACAGACGAAGATGAATTGGGGTTCACTTATGCAGAGGTTGACAAGTTGCTTTATTATATGATAGAAAAACGATTTACTGTTGATGAACTCAAAGAACAAGGCTTCTCAGAATCATTCATAATGGAGGTATCAGAAAAGGTCAAAAAAGCTGAATATAAGAGGTGCTTACCACCGATTCCACAGGTCAATGCTATGTTTACCCATGATCATATCGGGAGATAAAGATGAGAGGAAAGCTTTATGTAGTCAGCGTTCCTATTGGCAATCTGGAAGATATAACGCTAAGAGCATTGCGTATTTTAAAGGAAGTTGACTTAATAGCTGCTGAGGATACACGACATACAAGAAAACTACTTAGCCATTATGATATACATACACCGATGATTAGCTACTTTGAGCATAATGAGACGCAAAAAGATAAGACATTGATAGAAAAACTAAATATTGGCTACAATATCGCCCTTGTTTCTGATTCTGGAACACCTTCAATATCTGATCCGGGATATACTATCATTAATGCTTGTATAGCAGAAGAGATAGATATTGTGCCGATACCGGGTCCATCTTCAATACTTTCCGCATTGGTAGTATCTGGTTTTCCATTACATAATTTTGCCTTTGAGGGATTTCCTTCTCCCAAACATTCAGGACGAATGAAAAAGTTTCGATCGCTTATCGATGAGAAAAGGACAATGATATTTTTTGAATCACCACATAGGCTTGTCAAATTTTTACAAGATATGCTTGAGGTTTTTGGCGATAGGCAAATAGTAATAGCAAACGATATAACCAAGTATTTTGAGGAATTTTACAGAGGATCAGTTAGCTCTGCCATAGAAAAATATACAGAAATAAAACCCAAAGGGGAATTTACTATTGTTATAAAAGGTAAAAAAGAGGATGAAAACGAGAAATAAGGTTATATTAGCAATTATATCGCTGATCGTAATTCTTTTAATTGGCTATCTTGTGATGTATGCCGTTTTTCCGATGCCAAAAATATTGGAAATATTGCCAGATACAGCTATTGCTTATCTTGATGTCTATAACTTTGATAATGCTTTTTTATTAGCAAAGAACTCCGAGTTTGTAAAAAGAGTGTCTGAATCTTCTCTATGGGCTAATTTTAAGACAACAACTTTATGGTCTATTATAGAAAGAGATTTGTATGATTTTCAACATATGGGATTAAGCAGAAGCACTATCAATCGTTTAATTGGTAAACATGCCACTATTGCCTTTTATGGAATAAATACTTCTCAGCCAAGTTCGAGATTAAGTTATCTATTAGTTAGTAAATTAGATATGCCAACAAGGGTTTTGATAGCTACTGGACAGATAGAAAGGCTGATTTCGCCTGACTATGAAGTTATAAAAGAGAAATACGAGGGTTTCAGGCTGATTACAATAAAATCGCCTGAGTGGCAATATATATATGCCTTTGCAGGCAGGGCAGGATTACTTTCCACAGATATAAATATCATAAAAAATACCATTGATATTTACAGGCATAAACATAATGGATTAACAGCATTTCCAAGATTTATAGAACTTACATCGACCATTCCAAAATCTGATATATCGTTTTTTATAAATCCCGAAAAAGCATTAGAATCAGCATCACTTCTTAAAGAATATGGTATTAATCCCAAAAGCCTTTCATTTCTAAGCAATATTGGCTTATGGGCTGGTATCGTAAGCAGTTCAAAAGATGGATTGGAAATTGATAATTTCATTCTAAATAAAAACGGTAAAGCAAGTAAAACAGAAACTTTTTTAGTAGAACGCCTTCCAATACCAGAAAATGCGCTTATGTTTATAACTCATAAAACGCTAAAACCCGAAAAACTTTTTGCTCTTATGGAAAAATATATAAGTCCAAGATTATTTATATTCAGGCAAGTTTTGCTTCCAGTGGTTGAAGAATCACTTGCAGAAGCATTGATCGCACCCAGTTCTGTTGAATATATTACAGTTCCTTCATTTTTATTTATTATGAAAGTAAATAATAAACTCATGGCAGAAGAGGCATTAAGACAGATTAAAGAGATAATGAAATATCAAAGCCCTCAAAACTCTTTCAGTGAAGTTGATTATAATGGTGAAAAGATTAGCTATTCAAGTTCGTTCCCGGGTATATATTTACCAATAGGTTTTGGTTATACAATAATCAAGAATGATCTGTTAGCAATCTCAACAGATATGGCAACACTTAAATCAGTAATAGATGTATCAAATGGAAAACAAAAATCAATCGCCAAACAAGCCCAATATGAAAGTGTAATGAATTCACTGTCTAAAGGTTCAGATAATACATTATTTATAAATCTTGCTGACATTCAACCAATAGCGCAACAATTTGCGAAATTATATCTTTTTCAAGGTATGATAACAGGCAAACGGTCATCAGAAAAGAATGAAAGATATGCTTTAATGATAGCAGATAACGCCCAGATATTGTATTCATGGAAAAATTTGGGCGCTGTCTGGTATTCAGAGGCAGATAAAACAATATTAAAATTATTGCTCAAACATTAATACATTAGTTTGTTTAGTCGTAGCTTTGTGATAAAAGAGGAGAAATAACAATGATAAGAAAAGCTTTTGTAATGTTCGTTAATCCTGATAAACATGAGGAATATGAGAAAAGGCATAATCCAATATGGGACGATATGCACAAGATGCTCAAAGATCATGGGGTCAACAATTATTCGATATTCCTTGATGCAAAACGCAATATGCTCTTCGCTTATGCAGAAATAGAAAGTGAAGAAAAATGGAACACAATAGCGGATACAGCCATCTGTAAGAAGTGGTGGGCATATATGGGTGATGTTATGCCAAGCAACCCTGACAATAGTCCAGTTTCAGAAGATTTGCGCGAGGTTTTCCATATAGATTAACAAGGAGATAAACTGATGGCAAAATACCGAGTTGGATTGATTGGCTGTGGTGCAAGGCAGAACGATCATGTAAAGGCATTTCGAGAAGTATCTAGCTGTGAGATCGTTGCGGTTGCGGATATAGTTGAAGAAGCGCGCAAAGGTTTCGCAGAAAAGCATAATATTCCAAAATCATACGCATCTGTAAAAGAGATGATAGAAAGCGAAAATATTGACATCGTTACTAGCGTGACACGTCCACTTTGGGCAAAAACCCCTGTCTTAGAAGCAATGCAAACAGGAGTTAAGGGAATATTGATGGAAAAGCCATTCGGCGTGAATATCGAAGATGCGAAAGAGATGCTTGATTTTGCAGAATCAACAGGAACAGCTCTATTGGTAAATCATCAATATCGCTATTTTAAGGTTGCAGAGCAAATGCGCCAAATTATCCTTAGTGGAGAACTTGGTGATGTAGAGTTTTTTCGATCTATCAGTGCAATCAAACTTCATGGACAGGGAACGCACATGATAGACTTTATTAGGTTTCTATATGATGATCGCCCTTTTGTATGGGCTTTGGGCAACTTTGCAGGTAAAGATTCGTTTGATGCGAAACAGATAGGGCCGGATTATGATGTTGGGATCGTTATGTTTGATAACGGTGTTCCAATGTATGTTGAATCAGGATCAGGCTCTACACAAGCGCCGTATATGGGTAATGGTCTTAATTTATATGCGGATGCGGTTTGCACAAAAGGAAGAATATGGTTTGGTTTATCACACGGGCTTCGAATATGGCGAAATGATGGCGAATATGAAGAAGTGCCAGCAAAATGGCCTGATATAAGCGATCCCGCGCAGGTATGCCTTATTGAAGATTTAATCGATACTATTGAAACAGGAAAGATTAGTAGATGTGATGCAACAAAGGCTTATGCAACACAAGAGGCAATGTGCGCTTTGCTAGAATCTGCGATAATACATCAAAAAGTTCAGATTCCCCTAAATATTGCCCCTAACTTAATGGAACGTGTAAGGTCTTCTATGTGAAATTAAATCACAATACACGAATAGTTGCTATTTTTGAGGCAATGTAAACTTCTCATATTGATTTATAGGCATAGGATATATTGCCTCAATCTTTACATTATCAAAGAAAACCCCACTTTGAGCATAAAGCATAAAACCAACTTTCCCCCCTGAGTATGACCAATGACTTGCCTGAAGCATAAGCCTATAATTCCAATAAATTCTGAATACTTTATTAATGACTTCCAATTTAAAGTGGGTAATTTCGAAATCTCTATATGAAGCTTCCTTTATCTTTGCGAGTATTTGATAATATGGAGAAGTATCGCCTGTCCGCTTTTCGATTGTTGAAAATGGAGCCCTTAAATCAGGAGGCGCTCCTGCTGGATTAGCAGGATCAACCATCGTTAAAAATCTGAAATGGTCTATCCTATTTCGCCATCCCCAAATTATACCTATGCCATCGTTATCATTTGCATACATATCAAAATCCATTGTAAAATCATACCATTCCTGAAGATCGTAAATCAAGAATGTTCCCAAAGCAATGACATCAGGCTTATCTCCCCAGATATTGCTAGTTTGAGATAATGCTTTTCCGGAGATGGGTCCGTCATCAATACCCCATCTTGATGGTCCTTCTGCCCCAAGTAATTGAGGTGGTTCATCAATAGGTGTCCATCCAATCATGTTGCTATCCTCAAATGTAAAACTTACAATACTTGGAGATGGCAAAATAAAAGGCTCTTGTATTGGGTTAGGAGCATTAATCATCATTGGTTCTTGTATTATTGATGGTGTTGTTATAGGTTTTGGATCAGCAATGGGTAATGTCCCAGTGGAAAAACCGTATCTATTTCCTGATGACATAAAATCATCTCCTTGAATATGTCATTATATAAATATCTAATTTACATGTATCAACTTTTTCTATAATAGCACTCATCTCCAAACTTGTCAATAGTTTTGTAGCTGAACTTCAAACAAAAGTAAGGATGATGACTTTCTTATTAGCATAATGCTATCTTCCGAACTAATTAACAATATTTTTATATCTTGAAACTGCGGAATAATATATCTCCTAATTCTTTTTTAGACAAAAAATGGGTAAAGCCAATAAAATTTTTTGTATTTTATTATGAATATTATTTGTATGGGTTTTTCACTCACTAAATTAGTACAGTCTCATGTAAAAAATGCTATTAGCCAGATGGCAATTATGTTATAATAATAATCCAAAATAAAACTCTTGGTGCTAAAAATAACATACAAGGAGAATATAATGTCAATAAAACTAGCACAATATGGTATTAGTCATGCTCATGCCTCTGGTAAAGTTGACGCTATGAAAAGAAATGACGATGTTGAGTTCTGCGGAATCTTTGAACCCGATGATAAAGTACGTCAGGAACTTGGTAAAAATGCCATATATAGCGATGTCCACTGGTTTAAGTCAAAAGAGGAAATATTTGATGATGAGTCCATTGTTGGAATAGCTGTTGAAGGAGTTGTTAAAGATAATCTTAAATATGCACGTGAAGCCATCGATCATGGGAAACATGTCTGGTTAGATAAACCAGCAGGTAACGATATGGAGGAATTCTATGAAATTCTAAAGATAGCAAAGAAAAAGGAATTATTCGTCCAGTTAGGATATATGTTTAGATATAATGCTGGCTTTGAATTTTTATTTGATATGATAAAAAGTGGAAATTTAGGTAAGATTTTTTCCATAAGGGGCAGAATGTCCACAAATATCCCTGTTGACCGCAGACCTTCACTTGGGGAATATGAAGGCGGGATTCTTTTTGAATTATTATGTCATCTGATTGATATTGTAGTCGGTATCTTGGGCAGACCAAACAAGGTTAATTCCTTTCTGCGTAATGATATGGGTGTTACACCTGAATTTTCGGATAATACAGTTGCAGTTTTTGAATATGATAATGCAATTGCAGTCCTTGAATCATCTGCAATGGAAGTATCGCCATTTCCAGTTAGGAGATTTGAGGTTTATGGCGATAAAGGAAGCGTGATTATTGAGCCTTTAGAACCACCAAGTGCAAGATTATGCCTAAACGAAAATAAGGGAAAATACGTTAAAGGATGGCAAGAAGTCAATTTCGCTGAACGCCATCGATACGCTGGTGAATTGGTTGCCTTAGTTGCAGATATAAAAGGCGAGAAAAAACCAGACAGATCTTTATATCATGAATTGATTGTTCAGGAAACCGTTCTAAGAGCATCAAAACGAGTCGAGGATTTCCTGATCTCCGATAATATCGATCTCAATTGAGTTTTTCAGAGCATTATTAGGGGATATGAAAATAGAAGTATTTAATGATGTTAAAATTCCATATAAATTCGTTTTTTTCAATATTACTGATTTTTGGGTTAATATGTGTTCTTATTATTCCTAAAACGGCGTTTTCATCAGAAAATTACATAAGAGAAAGAAAAGTTTGGATATTATTTACTGATAAAGGCTTATTATCTGATAATGAAGATATAAATATGCCTGTTTATCAGCCATATATCAATGAAATAATTAGCTTGGGTGCAAAACACCATATATCGAGTAAATGGCTTAACGCTATAACAATAACAGCCAACGATGAGATACTAAAAAAAATAGCGAGACTCCCATACATAAAGGCTATTGATCCGATAATTACATATAAATCCAAGCGCCCAAAACCTGATAAATCTTTTCTTGCACCAAGTTCACCGAAGGGATATTATGGCATATCAACAACGCAAATCACACAAATACACGCAAACGTATTACACGATAAAGGCTTTCATGGAGAGGGAGTTACAATAGCGATACTTGATACGGGGTTTAATTTATCGCATGTATCACTAAAGAATGTTAAGGTTCTTGCAGAATATGATTTCATAAACAATGATGATATAACATCAGATCAGTATCCGCAAGATGATATAGGCCAAGATGATCATGGAACAGAGGTTCTTTCGATAATTGCGGGTAATGACCCAGAAAGGTTTGTTGGTATAGCTTATTCTGCCAATTTTCTCTTGGCAAAAACTGAGAAAGTTTCAGAAGGTGGGTTAATGTTTGAAATGTCAATTGAAGAGGACTGGTGGGTTGCAGGGCTTGAATGGGCTGTGGAAAATGGAGCAGATATTGTTAGTAGCTCACTTGGATATTCTGATTGGTATTCATACAGCAATATGAATGGCAGAACAGCTAAAACAACCATAGCAGCAAATATAGCAACAGAAAAAGGAATTATAGTGGTTGTTTCTGCTGGAAATGATGGCAAATCAAATGAATCACCATATATAAGCGCACCTGCTGACGGATTTGATGTCATCGCTGTTGGGTCTGTGAATGAATTTGGTGAGTTATCCGATTTTAGCTCAATAGGACCCACTTATGATGGCAGGATAAAGCCCGATCTTGTCGCTATGGGTGAGGGAACTTTTAGTGCTGATCCATCTAATATCAATGCTTATCGTAAGGTTAATGGAACTTCAATGTCGACTCCGCTTGTAGCTGGAACGATTGCTTTACTTAAACAGGCATTACCAGAAGTATCAAGAAATAAGATGTTAGTAAAGCTCCTGAAATATACTGCAACACAAGCATTAAATCCTAATAACCGATATGGTTGGGGGTTGATAAATGCAGAGGCAGCATATAGATATGCAAAATTTCCCGGTGCATTGAAAGAACTTGAAAAATGGGATCCAAATAGCTTAGTCTCTATTTTTGACGGAGTCAGCATTTATCCAAATCCAATAAAGATTGGTATATCAAAAAGTATTATCAATATACATAGTCCAAAACCTATACGTAATGTAAGGATATATGATATAACTGGTTTATTGATATATAAAAGGCTTGATCTTGATGACGCCAGATTCCTTACATGGAATCTTACAAATGATCGAGGTCAAAGAGTATCAAACGGGGTTTATATATGCCTTATAGAATTTAGTGATGGAAGTTATGAAAGGAGAAAAGTAGCAATCATTAGGTAAGATGTTTTTATAAATGTTAATTGTTAAAAAAGATTCTTTTAAGGATGGTTAAATATGATAGGATATTCCGAATTTCGCACAGATTTATCTGGTGGTTTGACTGCTAATAGATATACAACAAGGTCTTATATCGTAAACCTAGACGGAACAGGACGACATGAGATTGCCTCAGAACTGATTAAAGATCAATATACATGGACGCAGTTTGCAGGATGGTCTCCAGATGGGAAAATGGCAATAATTGGTTGTGGATGGGAAGACCCAAAAAATGCAGAATGGGAAGAGGAAAATAAGACTTTTCGTATGACAGAAGGTTACCTTTATGACATGTATTTGCTAGATATAGATACTGGAAAACTTATTAATGTTACAAGTGTTGAACGAGTCAGCATTTATAATGCTGGGTTATGGTTTTGGCCTAATAATCCCCAAAAGCTAGGCTTTAATCCTCTAATTAACGGAATTGCAAAGCCTTTTGTCATGGACATTGACGGAAAAAATAAGAAAGACCTTTCATCAGGCTCAGAAGGCTTTACCTATGGATACAGTGCATCACCGAACGGCAAAAAGATAAGCTATCACAAAAACTATCAGGTATATATTGCAGATGCAGACGGAACAAATGAATTGCATATAGATACTAAAAATCCATTTAACTTTGCGCCCCAATGGTCCCCAGATGGCAATATGTTACTATTTGTAAGTGGTGAGCATTATGACTGTCATCCATATATTGTAAAAAACGATGGAACGGAATTACGCAAACTTGCAGATAGGCAAGGATATATTGGCGTTATGGCTACGATTGATGTATATAACTTTCATGGTGGTAGTAGTGATCTTCCTGCATGGTCAAAAGACGGAAAATGGGTTTATTATACAGCAAAAATAGACGAAAGTATCGAACTTATGAGAGTTAATCTTGATGGTAACATAGAGCGATTAACACACTCAAAGGCAGGTGTATTTAATTATCATCCCACATCATCTCCAGATGGAAAGTTATGGATCATTGGGTCAACTCGTGATGGCTTACGGCAATTATACGTTATTAAACCTGATGGCAGTGATACCTACCCTATAACTAACGTTCCAAAGGGTTACGGTGCTATGCACCCTCATTGGAATCCAAAAATATAAAGGAGATAACGATTATGAAAGCAATCGTCATTCTTTTTTTAATATCTACTATGTTTATTTATTTAATACCTTTTAGTGCAAATGCAGAAAATTGGGCGCAATGGCGAGGACCTTATTTCAACGGTTCAACCTTAGAAGAAAATCTGCCTATAAATTGGAGTAAAACAGAAAATATAAAATGGGTTGCCAAAATGCCCGGTGCAGGTCCATCAACTCCTATTATATGGGAAAATAAAGTTTTTATTAGTGCTACTGATGAGGAAGAAAACAAATTATGGGCGATATGTCTTGATCGTATTGACGGAAGGGAAATCTGGAAGCATGAAGTTGGCACAGCACCAAGAAATAGAAATGGCAATAACGGATCAGTTCCATCACCTATGACTGATGGGAAATGTGTTTATTTTTTCTTTTCGACTGGAGATATGATCGCTTATGATATGGATGGAAATCGACTATGGATACGAAACATACAAGATGATCATGGTAAGTTTCGTATCAGTTTTAATTATGGTGCAAGCCCTATCTTATATAATGATAAAATCTATCTTGCTGTAATACATCGATATTCAGAAGCCAAAACAGAAGATGGTAAACCTAAACCAATATCATATCTTCTTTGCATAGACCCACAAACAGGAAAAGATCTATGGAAACAAGAAAGAGAGACAGATGCCTTTAACGAATCTATGGAGGCATACACAACGCCTTATCCTTTTGAAAGTAAAGATGGTTTAATGATAATATTAGCTGGTGCAGATTATGTTACCGCCCATAACGCTTCTAACGGAGAAGAAATTTGGCGATGGGGTAATCTTAATCCAAATGGGAGTGGTAATTTTCGTCTTGTTCCATCAGTTGTTGGACTAGGTGAAATATTGGTATTCTGCGAACCAAGAGGAGGCGCCATATTTGCTATAAATGGCAATCAAAAAGGACTTTTAACAGAAGAAAACTTGCTATGGTCAATTTTTGAGAATGCCCCTGATGTTTCTACGCCTCTAGTTATGAATGGTAAATTATTTGTCCTAGATGATCGCAAGAGAATAATAACTTGCATCAAACCAGAAACAGGCGATATTATTTGGCGAGATAGACTAGATACAAAACAAGGCTTTCAGGCTTCACCAACAGGTGCAGATGACAAGATATACTGTATCAGCATGGCAGGTGAGGTGGTTGTTGTTTCTGCTGGAGAGGAATTTGAATTGCTATCAAAGATTGATATGGGAGAAGGGCAATGTCGCTCAACCATAGCAATATCACAAGGTCATATTTTTGTTAAGACCGCAAAAAACTTGTATTGTGTAGGTAGTGTGATATGTG